>JGI24143J45723_1000338_pt1 | contig 24604 bp, 19 predicted proteins | sample BarGraIncu00432A_FD_45723 | JGI IMG/M metagenome (IMG submission 45723) | reverse complement strand
TCCTTTTTATGCAGTTCCGAGAAGAGCCCCTCTTTGGCGAGCCTTTCCTTGAGCTGAATGAAGGCGAGCTGCAGCCCGCCGATCCCCTGGGGCTCCAGATATTCCGCCACCAACTGGTACTCGCCGCGCGGCTCGAAGAGCGTCAGCCTGCCGCGGGTCAAAACCCGCATGCCGTCCTTAGGGGTGAATTTGAGCGCGCGCGCCGCACCCCGGAACATGACGCAGCGCAGCTGGGCGCCGGCGTCCTTCAGGGTGAAATAGCAGTGCCCCGACTGCGGCGAGGCGAAGTTGGAAATTTCCCCCTCAACCCAGACCTGGTCGAAATTCTCCTCCAGCACCCCGCGCACCAGCGCGGTGAGGGCGCTCACCGTCAGCACCCGGCGCTCTTTGAAAAGTTCCATGGTTTTCTCCCCAGGTGCAAATTCGGCGCGGGGCCGGCGTCAGCCGCGCTTCTGTGACTTTTGCTCCGCTGCCGTTTCTACCACGCCCGGCTCCCCGCTGTCAAACCGGTTGACCGGCGCGGCGTGTCGATGCTAGTATGCGCCCCATGAAAAATTACCCTTACGTGATCACCGTCTCCTCCGAAAAAGGGGGGGTGGGCAAGACAACTCTGGCAACGAATCTCGCCATATTCCTGAAGGCTCTCGACGAGAACCTCCCGGTCTCCATCTTTTCCTTCGACAACCACTTCACGGTCGACAAGATGTTCTCCATCAAGGGGCAAAAGCACTCCGGAACCGTCGCGGACCTGCTCTTGGAAACCCCGGGGTGCGAACTTTTGCACACCGGCCAGTACGGGGTGAACTTCATCCCCTCCTCCACGGCGCTCCCCGACCTGAAGGGCTCTCTCAAGGGACCGATGGTACTGGCGCGCCTTTTGGCCAACTCCAACATCCCGGGGATCATCATCGTCGACACCCGCCCGGACCTCGATGTCATGACCCAGAACGCCCTCTACGCCGCCGACCGGGTCCTGGTTCCCATCAAGGACATGGCGAGCATGGATAACTGTCGCAACATCTTCGAGCTGTTCGACAAGCGCGGCCTGGACCGCAAAAGCCTCTCGCTGATTCCCTGCCTGATCGACGAACGCATCAAATTCGAGGGGCTCTTCAAGGATCAAAAGACGCTCCTGAAGGCGTTTGCCATCAACCGCGGCTACCGCTGCTCGGACACCTTCATCTCCAAGAGTCCCAAGGTCGAGAGTCTCAATACCAATCCGGACGGTCGAATCTACCCGATCCTGACCCACGGCCGCGGCACCGACGTCTTCGGACAGTTCACCGCGCTGGGACAGACCACGATCGGCGAGTACCACGGCACCAAGGAGCCCCGCTCGCTGCTGTTCGACAAATGGCTCACCGAGGAGGACGCCCGCAAGAAGGAGGCCTACTTTGCACGTCTCACCGGCTTGAAGAGCGAGTGCCTGGTCTGCGGCAAGGAACTGGTCCAGGGCTCCCAGGTTTCCTACTATTGCGAAAGCTCGGACGGCGCTTCCTGCGGTTTCCTGGAAGCCGACTGCTTCACCAACTTCCTGATCCAGGCAGTCTTCCGGATAGACCGGGAGCTGGCCGAAGATGACCCCACCAGGCTCATGATCGCCCAGACCGCGCGCGAATCGGTCTTCGTGCTGAACCCGGGAGGGCCCGACGCCCCGGGGATTCTCGATTTTCACCGCTTCGACCTGGGCGGGACCTCGCTGCTGAAAAAACAGTACTCGCTGGCGCTGCTTCCGGAGCGTGACGGTTTCTCCGGATTGGTGCAGGGAGGCCTGGCCGGCTACGAAGGACAGTTGCGCGACGCTTTCCTGATGGTGCATCCGGTGAGCGGCGAGAACCCCGAATCGATCCTCATGGAGGAGAACTACCGGGAGATGGCACGGCTCAGAAAGCACATCGCGGCGCAGTTGTAACGACTTACCCCTCTTTTTCCAGACTGCTCCATTTGCGCCTTGAGGAATGACTCCTCAAGGCGTTTTTTTCATCTTTTCACCCTTCACTTTTCACGAGTTTGGAAACGTGCACGAAGGTGATGCCATCGCGGGCCAGCTGCGGCAGCATCGCCTTCAGTGCGCGGATGGTCGCCGGATGCGGGTGACAGATCGCTATCGCCGACCCCTTCTTGCGCGCGATCGCCGCCACCTGGGCCAACTGTTTCCCTATCAGAACCTCGTCCTGCACATTGTCCAGAAACACCTGGCGTGACCCGCAGCGCAGCCCAAGCGCACGCGCCCTCGCGTAGCCGACCGAAGCGGGTGAGGTCTTGGAGTCCACGAAGTACACCCCCTTCCCTTGCAACACCTTGAGCACCACGTCCATTTTCTCCGCGCTCTGGGTGAAACGCGACCCCATATGGTTGTTGGCCCCGACGGCAAAGGGGACCAGACCGAAGTAGCCGTTTACCCGCTCCGTGATTTCGGGGTCCGCCATGGAGAGCAGCAGGCCGGCCTTCTCCAACGGCTGGCGGGGATACCCCTCGGGCTCCATCGGCAGGTGGATCATCACCTCGGCACCCGCTCCATGCGCGGCCTGCGCCACACCCTTGGCGTGCGTCAGACTCGGGATCACCGAGAAAGTAAGCGGCAGCCCGATGGAGAGGAGCTCGTTGACCTCCTTGAGGCTCGCCCCCATGTCGTCGATAATGAGCGCGACCGAGCCGGGTCCCACCGCATGCGGGACAACCGCGACATGCGCTTTTGGGACAGGGAGCGCGGCGCTGGAGAGCCGCGCATGATGCGGCGCCGGGCGAGGCGGGATCTTGAGATACGCGCTCGGAAGCGCGGCCCTGGGCGCCGGCGCCGGGGGAGCGCTCCTGCGGGTGTGCTCCAGCAGATAAAAGCAAGAAGCGATGAGGAGTGCCACCAGTACCAGTACCAGTGCGAGCAGAGGCCGGCGAGGCCCCCCCCCAGAAGTTTTGCGTCTGTTAACTGCCTTACCCTTGCGTGCCAATGGGTACCTCCGATACAACGTGAAAGCCGTTAAACGGTGAAAGATGCGGGAGCTTGAAAGATGCTGGGTTAGCACCTATCAAGTTCCTGACCTTACCTGAAAAATACAACGGTGAAAAGCCCCTTCACACACTCTATCAGCGTGAAAGGTGAAAAGGTCTGCAGGAGGATTGCTTCCAGAGGAGCCCAAGTGGGTGGAGTAGGAAGGATTTGTTTCAGCTGCAATGCTAAAATAGACGAGATAGCCGGATTATCCACTGCGGGGAGAGCAATCTCCTCCGTTTCAGGGAAAAATCCGCGATTTCGTTTTATGGTCCGGTTCGGCGCTGAACCGGTTCTGTTTCCGGAGCATCACCTGCACCGGCATATTCTAGCGGGGGATAGGCTAGTGCCTTGAGAGAATTTCTTTGACACTATAAAACGGTTTGCGGAAGGCAGCCTGAGTCCTCAGAGTATCGGACACCTGTTGCGGGTACGGGTTATTGCCAGTTGACTCCTGGTTCAATCCGTCCTTTATTTCATGAATATGAGTCTTAACGAGATCCACCCCGCCGGACCCGCCGGCATTGCAGGCATAGCGGATCTGTTCATAGAGATCGTTAAAGTCCCTCTCTGAACTGGCTGAGCCGGTAATTTTTTGTTCGACGCGGTAATCCAAAAGGATTCGCTTGGTTTGTATCAGCTGAACTTCGATCTTCAGCTTTTCAATTATCGGCAGATCACTTGACTTCAATTCCGCCAAGCACTTGGTTAGGACGCTGTACTGTTTTAACATAGGTTTCCCCTCTCTCATCAGTTGGCCTATTCTTCCCTACCAAGAAGCATACCAACTCTCAAAAGCGGGACTTTACCGTAAAATCAGCAGGTTGCAATCGAAGGCTACCCTGGCGGCAAGCAAGGCTGGTGTCCATTTCATTACAGAGCTGCCACTTCAGGAAGGCATTATCTCAGGATATCAGTCAGTTAATAGACGACTGTAACATTTTGGACATGTGAATTTTTTTACACCTCGGCAACCGGAAAGCAGCATGAGTCATAAAACAGGTGAGACCCAGCACACCATTATATTGGTCTAACCAAACAACCCAATACTATCCATCTTTGCGCCCCCTTGACACTGTGGCTCAAATGATATAGAACGCTCACACCATGCTAAGACTCAAATAGTTGGCGGGCGACTGGCAAAGCATGGGCGCTGAGTGCTGGGATTACCAGGCTCTTCAGGCAGAATGGAGGACTATATTTTGGTCGAGTGGCAAGAAGATCTATCCATCGGCGTACTGGAAATAGATATCCAGCATAAGCTTCTCTTCGAGAAGTTCAACAGCTTCCTGGAGGCCTGCCAGGCGCAAGCCGACAGTGACACCGTGCATCGACTGTTCTGGTTTCTCGAAGCCTATGCCATCACCCACTTCAATGACGAGGAGAAGCTGATGCTGCGCCTCGGCTATCCCGACTATCTCCCGCATCGCAAACAGCACCTTGAGTTTGCCGGCGAAGTCGCCAAAATCAAGGAGCGCCTCAAACTCGAGGGCCCCGGCGAAAACCTGGTCAACAGCATGACCATGTTCATCAGCAGTTGGCTGGTCCAGCACATCTCCGTTATGGACCGCGCTATCGGCAGGTTTGTCAACACCACTGCAGGGTAGCGCTTGGGGAAGGCAGCTGGCATGCGGCTCTCTCTTTTCCACAGGTAACCCTTGCTCTAACAAGGGACCGAGACCCGGGCAATGCCCAGGTTGCTACTGCCAACTCCGGACGCGATTATGGTAGAGACGCATTGCATGCGTCTCAGCACTGCCGCCCTGAAGGAGATCCTAGGGTAACCGGGCGCAGAAGACGCATGCTATGCGTCTCTAGATCATGGTTCAGCCAGACAACGTTGAGCTGCAGCCGAATGAAAAAAGAGCGCTGAGAGAACCACCCCGAAAAGGATCAGCCGGGGAAAGAGCGTGGTTGCGGCGAAGCTCGCGAGTACCCAATGGCACGACGACAATTGAGCATCGTGAAGAAACAACACCACTGGCTAAAAGCTTGATCCCTCTTGTAAATCCCCCGCCGAATGTTAAATTTTCCCTATATCCCCCGACTCTTAGTTCTGGCGCAATTCAGTCCCGCTGCATGAGGAACCCTCCCATGAAAACCAGGCTCCTGCCCGCCGTTGTACTCCTCATTTTGAGCTGCCTCACGCCGTCTCCGCAGGCTTTGGCCGGCGCGCCCACTGCCGGGGCGCCAAACCTGCAGCACCCGGTCTCCAGCAGCAGCCCCGAAGCCCGCAACCTCTTCGACCAGGGGCTCTTCTTCATCTATGCCTTTAACCACGACGAGGCCATCCGCTGTTTTCAGGAGGCTGCAAGGCTCGACCCCGAGTTTGCCCTGGCACACTGGGGGATCGCGCTCGCCCTCGGCCCCAACATAAACCTGGACACGGACCCGTCCCGGCAGATAGCGGCTTTTGCCGCCCTGCAGCGGGCCCAGGCCCTGTCCGCCAAAGCCTCCGAGCCGGAGCGGGCTTACATCCGGGCTCTCGCCAAGCGCTATACCGGCAACCCCAACGAGGACCTGCACAAACTCGCCACCGCGTACATGGAGGCGATGCGGGAGCTGTCGCAAAACTACCCCGACGACCCGGACGCCGCCACGCTTTACGCGGAGAGCCTCATGGATCTGCGCCCCTGGCAGCTCTGGTCGGCGGACGGCACCCCGGCGCTGGGAACCCTTGAAATCGTGGCACTTCTCGAATCGGTGCTGCGGCGCTACCCCTCCCACATCGGGGCAAACCATTATTACATCCATGCCGTGGAGGCCTCCCCGCACCCCGAATGGGCCCTTCCGAGCGCGCAGCGTATCGAGGCGATGCGGCTGAGCGCCGGGCACCTGACCCATATGCCATCGCACATCTATATGCGCACCGGCGACTACGCGCGGGCCGCGGAGAGCAACGTCGCGGCGGTCGCGGCGGACCAAAACTACCTGGAGAGCGCGGGCACCGGCGGCATCTACTCGATGATGTACTACAGCCACAACCTCCACTTCCTGGCGGTCGCTCGCAGCATGCAGGGGCGCTTTCAGGAGGCGCTGGGCGCCGCCCAGCAGCTAGCCGAACATGTGGAGATCGCGATACTTGCCATGCCGATGCTGGAATTTTTTGTTCCGACCCCGGATCTGGTGCGGGTCCGCTTCCATAAGTGGCAGGAGATACTGCAGGCGGGCGAACCGCACCCGGAGTTGCCGGTTGCCATTGCCGTCCGGCACTTTGCCCGCGGCATGGCCTATGCGGCGACCGGGAACCTGGAGCGGGCCCGCGCGGAGCGCGCCATGTTCCGGGAAGCCGCCGGCAAGATTCCCGAGGGGGCAAGCTGGGATCTCAACAAGGTGGCGGAGGTACTCCTGGTAGCCGGTTGGTACCTGGACGCTCGCATCGCAAGGGGCGCTGGGGACCTTGCCGGCGCGGCTGACCTTTTGAAAAAAGGGGTCGCGGCAGAGGACGCGCTGCGCTACATGGAGCCCCCCGGCTGGTTCCTGCCGCTACGGGAACCCCTTGGGGCGGTGCTGTTGCTGCAGGGAGATTTCGGCGCGGCGGAAAAGGTCTTCCGGGAGGAATTGGCGCGCAATCCACGCTCAGGCCGGGCACTGTTCGGGCTTTGGGAAAGTCTGCAGGGGGAGGGTAAAGCGTACGGGGCGCAGCTGGTGCTGCGGGAATACGAGGCCGCCTGGCTCGGCGCGGATGGCCCCCTGAACCGGGAAAGCCTGTGAACGTGAGGGCGATGAGCAGCCGCACGCTTACCTCGCAGGCGCTCCCCCCGGCCCACGCCTGAACCGGCGGCGGGCGTACTATTTGAAAATCAGCTCGATGGTCTGGGCGGCCTGCTTCAGCTCGAAGGCCGCAGCGGAGAATCTGGGGGGCCCCATGATGCCGCGCGCCCCGTTGGAGGCCGCGGTCGGCTCGGTGGGCCAACCGAGGACACTGCGATCCATGGTGCCGTTGTTGTTTTCATCCTGGTACCCCCCCGCTGCATAGGTACCCCGGGGAAGCCCGCTGAAGCTGAACTCCAGCTCCGGCCCGGTGACCGTCAGGACTTTGCGGGCAACGGCCTTATCGGGCTTGGTCGGAAAGCCGTCGGCGTCTTTCCAGAGCATCACCCGCACGACGCCCACCCCGGTGTGCAAACCGGAAAGCTTCACGGTGAGGGTTTCGGCTGCTGCCGGGTGGGAGTGCCAAAGAAGCACAGAAATCAGGGCAAGGCAGGCTGCGACATAGTTCATGAACGACCTTGGGGGGCTTTGGGCCAAGTCAAGTACCGCACCGTTCGGCACGGGCTAAAAGACTTTTGTAGCATATCCGGGACCCGTTGGCGACCATTTTCGCAAAGCGCGGCGGCCCGCTCACTGGGTCTCCAGGGAGGCGAACAGGGTCTGTTTTCCCCGTTTCAGCAGCATCAAGAGCGGGCTCCCCGGCTTGACGGCACCCAGCGCTGCCTGGTAGCCAGGTAGGTCCCTGACGAGCTTCCGGTTGACCTCTTTGATCACATCTCCGGGGCGGATACCGGCATCCTCTGCCCTCCCGCCCGGCTCGATCTCGACCACCACGATCCCCGACAACTCCTCGATTCCCGCAAGCTCGCGCAGCTGATCGGTCAGGCTGTCCACCTTCATCCCCAAACCCTGCACGGAAGACTCCGCAGGGGTGACGGCGACTTTCTCCTCGGTCAGTTCCTCGACCTTAAGGGGCAAGGAAAAATCCTTGCCGTCGCGCTTCACGATGACGACGACGCTCCTGCCGATCGGTGTTTCAGCGGCCATTCGGGGGAGGTCGTTGGCGTTTTTCACCCGGTGCCCGCCAAAACTCAGGATGACGTCTCCCTGCCTGATACCCGCCTTGTCCGCCGGCCCGTTCGGCATCACGTCGCCCACCAGCGCGCCGCGCGCCTCCTTGAGGCCGAACGATTTGGCGATTTCGGGCGTCACGCCCTGAATGCTCGCCCCGACCCAGCCCCGAACCACCTTCCCTTTTTGCTTCAGCTGGGCGACGACTGATCTGGCCAGGGAGCTCGGTATGGCGAAGCCGATCCCCTGTCCTCCGGAAAAGACCGCCGTGTTAATGCCGATGACTTCTCCCCGCAGGTTGACCAGCGGTCCTCCGGAATTCCCCGGGTTGATAGGGGCATCGGTTTGCAGAAAATTGTCGTAGGGACCGGAGCCGATCACCCTCCCGGTAGCAGAGATGATCCCCTGGGTTACCGTTTGATCCAGGCCAAAGGGATTCCCGACGGAAATGACCCAGTCCCCGACCCGCATCTTCTCGGAATCCCCCAGAATAAGCACCGGAAGGTTTTCAATGAGCGAGGATATCTTCAAAAGAGCCAGGTCGGTCTTGGGGTCGCGCCCCACCACCTTCGCCTTCAACTCCCGGCCATCGGAGATCTTCACCTTAATTTCGCTGGATCCCTCCACCATGTGGTTGTTGGTGATGATGAAACCGTCCTTACTGATAATGAACCCGGAGCCGAGGCTTTGCTGCTTCAGCTCGCGGTCCGGCTGATCTTGATGGAAGTGTTTGAAGAGTTCGCCCAAAGCATTGTCGTCGTCGGACCCGAAAAAATGCCGGAACGGGTTCCCCGGCACCTTTACGGTGGAGGTCGAGCTGATGTTCACTACGGCCGGCGTCACCTTTTCAGCCAGCTCGGCAAATGACCGGGGTACGCCGACCACCTGGGTTCTCCCCTGCCGTTCACAGCCAAAAGGGACCACCAGGAAAAGGGTGAGCAGTACCAAGAACGCGCCAGGTTTGATCGATCGCCAAAGGTTCATGTCTCTCTCCTCCCGGGGCTCGTGCTACCGCCCATTCTTTAACGGTAAACTTAGCGAAATTTAATGTCAAGGAGAGAGGTTCCTGGTGCTGGGCGCAGAGACTTGAAGGACTTAAAGGACTTGAGGGACTTGAGGGACCTGCAGGAGACCAAGAACAGTGGATAGGGACACCTAGGACACCAAACGAAAAGACGCGAAGGCAGGCAAAGCTAAGAACCATCTCTTTCTTTGCGCCTTCGCGTCTTGGCGCCTTGGCGTTAAACGGTTTGTTGTTGGCCTGTTATCAGTTGGCCTTGGGCTGGGCGTCCTCCGGGGCAGGCGACTGCCCATCCGTTGCGGGCTGCTGTCCGCTGGCGCCGGGCTGTTGTCCGTCGCCGTTGGCAGGGGGCACTGGTTCGCTGCCGGGCAAAGGTAGCAGCGGCTCGGGCGGATTGAGCAGGCCTCCGCCGTGCTTGGGACAGTACTGGGTCGGCTCGGTCCCAAGAATATAGAACTCATCATGTTTTTGCGGACAGTCGGGAGCCGCCAGGAAACCTGTCGTGGGGTCGATGGAAACAGTCACGACATTGTCCGGTTTTACGAAGTCCAGCGCCGGCTTGGAGGCGAGCGCTGCGCGCATGAAGCGCCCCCAGATGGGAGCGGAGATTGCTCCCCCGGTAAACCCTCTGCCGCCAGGCTTAGGCTTGTCGTAACCGACCCAGACGCCGGTAATCAGCTGCGGGGTGTAGCCGACAAACCAGGCGTCGCGGTAATCGTCGGTGGTACCGGTTTTCCCGGCGCTGGGGCGCTCCTGGCTGAACTTTTTCAGACTCTTGGCGGTCCCGTAGGTCATGACGTCCTTCAGCATCTGGGTCGTGACGTAAGCGGTGCCGGGGGCGAGCACGGGGGCGACCACCGGGGGGATCTCGGTCCAGGCATGGCGTCTTTGGTCGTAAATCCGGATGATGGTGCGCGGTTCCGGTCTCAGACCGCCGCTGGCCAGTGGCGAGTAGGCGGAAACCAGTTCGCTCAGGGTCACCTCCTGGGCGCCCAGGGCAAGGGCGAGCCCGTTTTGCGGCTGCAGGTGGACCCCCAGTGTCGCGGCAAAGCCGGTGAAATACGGAACGGTGATCTCGTCCAGCAGCTTTACCGCGATGACGTTGTTGGAATGCGCCAAAGCCTGCCGGAGCGAAAGCTCTCCGAAGAGCTTCCTTTCATAGTTAAGCGGTGTCCAGCTCTTTCCGTTGCCGCGGTTGTAGGCCACCGGCGTGTCGCTCATCATGCTTCCCGCGGTAAACCCTTTTTCCAGGGCGGCAGCGTAGATGAGCGGTTTGATCGCCGACCCGGGCTGCCGTTTGGCAGAAAAGGCGCGATCGTAGGGGCTCTGGGCAAAATCGACGCCGCCCGCCGCCGCCAGCACGTCGCCGGTCGCGGGATCCTGGCAAAGGAGCGCTCCCTGCAGCTTGGGTGAAATGTGCCGCACCCCGGTGCGCAGCGTTTCCTCGGCAAGGGTCTGCAGTTTCAAATCCATGGCAGAAATGACATCCAGCCCGCCCTGCTCGATGATCCCCGCTCCGTAGCGCTCGATCAGCTTGGCCTTGATATGGGCCAGATAATAGGTGGATTTCCCCGGTTTGGTGACGGTCGCCGGATGAGCAGAGATACTTTGGCGCTGCGCAGGGGTGATCATCTTGAGTTCGACCATGCGCTTCAAGACGACGCTCCTTCTGAGAGCGACCTTGGCCGGATCCCCCAGCGGGTTGTAGCGGGCCGGGGCCTTCGGAATGCCGGCCAAAAGCGAGCACTCGGCCTCGGTCATCTCCTGCGGGGTCTTGTCGAAATAGAGGCGGGCCGCCTGGGCGATGCCCCAGGCGCCGTTTCCGAAGTTGATCTCGTTGAAGTACATTTCCAGGATCTGCGCCTTGGAATACTTCTTCTCGAAGTCCATCGCCAGCATCCCTTCCTTGAGCTTGCGGTCCAGAGTCTTCTCGGAGGAAAGGTATTTGTTCTTGATGAGCTGCTGGGTGATGGTTGAGCCCCCCTCGGCCATTCTCCCCTTGGCGACGTCCTTCATCAGGGCTCGTGCGATCCCTTTGATATCGATGCCGTTATGCTCGTAGAAACGGGAGTCCTCGACCGCCACCAGGGCGTTTTGCAGGAACCCCGGGATCTGGCTGATCGGTACCCAGTACCTGCCCGCCGGAAGGATGCGCCCGGCAAAGTGCCCGTCGCGGTCGAAGACCTTGATGGAACCGGCACCGGCCGGCAGGGGCGGATAGGTGGCAAATTTTTCCTGGGCCAGGGACGAGGAAGCCAGGCTGAGCAGCAGGGAAACGGCAACGAGGATGGGACGGACGGATTTGGACAAAGCCGAGACAGGATAGGAAAGCAAGATGATCTGTACTCCTTGTGTGCGGAACTGCGCTCCACATTTTTACCCCTCAAGGAGACCCGAGTCAAGATGCAATGCGAGAAGCTGTCATCTTCGGTGCGCTTCTCATTGGCAAGGGTAGGACATTGAGCCAGTCGGCGGGTCGGCCAGTCGGACCTGGGGCCGCAGGAGAGCGCCCGCGAGGGGTCCATTGGGCTTGACTCCAATCGGCAATGGGAGCAAATTACCGTGGTCCCCGCCCCGGCGCGGGGACCACCGAGCCTGACAAGGAGAGCATCATGATCCAAGAGATACAACGCCAGTTGCTGAGTCTGGCGAACCCCGTGGATGCCCTGTTCCTGCAGAAGTACTTCAAAACGGAACCCGGCCAATACGGCGCGGGCGATCTCTTCAGAGGCATTCGCATGCCGGTGCTGCGCAAGCTCTCGCTCGCCCACCAGGGTATTTCCCTGGAAGCAGCCCACCAGCTGCTCCAGTCGCCCCACCACGAGGACAGGCAACTGGCCCTGCTGATTCTGGTGCTCAAGTACGCCAAGGCGGACCAGGCAGAGCAAAGCGCCATCTACCGGCTGTACCTCGACAATACGCACCTCATCAACAACTGGGACCTGGTCGATTCCTCAGCGGAGCATATCGTGGGCGCGCAGCTAAGAGACAGGAGCCGGGAGCCTCTGGAGCTGCTTTCCCAGTCAGTAAGCCTCTGGGAAAGGAGGATCGCCATACTGGCGACCTTTCACTACATCAAACAGGGGAGTTTCGACGCGACGCTCAGCATTGCGAAGCAGCTTTTGACCGACCGGGAGGACCTGATTCACAAGGCGGTTGGCTGGATGCTGCGGGAGGTGGGGAAGCGTGACCTGCAAAAAGAGGAGGAGTTCCTGCGGGCACATCACGGGCAGATGCCGCGCACCATGCTGCGCTATGCGATAGAAAAGTTCCCGCAGGAGAAGCGACTCGCCTATCTCAAGGGGTTCCCGCCGCCTTAAACGGCGCATTTCTCCAGAGCCATTATTGGTGCCTGGATCCCCTCGCCCCCCCCCGGGTCTGCGAGCCGTCGTATGCACCCCGAACAAATTATGCCCCCTGCAACTTCATCGATGCAGGGGGCGTACTTTTGTCTGGGCTGATCGCTTAACCCGGCCAGTACCCGGATTAATTTCTTCCCGCTATTTCGCCACCGGTACCAGCGTATCGCCACTTTCCTCGGCCAGCGTCAGGACCTCGTCGCCATAGCGGTCGGTAACCATTTTATCGATCTGCAGCAGGCTGTACCAGCGCCGGAACGCCTCCACAAAGATGATCGTCATCAGCACCATCAAAAGAACCGACATCCCCGCCAGCAGGTAGAGCCCCTTGGGCATGAAGTTCTTGGTGATGTTGAGATAGCCCGCCCACATGCAAATCGGCATCATGAAGAGGCCGGGGCCGCCGGTCACCCAGGCGTACTTCGCCTTGCCGAGCCTGATCAGCATGGTGGTTCCGACAATCAGGGCGCAGGTCGCCAATAACTGGTTACTCATCCCGAAGAGCGGCCAGATGGTGCTGATGTCGCCGGTGTAAACCAGGTAGCCCCAGGCGGAGGTAAAGAGGGCGCTGGTGAGGATGACGCCAGGCTTCCAGCCGTTGTCGGCAAAGGGCGCATAAAGCTTGCCAAGCATCTCCTGCAGCAGATAGCGACCCACCCGGGTCCCGGCGTCAACCGCGGAGAGGATAAATACCGCCTCGAACATGATGGCGAAGTGGTACCAGTAGCCCATCATCCCCTTCATGAAAGGCACCGCGGAAAAGATGTAGGCCATGCCGACCGCGAGGGAAACTGCGCCGCCGGGACGCCCCTGCACCTGCTCGCCCACCTGAGCGGCCAGGCTCGGGAGGTTGACGGTCGCCATGTGGAGGGTGCTAAAGACCTTGGGCGCCGAGTTGATGGCGAAATAATCGGCCGGCACCAGCACGCAGGCGGCGATCAGGGCCATCATGGCGACAAAACCTTCCACCAGCATGGCGCCGTAACCGACAAAGAGGATGTCGCGCTCGTTGGCGATCATCTTCGGCGTGGTCCCGGTACCGATGATGGCGTGAAAACCGGACAGAGCGCCGCAGGCGATGGTAATGAAGATGAAGGGAAAGGCCGCGCCGGGAATGATCGGTCCGCCTCCGAAGAAATAAGGGGTGATGGCCGGCATGTTCAGCGTGGGGTGGATGCAGATGATCCCGACAGCCAAAAGAAGTATGGTACCGATCTTGAGATAGGTGGAAAGGTAGTCGCGCGGCACCAGCAGGAACCAGACCGGCAGCACCGAGGCGGCGAAGCCGTAGGCGGGGATGATGATGGCCAGCTGCTTCTTGGAGAAGGTAAAGAACGCGGCCAGGGTCGGGTCGGCGGCGACATACGGGCCGGCCAGGATCGCCAGGAACAGCAGGACCACACCGATGATGCTGCCGCCTCTGATGTCGCCGGGACGGAAATTGTGCAGATAGACGCCCATGACCATGGCGATCGGGATGGTGCAAAAGACCGTAAAGGTCCCCCAGGGGCTGTTAAACATGGCGTTGACGACCGCAATGGAGAGGCCGGCCAGGGTCAGGATCAGGATGAAAAGGACCGCGAAGGAGGCGACCTTACCGGCGACCTTGCCGATCTCAGCTTCCGCGATGACCGAGAGGCTCTTACCCTTGTGGCGCACCGAGGCAAAAAGCACCACGGCGTCGTGCACCCCACCTGCCAGCACAGCTCCGATCAGGATCCAGAGCGCGCCGGGAAGAAAGCCGAATTGGGCTGCCAGCACCGGTCCCAGGAGCGGTCCCGCGGCTGCGATGGCCGCGAAGTGGTGGCCGAAAAGGACGTACTTGTCTGTCTTCAGGTAATCGTGACCGTCCTGATAGGTGACTGCCGGGGTTTCCCTTTCATCACGCAGGTTCAGGACCTTGTCGGCCAGAAACAGACCGTAAAACCGGTAGCCAAGCGCGAAGACACATGCTGCGGCGAAAATAAGCGTCAGCGAATTCATCCTCTCCTCCCTTTTGTTTAGACCATTTGATTTAAATAAGGCCCGGTCAGCTCAGCTTCCCGGCGGTTGTGGCAGAGAAGGGAAAGAGTGCTGCGCCGTGCCATGCTATGCCAATTAAAGGTCAAAGGATTACTGGGTGTGACGGAACTGCTGCAAGCTATTGTAACCTTATATACCTTACTCCTGTCTGCTCGACAATCAACAGGTTTTAACATTTTATTCGTATACACTCTCACAGTGGCAGGTGAGAAACTGTAGGTTGCGTTGAACGGGTTCACCGTGAAACGCAACATTGCTGACACCACAAAAGGGCTTAGAGGACTTAAAAGGACGCTAAGGATTTGAGAACACCGAAACAGACAGCTGCCAGACTCGCGACTGCCAGACCAAGCTGTTTGCCTCTTGACTTATTATACCCTGGGGGGGTATTTTATATTAGAGCTATACCCCTGCGGGGTATTTACAGTTCAGGAGGAGAGATGGAAGGAACATCCCAAAAGAAGCTGGTGGCGCGGGTCAAGCGCATTGCCGGACAGGTGGCGGGCGTCGAGCGCATGCTCGATGAAAAGCGCTACTGCGTGGACATACTGAACCAGATCGCCGCGGTGCGCTCGGCTTTGGACGCCCTGGGGGTCGAACTGCTCACCCGTCACCTGGAAAGCTGCGTGCTCGGGCACGGCAGCGACACGGAGCACCAAAACGCCAAGTCGATGACGCAGCAGGAACTGCTGGCCGAAGTAAAAACCGCGCTGTCGCGGTTTTTGAAGTAGGAGCAGGGGAGGAAAAGTCCATATTGGAGCCTTTTCCCCCTCCCTTAACCTCCCCCTCCGGGAGAGGGAACTCTTGGACTGGTTGTCGACTTTCTTTTTTCTGGAGCAGGCAGTACTGAGAGCACGCTTCCTTTTACCTTTCACATTTATAACAGGAGGTCAGGCAGGTGAAGACTGAACGCTGTGAACTATCGCTGATGGGGATGCACTGCGCCTCGTGCGCCGGACGCATCGAGAAGGCGCTCGCCGCGGCCGACGGCGTCCTGGAGGCTACGGTCAATTTTGCCACCAGCCGCGCCACGGTGCAGTTTGACCCACAAACGACGGGCGTGGAACCGCTGAGCCAACTGGTGCGCGACCTGGGCTACCAGGTGATAGCTCCCGCAAGCGGGGGCTCTGCTGCCGGCGCCGAAGAGATGCAGGCGGCCGAAAGCGAGGTGCGCGAAGCCGAATACCGGCAACAGAAACTCCGCTTCTTCGCCTCGCTGGCGTTGACGCTCCCGGTGGTAGCCATCGCCATGGCCGGCCACCTGGTGCCGGCGCTCCGGGACACCATGGACTTTCCCGGACGCAACTGGCTGGAGCTCGTTCTCACGACGCCGGTGCTCTTCTGGGCGGGGCGCGGCTTTTTTACCGGAGCCTGGGCCGCCGCCCGGCATCGCAGTGCCGACATGAACACGCTGGTCTCCCTGGGCACCCTGTCGGCCTACGTGTACAGCCTCGTCGCCACGCTCGCCCCTGGCTGGCTCTCCTCAGGAAGCGGCAACGACCTGCACCCGGGGCACGGCGGCATGACTTCCGGGGTCTACTTCGAGTCCGCAGCGATCATCGTCACGCTGATCCTCATGGGACGACTCCTGGAAGCCCGCGCCCGCGCCAAGACCAACGGCGCCATTCGCGCCCTGATCGGACTGCAGCCAAAGCTCGCCCGCGTGGAGCGTGAGGGGCGCGAGCAGGATATCCCGGTCGGCGAACTGCAACTGGGAGACCTGGTACTGGTGAGGCCCGGCGAGAAGATCCCGGTCGATGGCGAGTTGATCGAGGGCGCCTCCTCGGTGGACGAGAGCATGCTGACCGGAGAGCCCCTGGCGGTCCAGAAGAAGCCCGGCGATACGGTCATCGGGGCCACGCTCAACAAGACCGGCTCCTTCCGGATGCGCGCCACCAGGATCGGTAAGGACACGGTGCTGCAGCAGATCGTGCGCCTGGTCCAGGAAGCCCAGGGGAGCAAGGCACCGATCCAGCGAATGGCCGACCTCATCGCGAGCTACTTCGTGCCGGCGGTGATCTGCCTCGCCATCGCGACCTTCGTAGTATGGTTCGACCTTTCGCCGCCGGAAACCCGGCTCACCATGGCGCTGCTCACGACGGTCTCGGTGCTGATCATAGCCTGCCCATGTGCCCTCGGGCTCGCGACGCCGACCGCCATCATGGTGGGTACCGGTCGCGGCGCCCAAAGCGGCATCCTCATCAAGGGTGGGGAGGCACTGGAGAAGGCGCACCGGCTGACCACGATCGTGCTGGACAAGACCGGCACCATCACCCGCGGGGTTCCGGTCGTAACGGACATCATCGCACACGGTCTGGACGAGGCGACCCTGCTCGGCCTGGCGGCCTCGGCGGAAGCCGGGAGCGAGCACCCGCTGGGAGAGGCTATCGTGCGCTCGGCGGAAGAAAAGGGATTGGTCCGCAGCGCAGTGCAGGAGTTCAATGCCATCCCGGGTTACGGGATCGAGGCGCTGGTGCAGGGGCGGCGCGTGCTGATCGGAACCGCGCAGCTTTTGCGCGAGCGCGGCCTGGAGGTCGACGAAGCCGCCTCCCACCGGCTCGCCGACGCGGGAAAGACCCCGATCTTCCTCGCCATCGACGGAGCTTTCGCCGGGACCATCGCCATCGCCGACCCGATCAAGGAGAGTTCCCGGGCAGCGGTCAAAAAGCTGCACGCCCTGGGGCTCAAGGTGATCATGCTGACCGGCGACAACCGGCGCACCGCCGAGGCCATTGCCCGGGAGGTAGGCGTCGACCGGGTCCTGGCAGAGGTGCTGCCACAAGGAAAAAACGAGGAGATCAAAAAGCTCCAGGCCCAGGGGAAACTGGTGGCCATGGTCGGCGACGGCATCAACGACGCCCCTGCCCTCGCCCAGGCCGACGTCGGCATCGCCATGGGAAGCGGCACCGACGTCGCCATGGAAGCCGCTGACATTACCCTGGTGCGCGGAGACCTAAACGGCGTGGTTTCCAGCATAGCCCTCTCCAGGGCGACCATTGCCAACATCAAGCAGAACCTGTTCTTCGCCTTCTTTTACAATATCCTCGGCATTCCGATCGCGGCAGGCGCGCTCTATCCGCTCACCGGCTGGCTGCTGAGCCCGATCATCGCCTCCCTTGCCATGGCGCTTTCCTCGGTCAGCGTCGTGACCAATGCCTTGCGGTTGCGCGGCTTTAACGTAGAAAGGAGTTGAGACCATGGACACTACCCAAATCTATGTGACGCTCGGCGGGGTCGGCCTTATAGGTCTCACGCTCTGGTTCTTCTTCGGCAAGGGCCCGGAGCCCGGGGCCAAGGGGGGCGCCGGGGAGTATTCCTGCCCGATGCACCCCTGGGTAACCAGCGCTGACCCGAGCGCGGAATGCTCGGTATGCGGCATGAAACTGGTGCGCTCCGCTCAGAAACCGTAAGGAATGAGCTGCAGCATTGCGCCATTTTTTTGAATGGCCGCAGGGATAGTCACCGTTTTGACTCTTTTTCGCCTAGCTTTGGACTGTGCAAAGACAGGTGCCGCTATCGGTGAACCCGTTCCACGGCACCTGTTTTTCGGCCCAGTGGCGCCGGGCCATCCGAGTCGCCCTTGCCCCGGTTGGATCTAAATCATATATAACCGAGGGGCTACGGAATTAACCTGGTTCCCTTTGGTAGTTACCTCCTGCTCGACGACCGCAGATACCAGCCCAAGCAACCCGCCAACAAATTTCTTCCACAACACTCCTCTCAAACGCCGCATCACACACCGACAATTCAAATCTATTGTATCTATTCGGGTATTTATCAGGAATACACTAAGGCGTTCCGTGCGTTTTACATTTCTTTACAATAGATGACCTAACTGAACATTCCAGCGCACGCTACTTGCTGCATTACCACCATCGGCACTGCAATCCAATTAATATGAATGTTTATTATTACCTGATCATTTTAGTTTTATGTCGAAATAAATCACTCAGGAGGTGAAAGTACAGGAGGTGATCAGCTACAACAGTCTAAAAAAATCTAATTACCAGGAGGAATGATCTTTACGTAGTTAGAGCACAGTACCATTTGTACCCGCTTCATAGATCTCATGACAATGAAAGCCAATCAACCACGCGGCACAAAGGAGGTCGACCCATGTCGATATCAGGAGTTACAAGCACCAGTTACAACAATCCTTATGCGAAGGTAAAAGACGACTTTACCGCCATCAGCACTGCGCTCAAGGCGGGCAGCCTGACTGACGCACAAAAAGCCTATGCGCCGCTGCAAACGGATACCTCGTCACAGGCAAGCGACACCAATAACCCGATGAGCAAGGACGTCCAAAGCCTCGGAAGTTCGATCAGTTCCGGGAATCTGGCAGATGCCCAGAAGACGCTTGCAGAAATCCAGAAGCACATGAAGGGGCACGGCGATTTTGCCAAGCAACAGCAGGAGATGCAGTCTTCCACTTCGGATACGAGTGCGTCCACTGCCGATGCCAGCACGGCGACGGCCAGCGACCCACTGGGCCAGGATTTTCAGGCCTTGAGCACCGCCCTGCAGTCGGGTAACCTGGCTGACGCACAAAAGGCGTACGCAACGCTGCAAAAAGACGTCGCCTCTTCCCAAAGCGGCACACAAAGCAACGACCCCTTCAGTAAGGATCTGCAAACCCTCGGCACTACCCTTCAGTCGGGGGACCTCAGCGGCGCCCAGAAACAGCTAGCCCAGATTCAGGATAAAATGTCCCAGCACCCGCAGGGCCCGCCGCCCCCTCCCCCGCCAAATAGCACGACGACCTCCTCTGCTGCCACTACCGCAACGACCACCTCAGCCAGTGATCAGTTGCAGCAGGACATGGCGACCCTCAGTAGCGCGCTGCAGTCGGGCAACCTGACAGACGCACAGAAGGCCTTCGCCACGGTGCAAAATGATCTTTCCTCCCAGGATTCCTCACAGGATTCCACGTCGTCCAGTACGACGGCCAGCGCGACGTCCGGCACGACGGCCGGCACGACGGCCGCCGGCAAGCACCACCGTCACCATGCCGGGTCAACGGCAGCATCGACGGACTCGACAGGCTCAACTGCCTCGACTAGCAGCACCGCGGCGGATTCGACTTCAGCCAGCAGCACTGCAGCAACAACTCTCGCCGACTCGATAAAGTCGGCAGTACTAAGTTATCTGCAATCAAGTTCAACGAACTACGGCCAGACAGGTTCAAACAACACGCTCCTGTCATCAACGACCTACCTCTAGCATTCGCAGAAATTTACGATACCTGGGCTGGACCTATTAAAGGAAGCCCACATGTGCTGACTGACCGAAGCGCGGAAAAGCAGTCGTGGTAATGCTGAAAAAGGGGGTTAACCGGTAACGGTTAACCCCCTTTAGGCACACTGCGGCAAGCGTTGGAATTTATATCCTGCAACCTATACTCTTCCCCTGTTCGATCAAACAACCCCGCCAAAGTCAGGCCTCAACCTCAACCTCAACCTGAACTTTTGATTTTGCCACGCCCCATGATCAGCCCTCCGGAGACCACAGCTAGCCCCGCCAAGACCAGGTTCGAGACCAAAAAAGCGTGGTTGCGTCCCAGGTGTTCCAGGGAACCCCACATCATCCCGGCGAGAAGACTTCCAAGCGCCTGCCCGACCACACGGGCGATGGAGAGTAGCCCGGAGGCGACCGATTCGGTCTCCTCCGGAGCCAGAGACAATACCGCCACGTTGTTGGCCGCCTGAAAGAGCGCCCGGCCAAAGCCTATGCCGCCAAGACCGAGCGCCACGCTTCCGGTTAACCCCTGCAGGCAGGAGGAAACGGCCATAACCGCGCTTCCGACCCAGCTCACCAGGTCGAACCCCTTGCGATCCGAGAGTTTTCCCGCCCAGGGGCCGAGAAAGAGCAGCATGACCGGCGGCACCAAAAGGACCAACCCCACGCGACTGGGAGTCATCCCTCCCGCCTCCAGGTAAAAGGGCCAAAGGAGGTTGGTTCCGAAGGACTGCGCGAAGAAGAGGACCGTCGCCAGGAGCGCCAGGATGAAGCGCGGTGCCCCCGCGACCCGGCGCAACCCCTCCTTGAGCCCCACGCCGCGCAGTTCCCCGAGCCTGCTGGAGAGCAGCAACGCGACCAGTCCCAGGGGAAGGTTCAGGGAGAAGATGCTGCGCCAGCCGAAGGCGTCAACCATGAAGCCGCCGATGGGCGGCCCCATCAGGGTGCCTGCCGCAACCGAGCCGGCGACCATGCCGAGAGCCCACCCCTTCTGGGCCGGGAAGGTGGCAGCGGCGAGCCCGGGCACCAGCCCGATAACTCCCGCGCCCGCGATCCCCTGCAGAAAGCGCAGAGTAAAGAGCCAGCCAAGGTTGGGGGACATGCCGAGGAGCACCGATATGGCGCTAAAAAAAAGCAGCGAAACCCGGTAGACCCGCACCGTGCCGAAGCGTCCCGCCAGCCCGGAGAGCGGAAGAAAGGCAAGGGCCGATCCGATCAGGTAGAGGGAGGCCGCCCACTGCACGGTTGAGGCATTGCTGTGGAAGTGCGCAGCAAGCGAGGGGAGCGCCAGGTTCAGAGCACTGGCGTCCAGCGTGGAAAGGGTGACTCCGATGAGCAGCGCCGCCAGGCGCAGGTCGATATGGAAAATGGTGGGACGTTTGAACATGAGGCTGAATCCTATAGGCAATGGAACGCGGATGACGTGGATTCCGCGTCATCCGCGTTCTATTTGTTGTGGTCCGGCAAATAGCCGCTGCACAGCTTCCCGGCGATAATCGAAAACGGCCTCCAGCCGACGCCGTACCAGGCCCGAGGCAACACTCCCCAAAGGGCCGAAAGGGAGCTGATAGTGAACCAGGTCACGCATCTCCACCCCTCCTGCCACCTCCCGGAAATGATGCTGGTGGTGCCAAAAGCGGTAAGGACCGAGGCGCTGCTCATCGACGAAGAAGTGCGGCTGGCTGCAATGGGTGATTTCAGTCACCCAGGGGAGCGCCAGCCCCAACAGGGGACTCACGGTATAGCTGATGATCATGCCGGCGTACATGGTCTCCTGGGGCGCGGAGGTGACCCGGAAGCCGAGCCAGGGCGGGGTGATGCTGGCCAGATTCTCCGGGCGGCCAAAAAAGCTCCAGACCTCAGCAAGGGGGATGGGGATGGTCTGCAGCCGCTCCAATAGTTCCAAAGGCATCTAGTTCTCCTTGCAGGGCTCTGAGGCAGCTACGCTCGCCGCCCCTTCAGAAAAACTATCCGGGGGCGCTGACGCGTTTCTGGCTGTGATAGCTCAAAGTAGCAAAGAATGTCGAATTGAGCAATAAACTCTGCCCCGCGCCCCTTCCTTCTCTTTCAGCTGCCGCCGACCAAGAAGCAGTTCGCCTGGAGGTCAGCAGCAATAAAACCGTTGACAACTTATCCCAGTTGCAATAAATTGCCATCCCATGAACAGTAACCTCGCATTTATCAGCAACAAGATCTCCCATCTGGAAACCACCTGCCGCGAGCATGGCATGCCGCTTACCGTGCAGCGGCGGGTCATCATGGAGACCTTGGCCGGGCGTCAGGACCACCCGACGGCAGACCAGATTTACGATGCCGTCGGCGAGCGCCTCCCCGGCATCTCGCGTACCACGGTGTACCGCGTCCTGGAAGCGTTCGTGGCTCTCGGGGTGAGCCAAAAGATCAACAACCCCGAGGCCAAAGCACATTTTGACGCAGACACCAGAAGACACCACCACGTGCGCTGTTCCGGTTGCGGCGCGGTGGCGGACGTTCATGACGAGAGGCTTAACGGCCTGCAATTACCAACTGAGACAGCCAGCGGATTCCGGCTGGTCGATTACTCAATCAACTTTATCGGGACCTGCACCACCTGCAGCGTGCACTGACAATGCCGCAGCGATTAACCGCCAGGGCCGTCTGCCGATCCAGTAACCACAATTATTAACAACACAACAGTTCTGTGACATGCAATCTAGTACACTAAAAAGGAGGTAATTTATGAAAAAATGGCGTTGCGTTATCTGTGATTATGTACACGAGGGTGAGGATGCACCGGGCACCTGCCCGGTCTGTGGTGTGGATGCAACTAACTTCGAGGAAGCTGAATAAAATACTGTCTTTCGTTCAAGGAGATCATCATGGAGTTTGTCTCGCTGGAAGAGATAATAAATTTTGCAGTTCGTTTAGAGGAAAATGCTTATCAACTCTATACGGATGCGGCAGCTAAGAGTACCACTATCTCAGCCCGGAAAATGTTCGAGGAGATGGCAGCTGAGGAGGCGGGTCATAAGAACGTTTTCAGCAAGATTGATGTAGCTCTGATTCATCAGGAATCGGCCCGCAAGGCACCCCACCTGAACCTGAGCGAATATCTGGCTGAGATCGAAATGCGACCGGACATGAGCTATCCCGAAATACTTCGCTTCGCGATCAAGGCTGAAGAGAGTGCCTGGAAACTGTACGAGGCGGCGGCGGGAATGACCGATGATCCCAAGATAAAGAAAACGCTGCAGGTTTTTGCCGAGGTTGAGAAAGGGCACAAGAAACGTATAGAAAACATTTACGATGATCATGTGCTGACTGAGAACTGATGCCTGCTGTCATTCGACAAGAAGCGGTCAAGTAGGATCGCGACGAATCACCATTTAAAGCATTAAAAAAGCTTCCGGGGTACTATGCCCATAGAGTCCGACAGGACTGTGTGAGTATGGCACCCCGCATTTTTTCGGTCAAAAGGAAAATCTGTCAGTATTCCGCCGCCGTTTTTCCCCCTCCCTTACCCTCCCCCTCCGGGAGAGGGAACTTTTGGACTCGTCTGAAGCCAATGTTCTCTCGTAAAGACGATATCACCTGGCGCCGGTAATTGGTCGTTATTGCACCGGAAGCGCTCCCGGTCGTTTTCCCAACAGACAGCGCTCAACCACCCGCGAGCTAACTCCCTGCTTTTCCAGTTCCCCCGCCATGGCCAGGGCTGCCTCCCGTGTCGGGAAGTTGCCGGCAGTCAACTGGAAGGTCGGCACGGGAACGACAACCTGTTTCAAGCTCAGCTTGATGCCAAGGGCGGCGAAGCGCTGGCGCTCCTTCGCAGCACCTTTCTCATCCGAGTAGGAACCGGCATACACGTGGTACTTCTGGTCCTCCTCCAACAGAAAAAAACCATCCACCTTGCCAGCGCGCAACTTATCGAGTCCCTTCTTGGCCGCCGCCTGGCTCGGGAACTCTCCCAGATACAGACGCGTCATCGGCCCCTTCTTCTTTGCTCCCGGCTCCACCAACGGCTCCAGCCCCAGGCTTTTGACCTTTTTCTTCGCCTCCCCCAGTCCCGACTGAACTACGGACTCACCAATCTGCAAGGTGTAACAGGAGGTATCGTCGGAATGCGCCGGGTTTCCGGCAACAACAGGCCGGGGGAATTGAGGCGCTGCGGCAACCGGAGGGAGCGTTGCCGTTACGGTGATTTTTGGCTGGGATTTGGGCGCTGCGGGAGCTACCGTTGCGACCACTGGACGCGGTGCAACGGCTTTGACAAGCGGACTGACTGGCTTAGGTACAGCAGACTTTGGAACATCAGGCTTTGGATCATTAAGGTTTGGTTCAACAAGTTTTGGCACAGCGGCCTTAGGCTCAGCAAGCTTCGGCGTAGCCAGTTTCGGATCATTGGGCTTCGGCATGACTGGCTTCACCTCAGCCGGCGCTGGCTCGTTGAGGTCGTCCAAGGTGTACCTCTGCGAAGCGGGTTCCGGCTCAGCAGGCTTTACCTCGGCAGCTTTTTGCCCGGATGGCTTTGGCTCGGTGTTCTTCGGCTCAGCAGGCTTCGGCGCTGCCAGCTTCGGATCAGTGATCTTCGGTGGAACTGGCTTCGCCACTGCCGGCGCTGGCTCGTTGAGGTCATCCAAGGTGTAGCGCTGCGAAGCAGGTTCCGGCTCGGCAGGTTTTACCTCGGCAGGTTTCACCTCTGCGGCTTTGAGCCCGGATTGCTTTGACTCGGTCTTCTTGGAGTCAACAGACTTCGGAACTGCCAGCTTCGGATCGCTGGGCTTTGGCGTGACGGGCTTCACCTCAACCGGCGCTGGCTCGTTGAGGTCGTCCAAGGTGTAGCGCTGCGAAACGGGTTCCGGCTCAGCAGGTTTTACCTCGGCAGGCTTTACCTCAGCGGCTTTCAACCCGGATTGCTTTGGCTCGGCGTTCTTGGAGTCAACAGGTTTCGGCGTGGCCGGCTTGGAGTCTGCAGTCTTCGGCGCTGCCAGCTTCGGCTCAGCGAGCTTCGGCCCGGCGGTCTTGGGCTCAGCACCCTTTGGCACGGCAAGCTTAGGCGCTGCCGACTTCGGATCGGTGGGCTTCGCTGTGACTGGCTTCACCTCAACCGGCGCTGGCTCGTTGAGGTCATCCAAACTGTACCTTTGATCGGCGGGCTTCTGCTCGGCAGGCTTCTGCTCGGCAGGCTTCGGCTTGGCGGGCTTAGTGCGGCTC
>JGI24143J45723_1000336_pt1 | contig 24612 bp, 24 predicted proteins | sample BarGraIncu00432A_FD_45723 | JGI IMG/M metagenome (IMG submission 45723) | reverse complement strand
CCCTTTGTTTTTTGCGCGGGTGGCGAAATTGGTAGACGCACCAGGTTTAGGTCCTGACGCCAGCAATGGTATGGGGGTTCGAGTCCCCCCCCGCGCACCACTCTAAAATGGCCGAAACCCCAATGAAATCAGGGGTTTCGGCCATTTTTTTGGATTCCAAGTGTTTCATCCTATTTCATCTAATTTCACTGATTTTCACCCCATTTTATGAACTCAATTTGGGAAAAAATTTGGGAAAAAAGAGCGGCCAAAGCTGTCGCAGGAAGATCGGATGATTGCCGGGCTGCCAGCCCTTCGCCTGAGTCATAAAGAGGTTGAGCATGTCAAGACACCTTCCCATTCTTATGGCCTTGTTTCCGGGAGTAGTGATGCTCAATGCGGACCAGATCGCTAGCATTACGGGTTATTCCAAAGGAACGATCTACAACATGGTCAGTGCCAAAACACTGCCCGTCAAGGTGGCCGTAGGCTTGGGAGATCGGATTCTGGTTTCCATTGTTGAGATGGCGGCTTACATGGATCGCACCATGCTTTCCGACAATGGGAGTGTTCAGGACCCCCAGCCAGAATCAGTGCCGGTCAAAAAGGGGGTTGGTCGACCCCGAGGTACAACCAAGGCAGTTCTCCAGGCACGATGCTTCCAGTCCGAGCTCAGAGCTGCCCTGTATCAGTATGAATTTAAAGGCATCCTGGTTGAGTTGAGGCAGGAATCTGAGGGGGTCAGACTTATTTCAGACGACAAGTATTCATGCATGGAGCGGCTTCAACAGGCTAAGACAGACATGTTGCACAACGTCGGTAGGGCAGAGGCTCAGTTCGATGAAATCGAACTGGAACTAATCTCTCGCCGTGTGTGATCAACTGATGGCCATTTTGGCCCTCGCAAAGGCCAATAGAATTTGAACGTCACATTGAGCGTCCAGAATGGCTACACAAACCACATCACTCGGTCCGAACCAAAAGCTGCCGCTGACCCATGCGGCGACTCTGCTTGGTGTGCCAGTGAGAAGTCTGCGTCGAATCAAAGCGGCCCTGGTCGATGGAACGCCGCCTAACTGTCGCGATCCGTGGCTGCTGGCAGTTGCCAAGCTTTACGCCAAGGCCGAACAGTCCGCCACTGACGTGAAGGTGAAGTCTGTTTTTTCGACTGTTGGTCAGCCATTACCCTCTGGACAACAGATCCCAATCACGCCGCTGGTCCGGCCCGCAACGCCTAAAAAGAAGGTCAGGGCACGGCATTCGGTGGTCACAGCAAGTTCGCTGCCGGTAATTCGCGAGGGCGAACGTCCAACTGACGAAGAACGAGCAGCCGTTTCAAAGCAGTTCTGGGACAAAGTACAAGATGCTCGCAATAGTGCCGGGCAAGTACCTTGGAAGCAGATACATGATCTGGCTCACTGGTTGATCAAGGCCGGTCAGCCACCGCAGGGTTATTTGCAAGGGTATTCCCTGGCTAATTTGGATTTGTCGAAGATCATGAGATTTGGGTCTGTCGGCGACTTTCTGTCTCGAGCTGCTCTTACGGACCTCTGGCCATTCGTTTTCTCAGAAGTAGAGTCGCGGCCTGTGGACTTGTTTTCGGCGACAAAGCTTGAATTGCGTTATGGCTTCATCGTTCTGTTGACTGCCGAAGAATGGACTAACCGAATGCAAAAATCCATCCGCCTTCTGAAGTCAATCGCGGATGCTCAAGGGGAGGGGGTCGAAATTGGAAGCCAGATTCGCAATCCAGCAAAGAGTCCCGCTCAGGAGGATGTCAAAGAAAAGGTTCGCCCAGACAGGGCAACGGGGTTGTGACGGTTAACCCGTGACACTTGAGGCGTTGATTTCAAAGGCGAATTGACCTGTCACAGGTTGCACAACTGGCTTCTGTTAAATTTCGGTAGATGACCCGCAGGCGGCTATGGTTGAATCGGATGAAATATCTAAAACTACTTGTGTCACCTGTGCCACCCCAAGAAAAAGTCTGCTTTTCACTGGGGCCGCATGATTGAGTAGCCCGAATGTTCTCGTTGTGACAACTTGTGCCACCCGAGACGCCGATTGAGCTTTTCCGCGAAAAACACAAAGTACGGATGACGGAAAAGAAAAAGGCCCGGTGTTACGCGGGCCTTTTTGGGGATTACTCAGTCAAAGGGCGGAGAGTCATTGCTATTTATTTGATCGTTGGGGAATTGCAGGTTGACCAGCCTGGGACGTTGGTCGCTTGTCACCCGCCGTTGCTCCTCCTTCAGATCCGGATAAATTGCTCTCAAGGCTTTCCAAAATTGCCCGCCTGACAAAGCCCGCAGTCCTTGGCGAGTGCACCAAGTCCGGTATCGCTGGTAAACCGTGTCCTTCGTGACAAACGCGTGTGCATGAAGCTTCAATTCTTCATCGGAACTCCAGGCGACGACACTGTTGGAGGCCTCGATGGCGTCCTTCTTGGCGAGCGATACGGCGGTGGGCTCTGCTGGTAAGGCTCCTCGTCCCATCAGCCTCAGAAGCCCGAGCAGGCACCAATCAAGGAACAACTGCAATTCCTTGTCGATGATGATCCGGTCGAGCCCACGGATCAGTTGAGGACCAGAGACCTCTTGGGTGAACGGGATGAATACCAACCTACGCCAAAAGCCGTGCGAGTTGTCCAGACTTTTCTGGTCGTTGTTCGTGGCGATCACCCACTTTGCGGTCGGCCTGTATCCGATGGCGTCTCGGTGCTTGCGATTGATGGTTATGTTTTCGCCACTGATCAGGCTCTTGAGCGTCTGCTCGTTGATGCCGGACTTGGGAACCTCATCCACCACCACCAGAGAAGCCCCTATCAAGGGGGTGAGATAAAAGTCAGACAGCTGATCCAGCCGCATCGAAGCAACCGGGTTATGCAAGGCGGACAGCACATTCATGAAAACAGACTTCCCGTTGCTGCCGGTGCCCTTGAGGACCATCGCAATTTGGAACTTCGCACTGGTCGTCAAGGTGTTGCCCGCCAATTCCTGGAGATAGTTTTGCACCTCGACTTCTGGCAAAGATGTAGTCAGATACTTTGCCAGTTGAGAGCCGGGCGGCAAGACCCCAGGCTGATAGCATTTTCCCTTGCTGGGCAGCGTGATGTTCAGTGCGAACGTGATGCCGAATTCCTTGCTAGGTTCGTGCTGCTCGATGGTTTGATCGTCTTTGACCTCCAGGTAAGCGTTTTTCAGCGGAATGATGATACGGTCCGGGTCTCGTGCGGGCACTGGGGGTGCCAGCATCTTTGCGGCGTTGGTGCATGACCTTGCACTCTCTGGCGTCGCCCGCTCGGGGAAATGCAGTGCCAGCCAGTTGAAGGCGTGACTTTCTGCGTCCTCAAGTGCCACCACGGAAAAGCAGTGGCCATTCCAGCGGTATAGGACGCCATCCTTCCGATAAAACCTGGACGTCTTCTTTATTTCAGTAGCATATTGAAGCTGCGGAGATTCCTCGTCCCGCTTTTTCCTTTTGGCGAGCGGGGAAGCCGTTGTCGGTGTCCATGGCCCTGGCCCTGGCCCTGGCCCTGAATTTCCTGCGGGTTGATGGTCCGTATGCCCATTGTGTGTTGCGTGCCCAAACTTTGGGTGCCCGCTTCGGGGAACGAATGTTGGTGATTTTTGCTGCATGGTATTCCTTGGCTGAAAGTACGGCCTCCTGGCATGCCAAGAGGCCTTAATCAATGAAAAACGAACTTCTTATGGAAGGATGAAGACCGGTGCGGAGCCGGGTCCGGTGGGAATCAGCGGACAGCCGTAAATAGGGGGATTCGGTGCCTCACCTGCGAGCACCTTGGCCTCGTAATAGCTGTGGTATTTGCTGACCAGCGACTCGATCTGCCCATATTGAGGAAAGTTCGCCTTCATGAACTTCGGAACGTCATGTGGTGGTTTGAACACTTCCGGTATTTGCTGAAAAATGACTTCGTAAAACGTCGCGATATAACGTTCAGCGAGTAGAAAAAAGTCCTTGTGAGCGTTATCCACAATGCTTGCGGCTATCACTCGTGAGATACCGTCAATTTGCTTGAAGGGAGAGCCAACTGTGTCCCGGTAGAGATCGTCATGACGAAACAGGGTGAAGCGAAAGTTCTGCTCGGCAATCTGCCAAGCTCCAAAATCCAGGGCCGCTCGGCCAACTGAAATGCTAATTGGGCCCCGTTCACGGTAGTTATCAACATGGAACTTGTAGGTCTCCATATCACGCTGCAATTGGTCTCGCATGAACTGGTAGTAGGCTTGAAATCGCTGCAGATCGTGATTGGAGATAGCCTCCCAAAGTTGCCCTCCGGCAAATGCGATAACCCTTGTCTGCCGGTCAGGCGTCATGTCGTCAAAGTCCTCGGACATCGATACCACACCGTCAGGCCATTGCATTGTGCAAATTACCTCATATTTGATGCGAGACTTATCCTTCGAGGATCGCTTGGAATGTTGTTGGCGACGTGATGAAGAGCAAGTTTTCTTAGTCATAAGCAGTTCCTAAATTGTGTTGAAGTTCCGGCTCACGACAACCCTTCCCTTTGCAGGGGGCCTGGAAGTCATTTTTTTATGTGTTCGGTCTGTCGAGCTCAGTGACAGACCTATCTCGTGTGGTGAGAAGACCGCGATATTGGTCGGACACGCTTGGTGCCTTTTCAAACCGGTCAGCCAATTGAGGCAAAAATGGCTGACCGGGTTCTCGCTGGTTCTTTTTGTACTTACCCCCTTTCTTTGCAAAGTGCTGGACGACTTAGTCGATAAGACCTTGGCGAATGGCTCGTTCAAATTTCCGGACGGCCTTTTTGATTTCGGGCTCATCCATGGCTGTAGAGCGAGGAATCTGGTCAAAGATCAGCTTGGCAGCGTGCGGAAACTCGCGAGCCCAGTCACACACCCAAGTGAGTTGCTGGCCGGTTTCTTCTGCCCAGCCGCAGGCGTAAGGCTCTTTCAGGTGGCTCCAGAATTCGACCTGCAGTGGAGTGAGCGTGACTACTTTCCAACAATTCGTCACGGTTCCATCGTCAAGGAATTCAGAGTCATTGGACAGAAGGATGTCTGCTTTTTCTTCTTCGCCGTCTTCGTCATATTCAACACATTGCATGCCGCTGATCTCGACCCATTTGCAAGCCTCATAGGGAATTTCGTAGGCCGCCATCTTCACGAAATTTGAAGCCCACCCGTAGTCCGCCGGGTCGTCCCCAATCGCGAAAAATGACAGATTCCAATCGCGATCCGGGTTGCTGAAATTTGCCAACAAGATCGTTGGAAATTCAAGCACACCTTTTGCTTTCAGCGTGGCAATTTGATTTGTTAATTGTTCATTCATTGAAGGCTCCTTGTGGTTAAAGAAGACCTTATTCTTCCAGTCAATGGGTACATCCGATAGATTGCCATATGTCCTAAACTAGGACATATGGCAATCTTGACAATATGTTTTTTGTTGATCTAGGACTTACGGCGTGAGGGCCGTGCCGGACTCTTGGCGAGAGCGGGCTCTGGCTCCGTGTCCTCCACCGCATCAATTTTTTTTACTGGGCGTGGGGGCTCTGCTTCGAGGGCCAGCTTGGTGACGTAGTCGCAAATCCGTTGAGCAGCGTTGGCGGCCCGGAATATTTCGTTACGGTCGCCTCGCAGCACCTCCAGCCAGCTTGCAATGTAAGAGGCATGGCTGTCGATCAACGACTGCGGCATGGGCAGACCGAGCTCTGCTCCGAGCTGGGCAGACGTGAGCTCTGCGATCAACTCAAGTCGTGCGTATTCCGTGCTGCCGAACTTGGGCACATCGGTGTGCATCATCGCCAACCGTTTGGGGTGCTGGCTTCCATGCCCAGCCGCCTCGTGGAGGAGCACGCTCTGGAACTCGCCAAGGCTGTTGAACTGGTTTGCAGGACAAATCCTGACCTCATCTGAACGGGCGTAATAGGCTGGGGAATAGCCCTGTCCGAAGTTCACTTTCAGTCCGGTCTTCTGAAGTCCATAGATGATGTCTTCGACCGCATCGGCACACGTGACATCGCATTCCCTCAGGGGCAAGGGAGCAATCCCCTCAATCTGGCTGGCGTTGTAGACGCGATAGGACCGCAAAACAAGGGCTTTGCGGCCTTCGTTGGCAACCACCTCATCGCCCTCAATTTTTGCATCATTGGGGTTGTTGCGGTTCACTTCGACCATCCGAACGATCCGCGTTCCCACCGCATCGTCTGGTACGGCCAGACCCAGCGACTCGGCTTGCTTTTGCGTTAAAAATCTTGGGTCATTGAATGACTGCATGGAAAGCAACCAAAAGTTGATGCCTGAATATTTGTTGCCGGTGGTCATGTTGTAGGGAACGCTTCCAGCCACCCAAGACTTTCTCCAGGGTAGGGTTCCTTTTTCCATGGCCTCCACAATCGAATTCGTTATTTCCTCTCTGAGCGTCATGCGTCACCTCCTGGTTCAACATGGCACACAAAGCCCCAAGAGTCATGCCCGTTAGTCGAGCATGACCCCCACGCCGCCAGGTGGCTGTGTCAAGGTCTTGGGGGGCCAGGCGGAACCGGGGATCGAGGGGGACTGCCGTCGCCTTGAGACGGTCCTTTTGACTGCTGACGATTACGCCTTTCCTGAATCCGTTCACGAATATTCAGAAGGGGCGGGGACACTCCTGTCACCGGACTTGGAGCTGGTGATGTAATCACGAGCTCGGGCTTTGACGCAGGCCGCGGAGCGGTCTGCGATGGCTTTTCTTGTGGGGGCTTCGTTTCCTCCAGCAATTTATCCAGTTCGGACAAGTGGGCAAGGATTGGGTCTTGAAGGTAGGGGTCGTCCAGCTCGGGGTAATCGGCGATGGGTGGTCGATGCACCGGACCTGTGTTGGAACCCATGCCTCCGCGTTTCTCGGCCATGAGGCGGGCCAGAATCTCGGCCTGCTCCTGCCCCTTGGCATGAATGGTCAATCCATGTGCCATGGCTTCCCTCATGCCCAGCTCGACAAAGCGGCGTGTTCCGTCAAAACAGATCGACTTCCATCCCCGATCCGGGCTCACTGCAAGGGCAACAATACGTTTGGCCGCTAATTCTTCTGACATGCCCCCACGGGCGATCAGCTTGTCCCCACGGTCAATGACGCGGCCAGGCTTCGGTTGCGGCTGGTGAAAATACAAAATGACCCCACGGGGATAGTTGAAGATCGCCGGAGGATCGTCCGGAAACAGGCGTCGAACAGTTTGCTCATAGATGTCTTCATGCGGTGTCCGGCGAATCTCTCGGCGTTTGCGATCCATCAATTCATCCCCGCAAGAGGCGGCCAGCACTTCTACCGCGAAGTGGTCGATCATGGCCAACTCAGCAGCATCTCGGCCTGGCTCAAAGGGTTCTGGCCAGGTTTCCGCATGGGGGCTGTCAGCTGGAAAGGGATGTTTGGCATTGTCATTTGGTGTGTCCATAAGGGTGTTCTCCTGTGTTGTGGTTGTTGTTTCGGTCTCGAGATGCCTGGCTGTACGTCGCGGTGCCCCAGACTTGATGGTTTTGGGTTTGGGTGCGTTTTCATTGGTGGGAGGACTGTCGATCACCGTGAGGCCGTAGAGTCGTTCCAAACGGCGGATGGCCTTTTCCGAGCGGCGGTAATCACCGGCGTCGGACACTGTTTTGGCATGGATGTCGATGCGGCTCGCCATAACATGCAGGTGGGGATGGGCACTGTCGTTATGGGCTACGGCACACCAAGGGGCTTCACCAAAGCCCATTTCCTGCATGAAACTTTCGGTCAATGCCCTGAATGTGTCATCCGATAGGGGGGCGTCGTCTGGGCTCGGGCTCAGCACAAAATGGGCCACGGCCCGGTTGAGTCTGGGATTGAGTGTCCGCAGTTTTCCGAATTCCCGTGCCAACTCGCGAGGGGTTCTTCCTGCCATGGGGCCGCCGATGATGCGGCCACGAGGCCGCATCTGATCATCGAGCAGCAAGTAATCAGCTAGCGAACGAAAGGAGTAGCCCTTGCTGATCTTTCCAATCATTGGCGGCCTCGCTTCTCATTGGCCCCAAGAAGCTCCAATCGCAATTGTCGAACGTGCTCTGCCAACTCCATCAGGGTAGGGTGGATGTCTTGAAAAACCCTGCCCGAGTTGCAGGCCTTGGCTATTTGATTGAGATTGGCTTCCAGCGGAGCGAGCTGCTGCCAGCGTTGGATGTTTCCGGCTGGCGGCGGCGTTTCGATCCGCTGTTGCATTGCGGTTCGTCGCACATAAAGCGAGACAGGCATCATGGCCCGGCTCGCTTTCTCGCGGATCATGGCCAGCTCGGAATCATTGACATAGATTTCGAGCTTCTTCCGTAATGCTTGAGAGCTGAGGAACTGATTGGCCATGGGAGTCTCCAATCGCTGGCCGCCAGGGCCAAGCGTGCTTCACCGGTGCATCGCCCGGTGGAGCACATAGCTTGCACTTCACCGGTCTCCCATAGGCTTCTCAAATCCCCTCGCAAATGTCAACTCCAGCCCGTGTTATGTGACAACAGATCCCGTCAACGGTCCGGTCAACGGTGAGCTGTAGCCAACTGCGGACGAAAAAAAGCCCGAGGTACAAACTCGGGCTGCTTAAAGCGAATGCGATTTCCGGCGGAGCGGGGTGGCCACGGTGCCCTTTACAACCGATTTCGTTTAGGCGATTGCATTTGACAAGATTTTGGTTTGGATGCCCGCTTTGTCGTCCTTGCGATTTCGGCTCGCTCTCTTCTTGCGGCTTGGGCTTTTCTGTTCAGCTCCGCATTTTCGGCTCTGATCTGACGAATTCTTTGCCCCGTGGGGGCTATGAAGCGAAGCACGGGGAAGTGGATGCACCCTTCATTTGATCTGTCGCTCAACAGATACGCGAACTCATCGCTCTCGAGGTTGTCGTCGACTCCTACATGGTCGCCAAATAGCTTGGCGTTTTGCGTGTTGTCGAATGCTTCTCGAAGGGCCTCCCTATCCAGAGTAGGCCCGAACCCGGTGTGGCTTTGAATGCGTCGAGCATGCTCGATCATGATTCCTATGATCCATCCGTTCTTTGTCATGGCATCCTCCTTAAATGTGTGCCGCGTGCCGCATGTCTTGTAGAAGGCGGACAAGTTCAGCTTTGGTCATGTAGGAATCTTCCAGCTCTGGGTGATCGAAAAGAGCTTTGCTTTTATCCTCTTCAATTACTTCGCGTAGAGCTGACAGTAGCTCCAAAGCGAAGGGATCGCCCTCAGAGCACTTGGTGTGGAACAGGTTTGACTGAACGCATTTCGGTGATGATCCTGGGAATTTCCGTTTGACCCAGGTAGTGGTCGTGCTGCGGCGTAGCCCCTTCTTCGCAGCCGCATTGCGTTTCTTCCAGCGAGACGTGCAGGCGTCAGTTTTGGTGTCAACGGGGAACAATTCAAGTTGGCGGGTGCTGCTGGTCATTTGAAGACTCCTTGCTGTTGAAGAAGTCGTCATTGTTCCCGTCAAAGGGGTGTTCGAATAGATTGCAAAATGTCCCAAACTAGGACAAAGTTCCATCTTGACAAGTTGGAGAAAGTCCATCAAAAAGGGGCAGACCAGGTGCCCCTTGGTATCAGATCACGTCTTCCAGCTTCCTGGCGACAACGTATTTGGCCGGTGGCTCCATGACTGACAAGGCCGCAAAATGGGCCTTGCCGCATTCGATCTTGTCTGTTTCGCGGTCTCGCAGATCGCCGGTAAACAAGCTCGATTTGGTTTCCACCACAAAGTACAGCCGGTCGCCTTCGGGTGTGGCCACCAAAACGGCCCAGTCAGGGTTGTAGTTCCCCAACGGGGTAGGGACCTTGAACCAGCTCGGAAGCTTGGCATAGACCTTCACCGCATTGTTGTGTTCCAGTTGCTCGGCAAACTGCTTCTCCACATCGGACTGCCACACCACATGGTCATAGACGGACTTATTGCCAACGGCCAGCATGTTTTTCAAGTAGCCGCTCAGCTCTTCCGTTTCAAACAGCTCCTGAGCAAAGAATTGGTCGTCGCCCAGGCGTTGGTATTTGATGCTGTCCACCAGGACGTGACGCTTGCAACGATTGATCGCATCCGCTGCAATTTCAATGAACTGCTGCGGGTTGCGTTTGAAGTCATTGAGGCGGCTGCTCTCGGTGAGAATCCGAACAATCGTCTTGCGGGTCAGTTGTGTTCGGTCCTGCAACTCGGTAAGCAGGTCCGGCAATTCGATGTCGGACTCATGCAGGGTGACGATGTCGGCCCCGGCTTTTTCCGTGGCTTCCACGCCTGCCTTCCCAATGGCCATGTTGGCCTTACGCCATTGCAGCCTGGCCTTGGCGATAGTTGGGGCATCCTGCAGTGCCTTGATGCAATCCGTAATCAGCTTTTCATTGTCGAACTGTACGCGGTAGGTCGTCTTGTGCTTGATGCGGTCCCAAAGGGCTTTGAACTCTGGGCTGATCAGCACACCCTTGCGAACGGTGAGTGCGTCCGTTTGTCGTCTGCGTTCTTGATTTCCAGCTTGCCGGAGAGCTTTTTAAGCACCGCCACGATTTGATCTTGCTGGGCTGCGAACTCTGCTGGCAGTGTCAGCGTGTTGTCCTTCAAGGCAACCTTGAGAGCGTCCAGGACCTTGCCTTTGCCGTCAATGTAACCCTGGGCTTTGAGGTGTGTCCACAGAGCTTTGGATTGGTCGAAGCCCAATGGTGCGTCCTTGGCCGTCCGCTTGGCGGACGGCCAAGGGAGCAAAGATGTGGTCTTGCACCACGCCAAATTGGAATCCGGTGTCTGCCTCAATGTCACGCTGCAAGTTTTCGGCAAACTGCTCGTAGCTCTCGGTCGCAATCACGGTCAATGTGTTGACCTCAAAACCGCGTAGCTGTGACGTCAGGCCCGTATTTCCAAACGGCGGTCTCTTTTGGCCAAACCATCTCGCCCGTATTGGGATTCTTAATTGGATAGTAGAGATTCGTCATCGTTTGAACTGCAGCTAAGCAGTGCAAAGCAGTCGGTCACAAATTTCAAGATGCCAGGCGTACTTTTTTCTGCGGCTGATGTCGTTCACACCAAAAAGTTACTGTTGATTTGTTTCTCTTGTTTTGGCATTTTCAAGCAAGATGGCCAATTCAGACTCACTGCGTGCTAGAAGCCTGGCCCGAAGCTGCATCAAGGTAGGAATTGACGCACCGCCTAAACCAAGTGAATCACCAAGCCAACGTTCCAGTATCTTTTGTGACCCGCGAGCACCTACTATGCACTGCAACTTTTCAATGGGGTTCACCGGCTCGCTGAGTTCTTTTGCCCTGACGGACCTAAATTCCAACTCCGAAGGCTTTGACCGAATGACAAACAATCTGTCTCCAAGAGTCAACCCATCGCGTTCCACAACCCAACGGAGTGACCCGAAGAATGGATTCATATTCCACCCAACCATTACCGTGCGATCAACGGACTGAAGCGAACCGTGTCCACCTGGTTGCAGACCAAGGTGAACAGCGAAAGCTTCAGGCATTACGCGTCCACTTCCGCGCATAAGATCTTTATCTATGGTTAAAGCAAGGCTCCAGGCCCCATCAATTTGATAGCAATCTGCCGTCATTTCGAGACTAGCCGTGGGGATGTAGGGTTCATCCTCGCGCCGAAGACGAACAGTGCCCTCAAATTGGACAAACATCGGATGCATTGACGCGTACATGGTGATCGATGTCGCGGAAATATCAAATTTCTCACCAAGTCTCGACACAAGTTCATTGACTGGAAGTTTGAGCTCGGCCAGCTCGTCTCGCATGTGGTCAATAATGTTGCGGTACTCAGCTCCTTCCCAGCTTGCCAGAGCCCATTCATTTTTCTTGGTTCTTTTAACCAACGGGCTATCTGCTAGAAAATTACGCACTGAGCCTGCGCTCTGACCATCGATAACTGCGACTTGGATTTCGTCAAAAGTCATAGGTCTACCTGTGGCGTGCAATAAACCAACGACCCTTTCACGGATGCCGCTCCAACGTACAACACTGTCACCAATGATGTGATAGCGCGCACATGACGCAAACACTTTGTCAGTCATATCGTCACGAACACCAACTGCACTAAGCGCATCCTTCAACGCGTCAAGCGGTGCTGCGTACCCGTTGACCGAACTATCAAATGCCGCGTCCAGCAAAGCCTCAATAGAGGGTGCTGTGGCTCGCCTTACAAACCATCCTTCGCACTGCACGAAAGGTCCCGCCAAGTGCGCGAATAATTCATCGACAAGGGACCCTTCTGTCTCTGGTGTTAATTCACTCGGAAGGTCATCGACCGGAAAAGCAGAACCCAATTGCACTGTCAAAGCATTAGCATGTCGCTTAACAGCGGCGTATTTTTCGATGTCAAGTTTATGTGCGAGACGATTGGCAACCTGCACTTCGATTTGTCTAACCCGTTCCCGCGTTAAATTCAACTTCTGTCCAATTTCTTCCAGGGTTGAAACAGGTCTAATACCTCTGGCCAGTAGTCGCTCCAACAAAAGCCGATCTTGCGCATCGAACTCCGACAGTAGTTCCATGGCAGCCTGGATGGGATCAAAACTGATGAGATCGTCTTTGCTCACCAAATCACGCAGATCGAGGGCGTGTAGAAAGTCCATAGCCACCTTCACACTATGCGGGGCATCTGAACTTTCCGCGCACATTAACGCTTCAATCAATCCACGCTCCACACCCTTGGCAATGGCCCAGCCCGACACCAGAGCAATAGACCGAGAAATATTGGCGGGCATCAACTCTTGATTATTCAAACCCAAAGGGTTGGCTGATTTAACTGCGTCAATGGGACTGACTGCTACCTCAGAGCTAAATGGATTGGCATCAAACTGTGGCGCATTGGTCGAAACAGAGAGCGCAAACGCTACGACCTGTGATGCACGCCCCAAACCTACGCCATGCCAGTCTTTTAGGCGACCAATAGACGTCTGAGCTAGTTGCTCCCATGTTGGGGCATTCGAAAAAATTGCAGAAGCACATGATGACGGAACAAATTGACGGGGTATCAAGCCGGATTGGACAGCCAATCTGGGTGAGATATCGACAAGCCGCGTCGTTAGAGGAAGTCTTTCAAGCAGTGAACGCGAGTCTTCCACGGGCGGAGACCGTACAAACGCTACCAAAGCGGACGCATCGTTATACGAGTTCTCGGAATAATTTATGCCTGGGACATCGACCGTGGCGCCAGAAGTGGCTATTGTCTCAACGTCATTCATATTTTAAATATCTCAAAAATCAATCCAAGGAGGATGAAGCCAACGGTGGGGTTGCTCCCTGTTCAAGATTTATCAACGCCGAAAGCGTTCATACTTGAATCAGACTTAAGCTGCAGCATTTCAACTTGGTTTTCCAATTGCCACACTAACTCGGCGTTTTTTTTCTCTCAATTGTTCAACAGTCGGTATTTCTTTTAACAAGCTCAAGACTGCCCATTTTGCGGTGACTTTAAACTTTTGGTATTCAGCCTCGGTCAAATTTTCTCCCTGATGCACGATTTCATTTCTTCGGCTCTTAAGCGAAGCACCCGATTTACCAAAGACCAATTCATAATTATTTGGGTTGTCCGCCTTCAAACGTTTCAATGGACCCCAGTTCGCACTAATAAAATCTAATTTATCTGGCCAGCTTGCAAGGTCGTACCCGTAACGGATCAACTTCAAAGCACCTTCAATCTGATTCCAATAAAGCAGCAAAACAAAACCCAGTTCACCCATGCTCTCAAGTCTAGCTGTGCGCTGCTTGTAACTTGTGTCCTGAATGAGACGAAATGTGCCGTAAGCCTTTGACGCAAGCTTGATTGCCATTTTCAGTTCTGGTGCGAAAGATCATTAGTCGGCGAAATAGTCTTGACATCAGTTATTGACTTCTTGCCTACCCAACCTGGTAGCGCTTCAAGGCGCATTCTTCGTTCCATTGGCATACCTTCCAAGCTATGTTTTTGACCCTGCACCCATTGGCCGAGTCGATATCCGTCCGGTGTTAACTCGCGCTTTGAAACATTGCAACGTCCCTCGCGATCAACAAAGTCTTGAAGGTGTCGGAAACCAATTTCCCACTGCTCGGCAATGGCATCCCAAACCCATCCAGGCAATGCTTCCAACCTCGATCGCTGGGCATTAGAGATGCTATCTTTTTTGTATCGCTGTCCACTCAGCCATGTCCCCAACCTATAACCATCCGAAGTCAACAACTTTGCAGGCACTCTGCAATGCCCTTCACACCCTGCGAATTCCTGGAGATGTCGAAAACCAATTTCCCATTGCTCGGCAATGACATCCCAAATCCAACCTGACAAGGCTTCAAGCCGCGCTCTGCGTTCACAAGTCATTTCATTCTTGTTTTTTCGTTGATTTGAAACCCATGTTCCCAGTTGATATCCATCATCAGTACAGAATTTTGCAGGGATATTCGCGCAACTTCCTTCCCGGTGAACAAACACTTGAAGACGATCAAACCAGCTATCCCACGCTGCATCTTTCTCGTTCCACTGCCACCCTGGTAATGACTCAAGCAAAGACTTCCGTGATGTTGGGATCGAATCCTTTCTTATCCGTTGATTGCCTAGCCAAGATCCTAGGAGATAGCCATCAGCTGTCTTGAAATTTCTTGAAACGTTGGCATGCCCATTTCGAATCGCTATCTCTTGCAGATAACGAAAACCAATTTCCCAGGCATCTTCTTTGGAGTCCCACACCCATCCTGGCAGAGTTTCTAATCGTGCTTTTTTTTCTACCGGTAGTTTGTCTCTAATTCTTCGTTGAGTGCCAACCCACTGCCCAAGCTGAAAGTCGTCCACCGCCCTAAAGTCTTTGGGTACTTTGGCATGTCCATCGCGCGCGCAGTATGTTTTAAGTATTTGATATGCACTTTCCCACTTTGCGTCGTTTATGTCCCACGTCCAACCCCGAAGATTATCTAATCGCAATAGTCGTTCGGGAGTGAGTTGCTCTTTCATGCGACGCTGAACCCCAGCCCATTGACCAAGACAAAAGTCGTCGGTTGTTCGATATGTCGCAGGTGGATTGGCGCTTCCGAATTGGGCTGCGAACGCAAGTAACTCTCCAAATCGTTCATCCCAAGTTACACCAAGAGATTCCAAGCATGCTGCCGCAATCGATTCCCGTATCGCCTCAAGTGAAACGCTGGGGCCTAATACTTCCACCCGCTCGTTAAACCGCCTCTCGTTATAGCCACCCGTTCGACCCTTGTTCTCCTGCATCTGTCGAATGATGTCCACGAGCACATCGTCTTGCTCACGCATGGCACCCAACAAATCCCATACGTCGTCAAAGCCAGTGCGTTGTAGCGCTTCCTCAATGGATTCATCGTTGGCTTGCTCAACAAACAAGGGGACCATCACATAACCAAATTCCTTGCCGGGCGATTTGCGCATAGCTCGGCCAGTGGCTTGGACAATGTCCACTTTGCTTTTACGGGGCGATATGAAAGCGACCATGTCGACTGCAGGCACATCCACCCCTTCGGTTAGACATCGAGCGTTTGAAATCACCGCTTTTTGCGCCTGGCGAAAGGCTTTCATCTGGTCTTCTCGGCGCGATGTTGGCATCTCACCGCTGACGTGCAGCGTGGTGAAGTCTGGCAAGTGCTGCTGGATGCCTTCGCTCTCGCTGCAGGTAAATGACCGTGCGGCAGCCACCGAACCATGAAAGGTAAAGATTCGGCTTACACCGTATTTTTCTACCGCCTTTTGCAGTGCAATCTGTAACGCCACCTGGCGTGCCTTCACCATGTCGCCATCGACAAGCACTTCACCGTGCTTGAGCAGGTCATCGTTGACCATGGCTGAAGTCACTACCGAGATCACCACTTTGTAATCGCAGATGATGCCGCGTCTGGCGGCTTCGGCAATACTCAGGGTATGGATGACCGGACCATAGACTTCTTTCCGATCCATGGAATAGACCAGTGCGCTGTCACCCTCTTTGTCCTTTTTTCGAACGTCATAGTGGCGCGGGGTGGCCGTGAAGAAAAGCCGTTTGCGAATATGCAGGTTGTGATCTTCCAGGGCAAAGCTAAAACGGGTGCCATCACGGCTGGCCGTCTTGTGTGCTTCGTCAAAAATCGCCAGATCAAATGGTTGCACCAAGCCATCCTCACCCACAGGCATGCCAGCCGCCACCACCTGGGCTGACTGGTAGGTAGAGAAAATGATCTTGATGCCGTCGAATGCCTTGGTGATAAAGCGGCGGACAACAGCACTGTCTGTGGTGACCGGAAAGTCAAGGTCAGCCTGATGCACGATCAGCTCGTCCGCGCCCTTGGCAACCGTGGGGTCAGAGCAGACACACATGAAGGTGAGTTGCTCCCAATTGGTTTCACGCAGCCATTCATGCAAAAGCTGACGAACCAGCGCCAATGACGGCACAAGCACCAGGATGGTTTTACAGTCATGCCGCTCGGCGGCCCACAAGGCAACCAATGACTTGCCTGTACCGCAAGCCATGACCACTGTGGCGCGCTCGTTTGATTGCAACCCGTGTGCAATGGCCGTCAGCGCTTCTGTCTGGTGCGGCAATGGTGTTTTGCGGGGCAGCTTGACTTGGCCGGTGTACAGCCACTGCCGCATGGACTCGAAGTCTTCAACAGTAAGGCGGTCAAGGTCACTGCCACGAATCGATATGAAGCCACTGCGGTCTTGCATGAGGCTGGGCAGCGATTCGGAATTGGTAAACAGCACCCGCTGGCTGACCTGATCTGTCAGGCCCATGAAGGTAGAAAGTTCTTCCCAATTGAGCGCGGTGCGTCGGCTGCGGAATTTGACCTGATAGGCACGCAGTTCACCATCAACGGTCAGATAGGTGCCGTCCACGCCCATGTCACGGCCGGTGTCCAGTGAAAGCGTTTTGCGCTGTGCCCGTGGCACTGCCTCGAATGGCCAGACCTCTTGCGCTTGGGCTATTTTTTGAGTGGCGAAGTAGGCTTCGGCAAATATTTCGAAGGCATCGCCACGCTCTTTGTTCCCAGATAAAGTCGAAATTCTCAACTCGATGTCGGCGAAGGAAGTCAGGTTGTCAAACAGTCCTGCACCCAGAAAGCGACCTGCTGAAGTGTGTTTTGAGGTCATATTTCGTCGACAAATGTTTGCTGTATTTAGGGGATCCCGAACAAATAAATGAAACGGTGATCGGAATCCCCCTTGGTTGATCAACTAAAAATGGTTGAAAGCTCCTGTTGTTCAAAAGTTCCCGAGTTAACAAGCAATGACTGCTGTCTACAGGAGAGCTGCCCTTCGTTAGTGCCAAGCCGAATGACAGCACCTGGTCGGGACCTGCCCTTCAGCCGGAAACCGGGAATGGCCGGATACGCTGCAAAACCGAATTACGCTGCGCTCCATTGCTGACGTTCAATTTTGACGGTCGGCTTCGGGCGACCGTGACCGACTCCAGTAGACACAAAGCTGACTTAGAGTTTTCAAAACAGCCTACCCGATACCGGTCATTGGCATCCCACTGATCATGGTTAGTGGGGGTGTATGAGCTTTTGAGTAACCAGACTTAACACTCGCCCCATTTACACAAAATTGGGGACACCCTCTGCGTCGGCGGCTCGTTCTTTGGTGTCTGTGTCGATGCGCTGTGACCAGTTAGCTAGTTGCTGGTTTTTTCTTGCTCGTTGATTTGCTTTTTGGATTTTTAAGCTTCGCATAAAGATCGAGATGTTCACTAGCACTAGCCCAATTTTTATCGCGTTCACTCAATGCTGCTTCTTCGTCCTTTATCCTTTGATTTAGTCGTTCCTCTGAGACGTAGAGGACATCTTTTGATATCCGTCTGTATTCTCTTTCGACCTCAAAACGGATATCCCACTGTTTTTTTGCTTCGATATATGCCATAGCTGCCGCAATGAGATGAACATTGGTTCCATTGCGACGCTTGTATTTATCCAACCCAAGAACAACTTCCAATGCTTTCGGTTTGTAATCGTTGTAGCTGAACTCGCCGGACTTAATTAAAGCTGCCGTGTCAAGCAGGATTTCGAGCATGACGTTTTCGTCAGCAGGTGATCCAGCAAATGCTGCCGTAAAAATTCCAGCACCCAAAAACACGGAAAACGTTCTACGCGTTAATTGCATGGTTCCTCCCTTTGGTTGTTAGTGGTCTGAGCTTAGCATGCAGCGCGAGTTTGAAACTTTAGACTTGGACAACTCCAGCCCAGACCCGCCCAGTGCGGGTTTTTTTCGGGTGCGCCCAGCATGGGCGCACTCCTAGAGCCCGCTGCCCGACGAACCTCTGCCTTGCCGTCAATCCAGTTGGCAAACTGTTTGGCCAGCCAGGGGCCTTGAAGCTTGTTTCTTGCTAATCGGTCCACTGGAGATCCCAGCAAAGCGATGTCGGCAGTCTCAGGTGGAAAAATCAGGCGGCTGCGGCTTAGTTTGCCAGCGTCGGTCAGTATCTCCGCGTAGGCGAAAAGCGAGTATGCAGGCGAGACCATGTCAAGCTGGTTTCCGGGATGCAAATTTTCGCGTAGCAGGTCTATGACGCGTTCCTGCCCTGCATTACTGACAAATTTCATGCTGACTGTCCCTGTCTTTGGTGCTTTTAGAATGTGATTGACTATAGCGAGTCTCGATTGGGAATCACCGATTACGCACGGCCCGATACATTTGTGCGGGCCGGTAAGCACATCGACGCACGGAACCCTCGCAGTGCCGGTGCGAATCTTCTTCTGGGTTGCATATGTGATTCACCTCTGAGAGCGGCGTACTGAAAGTCTTGCCCTTACGGCGGAGCTTCGTGTATCCCATCACATTCCTCGCACTCACTTTGATTTATTGGGAGTGTCCATCGAGGATTTCATTTCCTTTTTTAATTTTTTCTGGGCGTCATTCCAGTGCTTGTAGGCTTCATCGAGGCCATTAGGCTCTAAAAAATTACCTACCTCATTGCCGCATTCGTCGCATCTGAAGACATGTAAAGCCTGTCGGTCTTCATATATTTTGGTTCGGGAAAAACCTGGAAGCACATTGCAACGGGCACACGGATGTGCTCCCAGTCTTTTCATGGTCAAGTCCGAGACCAGTGACAATCCGCGGTGAGATTTGTGGGTCGCGGAGTCTTTACTCGGGTTGATGGCGTGAGTTTCAATAGGCTTACTCAACTCGCCACTTAACTTCTTCAGATACGATGCAACGGCCTCTTTTATCTTTGGGTCCTCAAGCTCTTCGCACAGATCCAGCAGTGTTTTGCTTTCTTCTGCCAGAGCACGGACATCGGAGAGCGGGAGTAGCAGATTCACACATTTAAGACTTCCAGCTTTCATCGCATGATGCAGAGCAGTAAAGTCCTTCCATTCATCAAATATCAGCGGGTCAGCTCCCTCCTCAAGTAGGTACTCAACAATCTCCGGTTGATTTCCTTTTGCGGCTTGCATCAATGCTGTTAGGCCATCGCCTGATCTGCAATTTATTTCCACGTTGTCCCGAGTATTTTTGACTTTGTCTAGATTCCCATCTCCGCAATTGGAAACGAATTTCCAGTCTGTCGTACGCTGGCTTTCCAAGTTGTCCCTAGCCACCAAATTGGCGTTGTAGCTTGTCGATCGACTGGGCATAGAAATTTCCTAGGTTGAAGTTAAACAGACTGAACGCAGGGAAGGGTGAGGACGTGATCCACCGCGATGGCTTCTTGTTGGCGGGCTGAAAGTGAAGCAACTTTTGCAGTTGAGTCCAGATTTTCTGGGCGTCCACTTCACTTTTCTGTCAACTAAGCCGCATTTCGCACCTGGGGAATCAAGTCTCCGGGAATAGAGAGAGTGCTGCTGAAAAACATCACTTCATTGCCAACGTAACGCTTCTGGGCGGTGTAATTTAGGCCGTAACTTAGTCCCTGACTAAGTTGATACATCTGTTGAATCTCCGTCGCGTTGTCGTAGGAGACGACCCATGGGCGTTTGAATTGAGAAGACTGAAGTCTCTTGGCAATTGCGAGATGATCCTCGTGCTCGTAGTAGTTCCTGTACAGCCCACGTCCCTTTACGTAATATGGGGGGTCAAGGTAAATGAGCGACTTTTTCGGTAGCAAGCGTCCGCATTTTTGCAGCAACGCAATGGCGTCCTCGCCATGCACAGATATGCGATCAGCGTGTTGTGCAATTTTTCGGATGCGTTGAGCAATGACATCCTTTTTGAAGCGGGCATCTAGCCTGTAGGCACCATCTTGGGCCAGTCCACCGATTACGCCGCCTTTCAAAATTCCCGAGCGATTCGTACGGTTCATGAACAAGGTCGCAAACCCACGTTCGACCGGAGTTGCGTCAGCCTCACCTCTGAGAACAGATCGCCATTTAAACCACTGTTCCATGGTGATTGGTGTTGTATCCAACAGCTCCAAGAGTGCTTCTGTTTCCTTCGTCACGGCTCGCCAGAAAGCATGCACAGCCGGGTCCAGATCATTTATATGCACATGGTTCGCATGATTGTGGAACAGCAGTTCAAGTGCAACGCCAGCACCACCTGCATAAGGCTCCAGGTAGTGCCCACCAGCCAAACCGTTTTGCTCCATCAGTTGTGCGATGAAGGGGGCAAAAGAAGCCTTGCCTCCTGGGTATCGCAGCGGGGTGTATAGCTTATTCGAGTACATGTGTTGGTCGGATCGTGGAGTTTTTGATTGAAAATCTCACAGCTTTACATCCCGTCAAAGACGCCAAGTTTGGAGCTGTCCACACTAAATCCATCGGACATGATCTTCTTTAGTTTTGCAACGAACTGGCTAGTGAAGTGCGTCTTCAATGGGTCGTTTGCCTGAACCCAGCTACGCCATGGGTTGAAGTTCGCTTTCTTTTGAGTGATGAAAGCTTGGATGTCCACCGTTTTGTAAAACGCCTTGAAAAATTCTCTTAATTTTTTCTTCTTTGCCTCGTCACCTGCACGGTAAGTTTCAACCAATGTCTTGACATCAATGGCGATGGTTGAAATCGAGAGTTCTCGTATCAAATCACTTGCCGCAGCGGTGAAGACTGGCCGGGTGATTTGTTGCGGATTGGTCCATATTTCATGCGAAGCGGGCAGATTAAAAAGGTACTCAAAAATCAACTGATCAGGTGGCAGGGTGCCAGGTAAAAGAGCAATCGTATGGAGCTTCTTGATTTTGGTTGCATCCACGTCTGCATCGAGGCAAATAACGCTTTTCTGTGAAAACTCAGGCACTCCGCGTTGAGCGAGTTGAATGTAGTTCGAGCAACCTAGCGACACTTCATTGAGCAGGGTCACGTATTTCTTGGCTGGATGTCGATACATCAATGCGTTAAAGAAGTCGCATCCTTCTTGATCTTCAAAGTAGATGTTGACCAACGGAAGGGACACGTCACTGGTTGACGAAATCGTCTTAGTGTGAAGGTCTGCATTGATCTTTGCCCAAGACATGTCGTGCATAGACTGAACGCCACCGAAAGTGTCACTAAGGTAGATGGTCTTGAATCGCTTGCGGTACTTTTGGCTCTGCTCAAATGTGTATTCAATGAGTGTCGGCGAATGTGAAGTCATCACAACCTGAAGGTCGAGTTCCTGACATTCCCTATTCATAATTTCCACAAGCTTTTTTTGAGCAGCAGGGAAAAGTCCTGCATCCGCTTCATCAATTAGAAGCAAGCCGCCTTTGTAGCCCGCTGAATTCTCTTCCTTGAGCTTGCGAAAGGACATGAGGGCCAGCATGATTTGGCCAGCGTTATCCTCACCCGCAGATACCGAATCTTGATCGTAATTGTCGGCGTGAGCCACTGCCGATTGGATAGAGCCTGCCGTGCTTGTTGCTACTGATGAGGTCTTGTTCAGCAGTTCGTTGGTTAGGTTGATAAACCGCTGCTTGTTCTGGTTCAGGTAGGCGAAGTCGTGAACTGTGTAGTCCCGCTCTGCTATTGGTAGCAATCGTTTAAGGCTCAGAAATATGACAGGATGGGTGAAGTTCCGGCTCTTGTTGCTGTCAGTGGCGGTACTGTTTTTCCGGACAACGGGGCGTGCTCCCTTTCCACGCTTGGAAAGCTCTAACTCTGCAGTCGCATTCGAGTCGGTGTAACCGTCAAATAGCTCGACGGCAACATCAAGGGAACCGGGTATATCGAATTGGTCAGAAAACCGAAAGTGTTCCTTTGGTAGGGATTTGAACTTTCCGCCAGTGATCGTTTGACACTGGAGAGGCGTGTCCGACGTGTAGTCCCGTTCAAAACTGAAAATTTGTGCGGCGACTCCAAGGATGGAGGATTTGGATGTTCCGTTCTTACCGCAAATCACTGTGATATGGGTGCCGAACTCAATGTCCACGTTGTTCAAGGCCCTGAACTTCTTTATGCTGAGCTTCTTGATTTGGGTCTTAGCCATTTAACGTCCGTCCCCTGGTAATATTTTTTCCGATTTTGGCATGTGTTGACCGTAAATGGGTCAGAAGCCGGTGTCGGAGCAAAAAATCCCTATGTTCAATGGCTATGGACTTTTTCCTGCAACCAAACCTTGATCAGTGACTGGTAGGGCACGTCACGGGAATTGGCCGCCGTCTTGATCGAATCCAGCAAGTGCTGGGGCAATCGCAGTGAAATCGTTTTGGTCGTGGGCTTGAGATTGGGCAGGGCGACTTTCTGGGCCTTGGTCCAGTCCAGGTGTTCGGTGGAGTCATGGGACTCCCAGTACGCCCGCTCGTCCTTCTCGCTGTTGAACTTCGGTGTGGCCTTCAACGCGGCCTTAGCTGGCTTGGTCATAAATCGCTCGCTCCTTTCGGTGCATGTTTCTGGCTGAAATCACCCGAATCAAGGTTCCTGCTTTTCTCAAGGTAAAGGTGATGTGCAGTGCCCGCCCCTCGTCGGCCTTTCCCAAAGCGTGGATGCGGACCTCTTGGGTGCTGTGGGCCGCATCCTCCAGGATCAGCAGCGGGGTGTTGAAAAACACCTGCTCTGCCTCGGCCATGGAGACTCCGTGCTTTTCCTCGCTCTTGCGGGCATTGCCAGCGTCCCAGTTGAAGCCGCTGATCTTGGCTAGATCAATCATTTTTGTATATTACCATCACATACAAAAAACGTCCATATGGGTGTTGGATTGCCGTTCACTTGAAAATGTCGTCCAGATTCTTGAGCTCTCGGACCTCTTGAAGAAACTTCTTTGCGTCCTCCAGGCCGAGCACCTTGGTCAATGCGGCCAGGCCACGGTGCTTGACCGAACCAGAAGAGGCTAGAAGCAGGGCGTATAACTCGTCTACTTGAATGCCGTAATAACGCTTGTCCAGAACTTCTACGTTTTTGTGCCCAGTCAGACGCCTGAGCTCCATGGCATTGTTGACGCGTTTCGATGTCGCCTTGGTGCTGATTTTTCGCAAGGAGTGAAACGTCAGCTTCTTGATCGGGGGCTCTGCCAGCTTGCACGCATTCGAAAATGCCCCTGTCACTGAATTGATCGTCCCCTGGAAGACCAGGCCCGTCTTGGTCGTGCTTGCGTCGTACAGTGGCCGCAATATTTCTCGCAGACGCGGCGTTAGCGGAACTGTTCGCCCAAGGGACTCCGAGACAGGCTTGCTGGCATCGTTTTTTTCCTTCTCTAGACGCAGGGTTCCGAGCTCCCAGTCGATGTTTTCCCACTTGAGTCCACCCGATTGTTCCTTTGTTTTTTTGTCTTTTGCACCCTGTACCAACTCTCCGCGTCGAAACGTCAGCTCGAGTGAGGTCTCCACAATGGGGATCAACCAAGGCGAATGTGCTTGCAAGGACTTGAACAGGCGATCCCTTTCATCGCCCTTGAAGTCCCGCTCAATGAAATTGGCCGGTTTATCAAGGTCCATGTCAGACGCTGGGTTGCCTACGGGGTAGTGCCATTTCCGGGCGGCGTGCTTGTAGAGTGACGTCAAGACGGTGAAGAAGTTTCGCTGAGACGAAGCAGAGTATTTTTCGGCCTCGAGCCTAACTTTGAGCTTTTCGAAGTCTTTCTTGTTGAGTTCCCGAAATTTACGGCTTCCCCCAAGCCAGCCGACCAAATAGGGGATGCGAAAGCCGACTTCCTTGAACGAAGCCTTTCCCTTGTAGTGCTCGGCGTGGAATTTTTCCAAGACTTCTTTTACCGTGATTGTCTCGTAGCCAACTTCAAAACCGCCCTGGTCCTGCAGGATACGTTCCAGATCGGCGTCTTGCTTGACGGCGTACTTTTCGGCTTGTGCGTAGGTGTCGAAGGTTTCGCTGCGGCGTACGACGTTGCCTTCCTTGTCCTTGCGGATGACCTGGACCTCAAAGGCGGTCTCCAGCTGCTTCAAGGCACCTCGGGGAAGCTTTTCCGGATCGGAGTGACCGTTTTCTGACAAAAAAGCCAAGGCCTGGGACTTGAGGCGGAACTTCTGGAGGTCTTGACCGAAAAGTTTGACGGTCCAGGGGGATCGGTTCTTTGGTTTTGCCATGGCAGACCTCTTAGAAGGGCGACGGGCCTAAGTTAGAATCGCGGGCTACCCAAATCGGTAGGGCAGTGACTTTGGGAAACCTCAAGCATTGTCTGCCAATTTGGGAAAAAATTTGGGAAACTCGAAAAAATCCTGTGAAATTTTCGAGTTTCCCTCTGAAAAAATTAAAGTGCGGGTAAAGGAAATTCAGGTTTAGGTCCTGACGCCAGCAATGGTATGGGGGTTCGAGTCCCCCCCCGCGCACCACTGATGAGAATTTGCGGAACAGTCTGCAGTCGCGTAGCGACAAG
>JGI24143J45723_1000333_pt1 | contig 24820 bp, 30 predicted proteins | sample BarGraIncu00432A_FD_45723 | JGI IMG/M metagenome (IMG submission 45723) | reverse complement strand
CCAGGGCTTTTCCTGTTATAGTGCGTGCGTCGATCTTTTCCATGCAAGCAGTATAACTCAAATGAGACAGTAAAGACAGTTATATCGTCACCGGGTTAATATGTCAAGCTGTGGCAGAAGCCGTAGAGATATACGAAGCCGACGGCAAACCACTGCCTCCCGCCACCGCAAACAAAGAGTATTCTGGGCGCTTTGTGCTGAGGGTCGATAAGGAACTGCATCGCGAGGTAGCGATTCGTGCCTTGCGAGCGGGTGAAAGTTTGAACAGCTACTGTCAGAAAATACTGAAGAAGGCTACGGAGTCGTAGACGCGCTGCAGGCAGTCGTCTTGGGAGGAGGAGCAGGCAGCTACAACAGTAGCAAAAAGAGAGATGAAGGGGCACCAGGTTCAGACTTTCTCAGAAAGAATCTTGTGATCTTATGTGCCCTCCATCTCTGTGCTTCCCCTCCATCTCCTAGCCTGTCACCCGCCCCTCAGCCTTTTTGGTGCTGTCGCCGCTACTTTCCCAATACCTTCTTCACCTGTCCTCGTTTTTCCTGCATTTTGCCGGCCGTCTTCTCAGCGATGCCTTCTGCTCTTAAATTCGGAGTATCGGTCATTTTCCCGGCCATTTCCTTGAGATTCCCCTTTGCTTCGTGAAAGGTGCCTTCCACCTTGTCCTTCATACTTGATTTCATAGTATTCCGCCTTTATGGGATTTATTTGACTGCTAAGAACGTAGTGCTGCTTTCAACAATCTCTAACGCCGCCGCGTCCAATAGAAGCCACCACCGCCGAAGACAAAAAGTACAACCAATATTATAAGTAGGGTTTCCATGATTTTCTCCTTTATCTTGGAATAGTTACTGCTCACCCTACATAATAGCATAAGGTGTGCCATGGTCTTAGCTTGGTAAAATAGCGGCTAAGATCCTTAAATCATGGTGATCTCAACCAAGGCTGGTTTGGTGGAGACCTGGGCTCGGGGGATACCGTCAGAGATATCTGTTGCATGTAGCATAACTGCAAGATTTGGTGGATTGCATCCTCACCGCGTCGCGATTCCGAATCTTCGCCTTCAAAACTAGGCTGCTAAGAAAGGAACACCAAGGAGGACAGGTGGCTGCTTACTTTGCGCGAACGTCCCGCAACTTATAATGCTGATTTTGGCGCGGAAAGGTGCCGTTTAAGCTGGTCGACGCCAGTTCCCCCTCGTCAACATCATCATTTAGGGCTAGCGTCCTTTTACAGGGCAGCGAGTAAACGTGCTCGCCCCTCACTCTGACGGCTAGGAAACGAAGAATGCCAGCGTAAGGAGCAGTAAAGCCAGAGAGATGCTGTCGAACAGTTGAGGCGCCCTGAACCGATACAGAATGTCGTCGATCCGGGACAATACCTTAATCCACCCGGGAAGGTACTGGTCCTTTACTGTGACCCTGCCGTCAATGGCCTTGGCGGCTCTCCTGCCGCTCTCCACGGCTCCCTCAATGCTCCAGACCTGGGCCTGGGTCTTGGTGTGGGCGCCGGCCAGAAACAGGTTGGCAACAGGGGTTTTCTGGTCGGGAAGAAATGCCTGGGTGCTGGTGGAGGTGACCCATTTCGGCTGCAAAGCCTTGATCCCCGCGCCGGAGAGCTCCCACTCATGCCAGACCTCGACCTTTGTCAGGGTGAAATCCCGCAGTTCTCTGCCGTTGTTGGCCTCCTTGATCAGTTCGTTCAGCGCGCCGCAACCCAGGACCTGGGCTTTGATTTCATCGATAAATTCTTCCTTGGTGCAACTGCGCACCGGTTTACGGTGAATCCTCCCGGGTACGCTGCTGATGCAGGAGGTGCCGGTCCAAAGCGATGCGACGTGGCGCCCCAGGTCAACTGCGTCATCCCAGGCCTGTTCTTCGGCGAAAAGGGTCAGATTGAACTCCGAGTCGCTGAGCACCACGGCGGTTCTCTTGCGGGGGAATTTTATTGCTTCGGAAAATGCCAGCCGGAAGGAGACCTGGGTGTGAGGACCATCCTGAACCAGGGGTTTGAACAGTTTCAATTCTTTCTGCGCCTCCAACTCGGGTGTCTTGCTCAGGATGTCGGCGGTGAAAAAGGGGTTGAGGGCCAGCACATACCCGTCAGCCTGGATCTTTTCCGCGCCGCAATAAGCCGATGCAATGGCGACCCCGTCGAATTCCAGTTTTGTCAGAGGCTTTTTCCAGAAGAACCGGACCCCTTCGCTCTCCAGGTGCTTGACCCAGGGATCGAACCAGTACTCGGAACTGGGACCTTTCAGCAGCAGCCAGCCGTCTCCGGCGCCCTGGGACCAGGCGGGACCGTCCTGATCGGCTTTATGGTGGTGCCGCGGTTTCGTGGTCAGCTGTTTCCTGAAGAAGTCGCCGGTGGTGTGCAGGGAAACCTTGGACCAGTCCGAGCCAATCCAAGGCCCGAAGCAGGAAATCCAGGTTTTGTAGGCCTTTTTTTTAAGAAACGGTTTCCAGCTCTGCGCCGCGTTAAGCCGGGCATAGTGCTCCCGGCTGCGCTTGTTGGAGGTCCAGACCTTCAGCATCAGGTAAAACCAGCGGGCAAACTCCATCCGGCTCATCCGGAACATTTTAGGAATGCTCCGGAAACCTTCGTCGTAAAACTGGGCCTTGGCGTCATCGGGGAAAATGCCGAAATTTATGGGACGGGACAGGGCCAGGTCGTAGATGCTGCCTGCCTCGCTGAAGGGGATCGTCCCCATGATATCAAAAGTATTGTGATACCAGGGTCCCATGCCGTGCCAGGAATATTCTGAGGGAATATTGTCCTTGCCGGCCCGCGAACTTCTGAAGAATCCGCCCGGCTCCCCGGTTGCCTCGTAGACCGACACACCGTATCCTAACCGGGATAACTCATGGGCCGCGCTCAATCCTGCTATGCCGGCTCCAAAAATGGCCAAAGTTTTCATCATTTTCACCCTTAGTGGCAACCCTGCCCACCAATTTGCCCGATAAACTGCCGTCCCCGGCCACCGAATTCAGGCAAGGGCAGTGCTACCAGGATGCCGAGCATATAGCGTACCAGAGAGGGAGAGTGAAATTTAAGGCGTCAAACGTCTGATTGAAAAGGAGAAAATTCAGGACCGCGCCGGCGCGGGGGGAACTTCTCGTGGGTGACCGCCATATACGGCGGAAATTGCAGTTCCGGCACAGCTACCTCAGGTTGGTGGCCCGAAGCTTTAACGCAAAGGCTGAATAACCCGATCGAGTATTCTCGCTTGTGTCTCACTTGTGGTCTACTGGGCCTTATAAGTGTAAGTTGTTCCCCTCTGCCTCGTAGTGGATCTTCTCCCTGCCCATCGGGCCAGAGATGACCCGCATTGGTTCTTGGGAGTCCCGCCACAATAACCGCGTCTCCCCCGATCCCCACTGTTTTCCTTATCCGAAAGGCTCTGCGAGAAGGGAAACCTGTTATCAGAATCATTGGCACGGGATAATTTTTTTATCGAGTTAAAGCAATTTACTTGAAAGGTGTGCATTTTTTAGTTAATTTAGCTATCGTTTACACTGACACCTGTCACTCTTTGCACTGGGCATTTACTTAGGAGGTACTTATGCTGAGAAGAGTAGTGTTGTTATTCCTGATGTTTTCCCAGTTAATCACCACCGCCGTGCTTGCAAGCTCAAACGGCGCTGTCGTCAACGGGAATATCAAAATTTCCGGGGCGGGTAACAGCATCATTTTCCCCGACGGCACAGCCCAAACCACAGCTATGCTGCAAGGGCTTCAAGGCATCAAAGGTGATCAGGGGCCGCAGGGAGCTCAAGGAGTGGCGGGACCGACTGGGCCACAGGGACCGGAGCCTACCATCCAATGGCTCCTGAAGTATCAGACCTTCGTTTCCAGCATACCGGCTGTCGGAACGACGGCCGCTTACACCCAGACGAATGTCGTGACCAACCATTTCAACACCAATGGAAAGACATCAGGGTGGACACAAACCGTTCAGAACGGTCCGTCAAATTATCCCATAGTGTTCGTCTCATATATGACGAGCTTTGATGATCATGGTAACTTTGTCGATGGCTACCAGATACAGAGTAATAAGACTTCATCCACTCTATTATCTCATTCTTACCTGTATGATGCCCAAGGCCGAAAGATACAAAGGGTAAGAACTATCTACAATCCTGATCAATCCATAAATTCAACCAAAACCGACTATTACGATGTCAATAACCATGGCGTAGCTTCAAGCACCGTAACCGAATCAGGTGCTACAAAGACCACGACGACCTACAACTACACCAACATTGACTCCAATGGATATCCATACGCGGGAACCACCCAAAGCACGGTGGAAACCAACGGCGCCAAAACAAGCGAGTATACAGGAATCGTTTACTATGAATGGGTCCAGCATTTAGTCCCTTGAGGGGGTCCCTTCAGTAGCATGAGGGCAGAGTAGAGGGCAGGCGCCACCCTGCCCTCCCTCATCAAACCCTTATAAGGCCCCCGTCCGTCAAGAGGCGAAAAGATGCCCCGGCGATTTCGAATCGCTTTTTTGAATCGAATCGTGCGGGGCCCTGTTTTCCATACCAGCACTGCCCGGTGGGTGGAATTGGCTGAGTAGCATATCGTAATAAATCTGAGCTCCCTCCACTTATCCCGCATCGGCAGTCCCTCACCGGTGCCTTACTGTCCCCCGTTTTCCATTGCACATTTTTACTGAAACATGATAACTAATTGCTAAATAATGGTTATCAATGCGGCGGCTCGCGGCGTTCTTCCCCGAGGTGAGCCGAAATGCCATCCAGAACGCGGCAGAAGTGCTCGAAAAGGACGCCATCCTGGTCGAGGGGCGACAGGGCAATATACGGATCTACGAGTTCAGCCCCCGGTGCCCCTACGCCGAGCCGCTGCAGTTCCTGCTGCAGGCCGTCTCCAAATGCTGCTCCCCTGAACAGCACCAACGCCAGTCCATGTACCGTGGCGCTCCCCGCAGGAAAGGATCGGCTGTAACCGGGAACTACCTGGCAAATGGTCCCGTCGAATGGGATAGGAGGGTTTATGTTGAAGCACGCTGTGTTTATCATTGTGGTGTTGCTGCTGCAAAGCACCGTCACCTTTGCCAACCCGGATTCCGCAGTATTTCGGGGGGGAGATGTACGGATCACCGGAAGTGGCAATGGACTTGTTTTTCCCGATGGCAGCATACAGTACAAGGCAACGGTACCAGGCCCCACAGGTGCTCAGGGGCCGCAAGGTCCAACTGGGCCGCAGGGCTTAACCGGATCGGCAGGCCCGGCGGGGCCCCAGGGTCCTGCCGGAGCTGTCGCCATGTTGCCGTGGGTTGTTCTTGACGGCACCAACCAGGCCGCCAGTGCCAACACGGGCTATGTCGCTGTCGGATCGGGACAAGCTACGATCGCCATGCCGACGTCACCCGCGATCGGCAGCCTCGTAAAGGTTTATGGGGCGAATCCTGGCGGATGGCGCATCAGCTTTAACGCAGGACAGTATGTCACCCCGTTTGCCGGGTCTGACGAGAACTTCGTCTGGACAGCGAGGGGCAATTATTCGGGAGATGGTGACTGGACGTCTATCGCATCTTCCAGCGACGGGCACAACCTTGCGGCAGTGACTGGTAGTCAGATCTACACCTCCAGCGACAGCGGAGCGAGCTGGACTGCGCGGGCATCGGGGGTTAACTGGCGCTCGGTCACCTCCTCCAGCGACGGCGGCAAGCTGGCTGCCGTGGGGTACGGTGACCAGATCTATACCTCCAGCGACAGCGGCGTGACCTGGGCTGCGCATGAATCGGCAAGGAACTGGTACTCGATCACTTCATCCAGCGACGGCGCCAAACTGGCTGCAGTGGCGGTAAACGGACAAATTTACACCTCCGGCGACAGCGGCGCGACCTGGACTGCACGGGAATCGGCCAGACACTGGTATTCCATTGCCTCCTCCAGTGACGGCAGCAGGCTCGCTGCTCTGGAGATGGGAGGGCAGATCTTTACCTCCAGCGACGGTGGGGTAACCTGGACTGCGCGGGAATCGGCCAGGTACTGGCAAGCGATCGCCTCCTCCAGCGACGGCAGTAAATGTGCGGCAGTGGTTTCCGGCGGACAAATATATACCTCCAACGACAGCGGAGCGACCTGGACCGCGCGTGAATCGGCGAGGAACTGGCAATCCGTCACCTCCTCCAGCGACGGCAGCAAGCTGGCTGCCGTCGTGGCGTACGGTGGGCAGATCTACACCTCCAACGACAGCGGGGTAACCTGGACTGCGCGTGAATCGGCCAGGAACTGGACCTCGATCTCCTCCTCCAACGACGGCAGCAGGCTGGCTGCCGTGGAATCCAGTGGGAAGATATATATCTCCAGCGACAGCGGGGGGACCTGGTCGGTTAGTCCCGTATATAGCCTTCCTTTAGCGTGGCACGCGATCACCTCTTCCAGCGACGGCAGCAAACTGGCTGCCGTGATTTCTAACGGACCAATATATACCTCCAACGACAGCGGGGTAACCTGGACTGCGCGTGAGTCGGCAAGGTACTGGAACTCGATCACCTCTTCCAGCGACGGCAGCAAGCTGGCTGCCGTGGAGTACGGCGGGCCGATCTATACCTCCAGCGACAGCGGCGTAACCTGGACCACGCGGGAATCGGCCAGACCCTGGTATTCCATCGCCTCCTCAAGCGATGGCGGCAAACTGGCGGCTGTGGCGGGTGGCGGGCAGATCTATACTTCCAGCGACAGCGGCGTAACCTGGGCTGCGCGTGCATCGGCCAGGTACTGGAACTCGATCTCCTCTTCCAGCGACGGCGCCAAGCTGGCCGCTGTGGAAGGGGGTGGGCAAATCTACACCTCCAGCGATAGCGGAGTAACCTGGACTGCGCATGCTTCGGCCAGGGACTGGATCTCGATTGCTTCTTCCAGCGACGGCAGCAAACTGGCAGCCGTGGCAGACTATGACCAGATCTATACTTCCAGCGACAGCGGGGTAACCTGGTATGCGCATGAGTCGCCCAGGAGATGGTTCTCAATCACCTCCTCCAGTGATGGCCGCAGGCTGGCTGCAGTGGCATATGGTGGGCAAATTTACACCTCAAGCGACAGCGGCCTGTCCTGGACGGGTCGGGAATCGACAGGAAGTTGGGTCGGAATAGCTTCCTCCAGCGACGGAAGCAAGCTGGCTACCCTGGAATACCTGGGGCTAATTCATACCGGATTGGGCTCCCCCACGACACCGACATTGACAGGCGGCAGCGGCTCCTCAGTCGATCTGGTTTACGCAGGAAATGGACAGTTTGTGGTCGTGGGCCAGCAAGGATCTGTGAGTTTGTCGTATTGAACTTAGAAATAGCTCCCATTTTGCTCCCTAGCTGCCTCTTTCCGTATTCAAAAAGGGGCGTTGGGGTGGTCCGGGGACCAGCTTTAGACGCTCCCTGACTTCCTGCTGTGACCTAATCCCCTTCCGGCCGCCTGCCTCACCACATGTAGTTTCCTGAGCCCCGTCAACGTAGAAACCCCACATGCGGTCCAGCTGTTGACGGTTTTTTTGTCCTCCCCCGGGGAGGGGATGTGGCGGTCGTCGGAGGACGGCCTCGCACAGTGAGCCCCATACGACCGGGGTTGTGCTGCCAGAGGGCATCTCTGCTTAAGGTCGTCATATGATGGTTTTTCAAAAGGGCATCTCTGCTTGAGATCGTCGTAAAATGGTTTTTCAAGAGGGCATCTCTGCTTAAGATCGTCGTATGATGGTTTTTCAAGAGGGCATCCCTGCTTGAGATCGTCGTATGATGTCTTTTCGTGTTGTTTTGGGGTCGGACCAAAGCGCGAGGACCTGCCCAGGTAGGAATTTAAAGACAAAAGGGTTACCCGTTTCCGGATAACCCTTTGATTTTCTTGTGGTGCGAGAGAGGAGAGAAGGACCGTCCCACATTAAGGCTATCAAGGAAATCTCTAACCATCTGAAATGAAACCACTATGGCTTCAGCTTGTCCCTCTTGGGTTGCTCCCTGGTGTCGGTGAGTGTGGCTCTATTCTGGGCACACCCTAGCAAAGGCACCTGGAGATGTCAACAGCAAGCGTTCAGCCAGGGCATGCTAAACGCAATGGGGGGGAACTAGGGGCGATGAGGTGGCACCTAAGGCGAGCCAGCCCCAAATTCAGAACCGGCACAATAAAGCCTTGCAAATTAAGCACACCTAAGATAAATTACCATCTTCGGTTTTAACGATAGGGTTGGTGGCACCTATTTGTAAAGGGAATACGTATGAAATGCAAATGCGGCGGTCAAATGGAAGTTTCAATAGTGGAGTCTATCGCTATGCTCAAATGCACATCATGTGGGCGTGGGGAACTTATCCCTCAGGCGAAACCACAGGAGGTTTTTGACTACAGGGCGCTCGTCAATCTGGCTACGGTAAAAAAGCATTCAGTTAAGAAGCCACGCTGAATACACCTCCCCCCTTCCTCCTCGACATCTACAACCTGAGCAAGTAATGACTGGACCGACTTAGGGAGCATCTCCCGTATCCTCATAATCAACGTGTGAGTACAGGGACCGCGCTACAGTGCGGATTTCTTCAGGGTCATACCCTGCGCCCTCCAAGAGCCGGAAGAACTGCGAACCAATACCAGAAGGTGGCTCATGGACACGCATAGCCTCCCCTAGAGCATCCCACTCTAGGAGGGGCACACTTACCCTTGTCATTGTCAACCTCCAAAGAGCCAGCGATGATGTGCTTGCGCCATAAGCCGTGTGGTAGCCCAGAAAATAGCATAAAAGTTTCTTAGGGTATAGGTTAGTTTCCCCGTTTGCTGTTACCTCCTCTGCATGCACCCTCAGGATTCCCAGAAAAATAATACAAAAGTTTGTAAGGGTATACATTACGGTACGGCTTTCCAGTTCCCCCATAGCCCCCATCGATCTGACCTCGATCCCCTATCGAAGAGGCTTATCGAATCAAGATACTCTCTCCTCTCCCAGTATGCTACGGTTTCCCTCTCCTGGCTCCTCTCCTGGCTCCCTTCCGTATCTACAGCTTGCTTCGGTAGCGTATAGCTATACGAATACGGATACAACTATCTAATTTTATTGATTTATTTGTATTGACATTAGTCTGATGTGCATGGTATCCACTGTCTCAAGACAGCAACCACACTCACAGCAACAGGACTAAAGGGAGTAGAGCCATGGAAATCTTGATCAATGGATTGAACGTTATTGTAGTGGCTGAACACAGGCATGTATGGCTCCAGTACTCTGGCAACTCCATAGAGGTCTCATCGATCCTGCCCAGTGGTAGAGGTATGACTCTGATGGAGAAGATAGAGAGCCTCTCAGGTGAGCTGTCAGAGTTCCTCCCGACTAACATCTTGAAGGATGCAGCTTAGGCTGTTCCACTCAGAGGGGAGGGGCTCCCATAGCCCTCCTCAGTATCTCTCTCAGTATCCTTACAAACATCATCAGTCTGCCCCACACTTTATAGCGCATGCCTTCATTGACATATCCCATAGCAGATAGCACCATATCAAGACATAGTAGGGTAAGGGTGCGAAAGTAAAGACCCTCTACAGGTCAACCTTGGAGCTTGATACTTTCTGGGTATAGCTCTAGTTCTGTGTCCTGGCTCATTCTTCCGACTCCTACCACCTCAGATACAGCAAAGGCACCTCAAGATGACTCTCAAGATGCCCTATACCGTTTCGGTGTATCCCTCAGCTGTTCCCTTCCTGGCGGTGACTCCTCTACTCTTCTATGCCTTGGCTTCCTTCAGTATCCGGTAGACTGAGGCAACCCCGATGCCGAGCTGTGCCGCTACAGCTTCCCTAGTCAGCCCTTGCGCTACCAGCTCCACCACCTCAGCCCCCTTAGCCTTAGCTGTCGGTTTCCTTCCAAGATACTTCCCTGCTTCTTTGGCCTTAGCGATACCGTCAGCCTGTCGCTCTAGCATCATCTCCCGTTCAAAGGTGGCGATAGCTCCCAGCATGGTTAGCATCAGCTTGCCTGTGGGAGTTGCTGTGTCCAGGTCGATGTTCAGCACCTTGAGAGCCACACCCTTAGCCGTGAGCCTGTCCACGATTGAGAGGAGGTGCTGTGTACTCCTGGCTATCCTATCGAGCTTGCAAGCCACCACAGTGTCACCCTGGCGTGCATAGTCCAGCATGGCAGCGAGTTGAACCCTCTCAGAGTCGGCACCGCTTGCCTTCTCCTGGTAGACCCGATCAACGCCAAGCTTCTGGAGCTGTTCAAGTTGCACCTCTAGCTTCTGATCCGTACTGGACACCCTTGCATACCCTATCAGCTCACTCATGGCTCACCCTCCCAGTTTCCTATCAATGACATCTTAGGAGATTTGAAAATAGGCTACCAAAAGCCACATGTCAACCCTTATGATAGGTTTATTCGGTGACTCCTGGCACTATCGCTAGAGCGTGCAAGTGATAGCCTCTAGCGCATTTGTTTCGTCCCAGCTGTCAAGCAGCTCCTTCACGCGGTCATCCTGGTACAAACCCCCGTGGAAAAAAGTTTCAAGATAACCTACAGGCGCTGGGTACTTCCAAATCAGGACCACCATTCCAGGCGGCTCCGGTGAAAGGAACAACGAGTACGCCGAAAATCCTGCCTTTAGCGCTGCCGTTTCCGCCTCAGTTGGATTTATCATCTGGATGAAAAGCGAGAGGTCCCCCATTGCTCCCAACTCTAACGTTGCACCGTCCCTCTGGGGTACTGTCCCTGGCCAGTCCTGTCCCACCGCAAATGCGATCATAACTACTCCTGTACTTGATTTATAGATAGATTATTCTATTTCACGGTTGATATGATGACTCAAGCTACAACCTTAGCTCCTCAGCTCCTTGGTCCTTAGCTCCCACAAACTTGGCCAATCTCTCAAAGTCAACTGGGTGGTCCAGGAGACGGCCAAGAACTAGGTGGATTTACTAACTTACACCCTTCAGATTTTATCGATCAGTTCTTCGGTTTTTGCGCTGATCTGGCTGCGAACTGCTGACATCGCGGTGATTACCGCCTCGATAATTTGGTCAAGAGCAGTAACTTCCGGTTTGGTCTGTTCATAGTTCTGGAAGAATTCCAGCACCACGTATGGCTGTCCCCGACCTGGTCCCGGCCCGTATCCGGCGCAAGCTCCTGCAGCCCAACCTTGTGAACAAAGAGCTAGACTTGAGCTATCACAGGGCACGCTCCAGTGATAGGTTGCGCAAAGGTGCATAAAAGCTATCACTAGGCTCATTTTTTTCCTTTTTGATAGGCTATTGTCTAAACCGCTGTGAACCTAATGATTGAATGGAGGGGTTTCACTTCCCCTTCACTGACGAGGGATTTGGCGAAGGAGCAAACGGGGGAGATGGACCATCACCGCGAGGAACAGCGGCAGCACGAGCAGACCGGGAAGCACGAGGCGAAGAAGTGGGGCAAGGAGATGGAGATGTGGAGGGGTTATGCCGAGGTCATAGAAACGGCCATCTCCTGCCAAAAGTCGGTTACGGCCGCGGCGTAGATTTTGAGTTGCTCAGTTGTGATGTAGATATCCTCCCCCATCAAAGGAGAGTAAACACGGGCGGAGGCTTTCGGCCAGGGGGATTTTTCGAATACTGAGTTTGATGGAGAAAATAGGTCAGGCCGCAACTTGAAAAGTTTGAAGGCTGAATCTCCCTCTGTGTGCTTAACTGTGTTAGCGACCAGCCGGAGTTCGTCGACCACGGGCCAGCAACGAAACGCACCGATATCAATGCCATAATCCTTGAGCCGTTTCCGAAGCACGCTTGTTTTGAACAACTGAGCATCTCCGTCTTCTGAGGTGTCAAGGACCTCCTTCCGAAGAAAAATGAAGGCTTGTTGCTCAAAAAGGTGATGGAGGGAGACGGAGAACAGATTCTGGAGCCCCTGCTGGAGTCCCGTCATCATGCTAAAATGCGCTATCCCAGCGTCATACGCCGTTTCAGCGAGGTCCCCCATGTCGGCATCCTCGGGACCGGACATAGACATGAGTCTGTCCCACTCCGCCTGAGTGGCTTCCTCCGCCTCTGTTTCTAACTTGCCGAATGTAGGGAGCAATCTTCCTTCGAGCAAAGCCAGAACAGAGGAAACTTGAGGCTCGAAAACTTCCCTGAAATGTCGCGACCAGAAAAAGCCGTTGCTGAGGTTCACGGGCTACCCTCCAAAGGTGTGAAGGAACCCTTTAATTTCCTGGGTATAACAACCGGCGGCGATGGTAAGCACAGCGATAGCCAAGGCGACCACAATGTTCATCAATGAGAGCCGGTGGTCACGGGTCCAAGGCGTTCTCTTCCTCAGCTCGGGAACCGCAGGTTGGGGAGATATCAGCGGTTCAGCCATTTGAGCATCGACACGAGATTTCAGTAGCCTATCTTCCAGCGTTGTTTTGATGCAGCCGAGCGCCCGCCGTGAGAGGTTCGCGCTTCCACAACGGATTGCGGACATTTCGATGTCAAATGGACGTTCCTGGAATTTGCCGACACCTGACGAGCGCCTCTCGTACACATCCTTGATATTCGCGGCTTGGACAACAAATTTGTCCTCAGGCATCCTCTGCTGGACACAAAGCAGTATTTTATCAGTCAGCTCCGAGGAGATATAAATCGGGATGGTGTCGAGTAGACCGAGGACAACATCCTTTGCCACCTCGCCCCTCTCCTTCACCCCAGCCGCGCATATCCCTTTGATTTCCTCCATCACTGCGCTGCAAAAGGGGCACGACGACGCAGGTGTAATCTGAGCGTAAATGACCAGAAAGCGGTCGCCGACCCGCAGGTCAACCGCGGACAGCGATTCGTCGAGTTTCCGGCCGAGAAGAGCAATAAAATCGTCTTCCACCCTACTTTCCTCCATGTGCTGCTATATCCCCATCGCTTCTACGGATTATTTTACCCATATTATATGCCAGGTGGGGCCTATTTGGTTTCTGCATTTGGACATGGCATGAAACATGGCACTAACGGTTTTAGAAAAAATCAGAGGGTTACCCGAATGCGGATAACCCTCTGATATTACTGGTGGTGCGAGAGAGGAGACTTGAACCCTTATAGGGTGAAAGAACTGGATCTCCACGCAACATACCTTATCTATTATTCCGATCAAACGCTACAGCCGGCGTTACAATAGGCCCTGCATAATCAGCGAGTTAAAGTGAAATCCCACTGAGCACGAATATCCAGTTTGACTCGAATCGGACAAAGATTCCATCGTGCATCTGGATGCACAATGGCCGAATGGCAGTGTAGTAGATCGGATTTAAAGGCGCCGGCCCCCTTCTCTAGATCGGTGTAGATCAACTTTTGCAGCCAAATGGTGTCCGCGACCGGAAGCGAATTACGTTGTCCACTCTGTGACAATATAGGTGAGATACTTACCCCCCGGTATATGCTGTAGGACGGGGACGACCTAAACCATGGCAGTTGAGATTTTGAGTCCCGCACCTGAGAATGCGGGAGCCCGAAGGGCGAGTGCAATCGAAGGGGCGGAACTGGTCATTTTTTGCGGGCAGCGAAAATAGCGCTGAGTGTGTCGAGTCGAGCAGATTCTCTGTGAAGCTCGTTGAGAGTTGTATAGCCCTTCTGGACCAGCGACACCACAGATATAATTATGTTGCCGCCGGTTTTCTTGGACACGAAAATGTGCTAAATCACATGACCAAGGAGGACCGAACATGGAAAAGAATTGGACCAGCCCTGGTGCAGTGGAGGGAGAGCATAGCTTGATGATTGATGACACTGCAACAGGACGGAACACTAGTCGCGGGCATTGGGCAATTTCAAAGTCAGCGAAAAAAATGGCGGTCGTCATACGGATCTAATATCACCGTACAACTCCGCCTTTTTATTCTGCTTTTTCAAAAGCCAAGTATTCTTTATGGTGCGGGTGACAAGACTTGAACTTGCACACCTCTCGGTACCAGAACCTAAATCTGGCGTGTCTGCCATTCCACCACACCCGCACTTGGAGGATGGATACCATACCATAAAAAAATCTCTAAAGCAAGAAGCAGGGAACAGATTTCCAAACAAGGTTCCGGTGACGTAGAACCTCGTCAAATCTCCAAAGTTAATTCGGGGTCGAATGCTGGGTTTACGGCACTGGGATAATAACCAAGGGGATTGCACATGATCTCAGATTGGCCTTGTGGTACCTCTAGCTGTCGTGAATGTGACCGTACGCCCAGGTAACAGGCTGATATTCAAAGATTACGTTTGTGAGGTTAAAACGGTTATATTCACCATTATTTCCGGACAAGTGAGTGAGTGAATGGCCTAAACCCGCTACAGTCGGGCATTGAAGGGTGGAATCTTTACACCATTTTCGATACTTTTGGTGTAATTTGTTGATTTAAGCGTGTTTTACAGGGCCTTTAGCTGAGGTGGTAAGAGACGCAGTACCCGTCAACACGCTGACAGTGTCACCATTCAGGAATCCTGAATAGGACACGATGAAGCTTGGATTCGCCACCCCATACCATCTTTTGGCATCATTGGGCTGCACAGTGAGGTGGGCCTTGTTGACCGTCAGGGTGCCATCAATGTAAGCGAAGCTGTAGTTGGTACTGACCCCGCCGCTTGCGGTGATCGGGTAGTTCCCGGCAGGACTTGCCGCCGTGGCGGAAGTTGCCACACTCGGCTGGGTTGGTAGACTCCCCGAGGTGTCGCCATTCACGAATCCGTAATAAGAGACGGTGCAGATCGGTTTCGCTGCGCCATAGGTCGTGTTAGCACTGTTTGCAGAAACCGTTAGGGTGGCCTTGTTGACTGTCAAAGTACCCGAAACGTAGCTGATACTATAGTTGGTGGCAGCAGCACCGCTCGCTGTGAGTGGATAGGTTCCGACGGGGCTTAAAGGCGTGGCAGTAGTGGTCACGCTCGGCAGTGCCGTGAGATTTGCCGCCGTGTCACTGTTCTGGAACCCGGTGTAGGAAACGGTTAAGGTAGGATTCGCCGCCCCATAGAATCTGCCCGCATCGTGTGCCGTCACCGCGAGAAGTGCCGGATTCACCGTCAGCGAACCAGGCAGGTAACTGAAACTATAGTTGATGGCAGCTGCACCGCTCACGGCGATCTGATATGTCCGACGGGCTTGCAGGCGTGGCAGCCGTGGTCACGGTTGGCAGTGTGGTGAGATTTGCCGCCGTGTCACCGTTCTGGAACCCGGTGTAGGAGACGGTGAAGGTAGGGTTCGCTGCACCATAGATCCTGGCGGTAGCGTTCGCCGTTACCGCGAGTGGTGCCTGGTTTACCGTCAGCAAACCAGGCAGGTAACTGAAACTATAGTTGGTGGCAGCAGCACCGCTCGCGGCGATCTGATATGTCCCGACGGGGCTTGCAGGCGTAGCAGCCGTGGTCACGGTTGGCAGTGCCGTAAGATTTGCCGCCGTGTCACTGTTCTGGAACCCGGCGTAGGAAACGGTGAAGGTAGAATTCGTCGCCCCATAGAGTCTGCCTGCATCGTGTGCCGTCACCGTGAGGACAGCCGTGCTCACCGTCAGCGAACCAGGCAGGTAACTGAAACTATAGTTGGTGGCAGCAGCACCGCTTGCTGCGATCGGATAGGTCCCGATGGAGCTTGCAGGCGTGGCAGCTGCGGTAACGCTCGGCAGTGCGGTGAGATTTGCCGCCGTGTCACTGTTCTGGAACCCGGTGTAAGAAACGGTGAAGGTAGGATTCGCCGCCCCATAGAGTCTGCCTGCATCGTGTGCCGTCACCGTGAGAGATGCCGGGTTCACCGTCAGCAAACCAGGCCAGTAATTGAAGCTATAGTTGCTTCCGTCAGCACCGCTCGCGGCGATCGGATACGCGACGGACCACTTTCTTGGTTTCAACCGGACAGATATCGCAATTTCAGTGGTCTCTTACGCATTTTGGAGACCACTCGGCATCAAATTCAGTAAGTATCCCCCACCAGAGGTGGGGGCATTACGATTGCTGGCCCCTCAAAGGGGCCTTTACGCAATCGGCTGAGTCAAAGTCAAAACCCGAGACCGCAAGAGCATCCCTTAAACACCACCTACTCCGGAGCTTCCAAAGGCAACTGCATACTGCCGGAACTGTCAAACTTTGTGAGTCCCCCGGCAGAGCCGGGGGATTACCTAATGGAATTTAATTCATCTTTAATGATGTCTGCCTCTATCATTTGTATCTTTTGCCTGATATGTAGGCTGATATATCTATTTTATGCAGACATAAAATTTTCACCCAACATTAACGTCGGCGTTTATTCCTGTGATTTTTTCGACATCGCCCCCTCCATCCCGAATTCATCGGCAATATTGAAACATTATCTCGCCATTCCACCATCCAGCAGGATTCAGCCAAGTTGGCCAAAGATTTCTTAGCCCGTTTATCTGCCGCGGCAATTCAATTCATTTTAGAGAGGAAAAACCCGACTTCGAGTGTCTCTGCACGGCCTGGGCTCCTTACGGCCTTGCTGAATACCTCACGTGATCCAACGATCAAGCACAATTCCTTCGATCTGGTCAATGCAGTGTAGATAAGGCTTTTTTCCACCATGGGGCTGTTAGCAATGCAAGTAACGAGCACAGCTTCATACTCGCTGCCTTGCGACTTGTGGATCGACATCGCATAAGCCACTCGCATGCCAACATTGAGCAGTTCGTCAATAGACAGCCAGACTGGGTCTTTGTGACCTTCCATCCGGAAACAGCCTGACGCTTTGCCGTCGCGGACCGAGACACGCAACAAGGTGCCAGTGGTGCCATTGAACAGCCCCAGAGCGTATGCATTTTCTGACACGATAACGGGGTCGCCCACCCGGAGCCTCCAGTCACCTAACATTAGGCTCTCGGCAAGCGGAGTAAGACAGCCTTGGAGATGTCTGTTGATCTTATCCCCGGAGTCAAGCATTCGTCGCGACATATGGGGCGTCAGAATAATAGCCTTAGGTATTCCACCAGCATTCTCGGCAGCCTTCATCCTGGCTTCTAAACCAACCTCATGAAGGGAGTTTTGGAACGATGCCCCCCACTGGAGTGTGCTTTGAAACTTTGCCTTGACCTGTTGACGGAGAATCCCATCCACACTGGTCTTAAGCTTGAATAAAGTTTCGCGCAGGGCCTGCGCGTTGGTCTGAACAAAATACACACCTTCAGCTTCCCCATTCCAGTCTTGGATTGCGTCGGCGATACCCTCCAAAACCATCTCATCCCTGGAGCGAACCTTCATGGCAGCTTCATGAAGCAACGACCGATAGCGGAAAACCTGCGTCAAATTTGTCCTCGGGATGAAATTCAATTTTACCATCCGGTGCCAAACTAAACCGAAACTCACGGGGCTGATCTGGTCGGTGTCGCCGACAGTCAAAAGGCTGTATGGCTTGCCTTCAAACAGGCCCAGGAGATTGTTGAAGAGCGCCGTGCCGACCATTGAGCACTCGTCGATAATAATCAGCGGGTCGTCATCAAGATAAATTTCGTCTGAGCCCTTCTTCACTGCACTAATGAAGGCATGGATAGTAAAGGATTTGTAGCCAGTAACCTGTCCGAGCCTTTCCTTTGCCTTTCCGGCGAGCGCAAGCATATATGTCCTGCGGCCAAGGCTCTTAGCGATATCCGCAATGGCTTTCAGAACCGTTGTCTTTCCAGTCCCGCCGTACCCGGTAAGTACGGAGCAGCAGTTTGTCAGAGCCATCAGCACGGCATTCATTTGGTCGGGGCTCATTCCTAGGCCACCAGCAGCTCTGACCTTCTCGTCGTAAGCGTAGACAAGGATTTTGATCCTGCTCTCATCGACGCCGAACAGAGGCAATTGACGAGGCCCAGACACAAGCGTCATGATCCGACGCTCAAGAGTCTGTTCGATGATGCCGACTCCGACAAGTTGGAAAAGCGGCTCATGCTCCTGAGGGTAGATGCAGACTGCTTTTTGCTCTAAGGCTATCCGAAGACCATCTTCCGCACGTTTCCTCGTCCCCAGAAGCTTCCCCGCCTTACTCAGCAGGTCAGCCTTTCCGATCACTGTGTGTCCGGCCCGAAGATGTTCATAAAGGATGTGCTCTATACCACCAACGGATCGACCTTCAAATTCGGGGAAGAACCCCAGTTTTGTCGCACATTTTTCCATAGCACCCCAGATATTTCGGGTGACACCTCCGAAGCAGACCAGGGCATACGGGTTTTTCTTTAGCCGTTCAACTACACCTTCCTGGCAGAGTGCCATGACCTTGCACGCCAATTCAGTAGAGAATCTGTGGTCGATCAAAAAGTTGATTGTCGCGTTTTCGTTTCTCAGTGCTTGCCACGCATTTACCAGCCCCTTGGCGACTCGCATCTCGATAGTTTCCGTCAATCGATGAATGTTGCCTTCGTCCAGGAGCTTGACTAAACCCTCCTCGCCGAACGTCTTGATCACATCGCCGATCTTCTTGCGCCCAAAGGCGAACCCTCTAAATGCTGTGTGGTTTGCCAATAAAGAACCTACGCAAGAAGGACTGGGGAGGTCGGTTGGCCTACCAGACTTGGCAGCGAGTTGCGGGCCGTGTTTGGGGTTATCAACCATTGTGCCTTCAACTAGCCAGAACTCGCCTTGTTCAGGCAGTCTCGTTACAACACGATAACTGAGCTTGCAACGTAACTTTATATGCTCACCGATTGGTACGCCTACGATAACCGCACCGCCGTATGGACCGGGATAAACCTTAGCGACCCGTATCGTCTTTGCTAGGGTTTGTATCAAAGGAAAAACCTCTCACCAGTTGCTAGCATGTGCTCCAGGACCCGACTTCTCTCGGTTTGACCGAGCTGCAACTCGCGCACTTGCTTCGTCAGTTCCTCAACCTTCTCGCGAAGGATTTCGACCTCGGCAGTTTTCACATTTAACTGTCCTGGGAGATGGCTGTCCATCTTGTCCTCAGCCTTCTTGCTAAACGGGGGCATGTATTTGGCGGTTGTAAGGCCAATTCTGTCGACGTCGGCGGCGAACTGTTCGGCAAGTGTGTCGGTCAGCGTTGAAATTTGACCCTTTTCGGCGTCCTGGTTGACCCACCTGAGAACGAAACTTCAGTGGGTTACAGTCGCCAAGATGGGTCAATAGAGCACCGATCATGGGTCAGATCAGGAATCCGGTCCACACTCGTGGTACTGAATAATTGTATTTCTGGATATTCGTTGAAGCACTTACGGAGGAATTTTGTCTTATGTGTTAAGAAGCTAGGTCGCTTTTTGGGGAGACTATGAGTGTTGTATCGATGGTAGATCATGGAAACAATCATGTCTAATGTTTGCTCAGCACACCCCCACTGTACTACTACAAAGCCGACAGTTCTGAATAGTGTTTCAATATCGCTTCCTGGTTCAACACCGGAGATATCGAAGGCCATTACACTTTCCCCTTTGGGGTATTATTGCCCAAATTCCAGGACCGTTGCCCCTGCACTTGCGTTTATTTTGCCCACCACCTTTTACCGGCTCGTACGCCTTCAGCCTCTATAATTTTCAACCTGTCGTTGATTGACTTTAGCCCTTTATCAATTCTATTAATCACTGCGGAAGGATCTCTAGAGTCTTCATCCTCTTGTACATGGAACCGAGTTTTTGTTTCTTCTCGCTCAACATCTAAAGATTTTACTCTGTCGTTAATCGAATTTAGGCTCTTTTCCATTCTGCGCAATACGGCAGCTGTGTCGGTTCTGTAATTGTCGTCTTCATCTTCGAACCATCTTGGGTGCTCTGCTCTATTATTTTTTTGGAATGATCGGTATGCATTAGGCATCATCATGTCAGATTTTGGGTCAGGTCAATCCCATGAGATTTCCTCCAATTGGCTTCTGGATTCATGGGACCGCCAAAGATTATGGTTTCTAAGCGACTCTATTACGAAATCCTCTCCGTCTTTTTCAAGAAACTTTGACCAGCCCTTAAACTCAAACGGTGAAAAGCGACGGTAAAACGATCTTCTAAGAGCTAAATCTGTTGAATTTAGAAGAGACTCGTTAGCATCGAGTAGATCTGCCAGCCGAGATCGTAAATCACAGCTATGGTTGTAATCACTGCAATCAAGTTCATTCGGTAGGTCGATCTTCCATCGTTCTATGACTTGCTCAATGTCATTAAATCCAACTGGAGGTTGCGCTTTTTGCAGAAATTTAGCCAATACCGAGGCCCACTTTTGGGTGGTTGGGACTGTAGCGGTTAACTGCCACGCGGTGGAAAAAACATTGTCGTAACTATATTCACTGAAACCACACATATAAGTATCGTCGTACGGCGTCGAAATACGGGCATTGTCTCCTAGTAAATAAAGCATATGATGATAATCGTTGTCATTGAGGTCAGAAAAGCCATCGGTGCGGTTTATAAGGCTTTCGTAGCACTTGTCTGAGAGGTGAGGATTTAGAGCTAGGGCGTCTAATTCCATCCGGTTGCCTCGCTTTATAACCGCTGCGAGGTCAAGTACAGAATTAAATTCATTCTGAAAGAGGAAAAGGTTCGCTAAAACAGCGCAACGAACTCCTGTATTGCCACGCTTAAAAACAGTTTTCAAAATATAGGGCGCGTGGCCGAACTGTGCTAAACCAAGGTCAATGAGCGGTATTTTCCTACGGAGCAACAAATATTCCAAAGCCTTTCGCTCCCTTCCAAGGTTGAACCTTTGGAAAAAAGCCCTGTCTTCCCCTTCCGGTAGTTTCCAGTTAGTAGACAACCATTCATATGCCTTGTCAGGCGAGGAATGCTGGAGAAACGTGGCATTTATTCGTTTCTGATAGTCTTTCACGGCACCTCCGAGTTAACTATTATAGCCTGTGCGGTTCGGACGTTATTAGTTAGGTGTAAGCTAATCCAATTCCAGGTGACTCACTTTGTAATCCTTATTTTGGTTGCCAGTCTACCGCGACGGTCCAGTAGAGCCTTTACTATGTTTGCTTTCATACCACCAAACATTTTTGCCGGTCGATCTGTAACTTTTCCCAAAGCAAGCGCCTCTGCTATCTCCAAAGCTTCTCAAAACGTGCCGGATTGGCCGCCGTATAGTGGACCGTGTGCTGTATGTTGCGGTGGCCTAAATAGTCCTGGATCAGCCTTGTATCCGCGCCCTGGTCTGCGAGTGAGTAACCGCAAGCGTGGCGGAGCATGTGAGGGTGTGCCGGGATTGCCAAGCCGGCCGTTTCGCCGTAATCGCGTATTGCGTGCCAGGCCGTGCGCCTATTTAGAGGTGTGCGCCTTTCGCTGATAAAGAGGGCGTCTGTCTCCGCCGTTGGCTGCATCTTTGCCCGGACTGCCAGCCATGATCTGATTGCTCTTAGTTCGTCCGTGCGTAGTGGGTGCGTCGTTGATAATCCTTTTTTTAGCCGTGCGACGTGCAGGATACGGCTTTCAATATCCACCTGGGACAGTTTAAGGCCGCACGCCTCGGATACTCGCAGGCCGTGGCGGTACATCAGGAGTAAAAGGCACCTGTCACGGGCCGCGTTCCGGCTGCCCTTGGTCGCGGCAAGGAGTCTATCAACCTCGATGGCGACTAAATGTTTTCGTTCCTGCATCGTTTTGTCCAATGTTAGGGGTGGTACAGGCAGGCTAACGCGGCGTAATGCTTATAGCACGGTTTTAGACATTGGACAAAATGAATTATTATGTCTCATGTTAATCCTGGGAAGGGTGCCGTAAACGGAAAGGGCGGTCTGCCCTGCGTGTTAAAGCAAAGCAAACCGCCCATATTACGCATGGCTGGGGGGGGGGGCAACTGCCAGGCGTTTTGTTACTTTTTAAATATCATTTACCCTCTCACGAAGGTCCTTGCCCGTTTTGAAAAATGGGGTCTTCTTGGCAGGTATTTCTACCACAGCACCAGTTTTCGGATTTCTCGCCACTCGGGCCTTACGTTCTCTGATGGTAAAACTTCCCAAACCCCGGATTTCTATCTTCTCACCACCTTGCAACGCCTGAAGCATGGAATCGAAAATAACGTTAACAACGGAATCAGCATTGTGACGTGACAGTGAACCGTCAACCTCACTAAGCCTTTCAATCAATTCACTTTTGGTCACGGCTCCCTCCTGGTAACAATTTTCTAGGGCATATCAATAAAGCAATCATTGTCGTATGGCAACTAGAAATTTTCGGAGCAAGCCCAAAGGGACATTTTGCCCATCCCCCGAAATAGTAAAATCAGTCTCAAAGTGGGTAGGTACCCCCATTGGCAGCGATATATAAACTGTGAATGCTCAACCACAATTTATAAAAAGTAGGTTTTTGGAGGATAACCTGGAAATAACAGACGCCAAATATGCCCACTACCTGAGGGTCAGCACGGCAAAGCAGGGGATTGACGGATTCGGTATCGACGCACAGCGTGTAGCTATCGCCAGGTACGTCCCGGCTGCGGAATTCCTTGAGGTGGAGAGCGGCAAGCGGAAGGATCGCCCCGAGTTGCTCCGTGCCCTAGAGTTCTGCAAAAAGGACAAGGCCGTCCTGGTGGTGGCGAAACTAGACCGACTCGCCCGTAACGTAGCGTTCGTCTCGATGCTCATGGAGTCCGGCGTTGAGTTCGTGTGCGCCGACTTCCCCACGGCAAACCGGTTGACCATCCACGTCCTCTCTGCCGTCGCGGAGCACGAAGCGAGCATGATCTCATCCAGGACCAAGGCTGGATTAGCCGCTGCCAAGGCAAAAGGTGTGGCTCTAGGCAAGACGATGGACGCCGGCAGGAGGGCAACAGCAACCGCCAACAGGTCAACAAAGGCCGACGATGATGCTGCCAAGGTCATTGATACCATCAACAGCCTGAGGGCTGGAGGGTCGACGCTGCAGAGGATCGCGGACCAGCTCAACAACATGGGCGTAGCGACTCCGAGAGGGAAACGGTGGACACCAATGGCCGTCAGGAACGCTCAGGCCAGGGAGATAGTAAGCGGTGGGAGTGCAACGGGGTGTGGCCCCTTCATGGGCAAGGGGTTGCCCTTCGTGTCATGACAATCAAGGTCCGTTGGCTGATATGACGTGGGAAAGGATGTTAAGCTTGAATGATCAGCAGAGGTGCGGCCCGTGGGTGCCGGCTTTGTCGCCCAGCCACCGGCCAAGCCGGTCAACGGGCATGAAGTTGACCCGCCGGTTTTTGGGCGGGTCTAACTTTCTGGTTGAAAATTAGCCTTTTTCGCAGTTTCGTCTTTTCTGCTTCAGCTTTTGTTTTTCAGATTTAGCCTTTGTCTCGTGTCAAGGGCTGACCCCACCTAAGCTCCCTACCAAGTTTTATCAACTATAACTTTGCCAGCGTTATCTTTTTGTTCAACGGTTTGTGTTCTTATGAATCCCTTAATGGCGGTATGATCTGTGTAAGTAACAGTACCGACAACCTCCCCAGCTTGATTAATTATCTCGTAAGTGTAGATATCCATTTCTGCAAGAGGACCCTTGCTGCGATGATTAATCGTTTTTAGTGTTTCACCATTCTTCAACTTCAGTTTAGATTCCATAATACAATGATCTCCTTTTTAGGTTCATAACAGTGGCTCTTCTCTTTTTAATAGTAGTTTTCAGGTTATGTCAAGAGTGTAGGTTTGACACCTGTTAGCCTCGCTTTATGTTTTTCATTGCAAGCGTTAATAGCCCAAAGTACCCAAGCATTCACCATTTATCACTGCACCGTAGCATCTTTGTTGTCGAACTGAAGGGCGTATTGTCCCAAGACATCGCCCATTAACCACCGCACCTATACACTGACTATCATTATAAACCGGAGTTCCTGACCTTGTACTGGGTGAACTATACGATGGTTGTCTAGCATTGATTCCATTCATAAGTTGCTGGTTATTGTAATTACTCTGCTCATTTTGTCTTTCGAGAGTGTTACTGAGATTTTGAAGTCCTTCAATCCATCCAGTATAATTCTCTTGTTCTTTTTGCCGTTTATATTCTTCTTGTTCTCTTTGCCGCTTATAAGACTCTTCTAGTTCTCTTTGGATATCTAAGTTATCAGACTCCTGTTGTTCTCTTTGCCGCTTATAAGACTCTTCTAGTTCTCTTTGGATATCTAAGTTAACAGACTCCTGTTGTTTTCTTTGCCGCTTATGAGGGTCTTCTAGTTCTCTTAGCCGTTTATAAGACTCTTCTAGTTCTCTTTGGATATCTAAGTTAGCAGACTCTTGTTGTTCTTTTTGCCGCTTAGTGATTGGTTCGGAGAATGCAGGCGTAGATATTAACAAAACCAACATAATCATCAGAAACTTCACAAATTTGATATGCCTCATCGCAATTCTCCATATTTTGTTCAACTCGTAGATGAGCGGACCTGTTCATCCCGCCGATTTGGGCATTTCCCATGATCCTTGTTTCAGTAGGTTATTCGCAACACCCCGATTCAACAGACTTATTTACGTTGGATAATGTTTCGTTTGGGTGGATATACCCCTTCCTGTGTATCCTTCCATTCGGGGGGATACACCCCTTCCCATGTAACATGCCGATCGGGGGGGATATCACATCTTCCAGCCCCCAGGTACTTTTCAGTGCCAACTTGAAGCTGACACATATCTGTTATAAATTTTTCCAATAAGCGCGCAATATATTACTTCTCATGATTCAAGTAAAGGGAATAGCCATCCACGGGTGACGGGTAGGGCGTGACGGGGGGGGCAGCGCTGTCCTGATATGAATTTCGTGTCAAGCTGGAGTACACCCTAAATACATGTAATGAATGGTTTGGCAAAGTGTCAGGATAGGGTTATTTTCTTCCTTTATTGACACTACTATGGGAATGCCATAGACTCTAACCTGACAGTCAAGGCAGATAGTGTCAAAACTTCTATGAAAACCGGGGGGGATTAACATGGCAGGCCGCAGCTCCAGCGAGAATAAAACCAAGCCTCGATGGACTGGCGCTTTCC
>JGI24143J45723_1000332_pt1 | contig 24833 bp, 25 predicted proteins | sample BarGraIncu00432A_FD_45723 | JGI IMG/M metagenome (IMG submission 45723) | reverse complement strand
GGTCAGGCACTTCGGTATAGTAGGCCGTGACCAGGCGGGGAATGTTGACCAGCATCGATGCTTCGGCGGGTTTACCCGCCATTGGACTCACCTTCATGGCACGGCCTCCTCTTACCCTACCGATCAGATACCTCCGGGAAACCGAATGAACCAATATCAGTTTCCGATATGGAGACCACCGGAATGAGCCAGATTGTTAACGTTAAAATCCGTTTCCGCCACACTGCCGCCAAGCGGATGACAACTCTCTATTTAGGCTGCTCATTTCTCTCACTCCTGAGACATCTGTACCGCCGGATCAGGGCGTTGGTCGAACTGTCGTGGTTGAGCTGCGGCTCATCCGAATTTTCCAGCTCGGGAATGATCCGCTCCGCCAGCATCTTGCCCAGTTCGACGCCCCACTGGTCGAAGGAGTCGATCTGCCAAACCGCCCCTTGGGTGAATACGCTATGCTCGTAGAGCGCAACCAGTTTTCCGAGCGTCTCCGGCGTCAATCGCTCGGCGAGGATGGTGTTTGTCGGGCGGTTCCCTGCGCAGGCCCGGTGCGGCACCAGCCATTGAGGCGTTCTCTGGGCACTGATCTCTTCCTCGGTTCTACCGAAGGCCAATGCCTCAGTCTGGGCGAAGAGGTTTGCCATCAGCAGGTCATGGTGGCCTTCGAGCGGGTTCAGCGTCTGGCAAAAGCCTATAAAATCGCAAGGGATGAGCTTGGTCCCCTGGTGGATAAGTTGGTAGAAGGAGTGCTGGCCGTTGGTACCCGGCTCGCCCCAGAAGATAGGTCCAGTCTGATAATCCACCTGGGTGCCGTCAAGCGATACGTGCTTGCCGTTACTTTCCATGGTCAACTGCTGCAGGTAGGCTGGGAAGCGTTTGAGATACTGGTCGTAGGGAAGGACCGCCACCGTTTGGGCGCCGAAGAAGTTATTGTACCAGACGGTGAGTAATCCCATCAGCACCGGCAGATTGCTGTCGAAGGGCGCCGTGCGGAAGTGGTCGTCCATCGCGTGAAAACCGACAAGCATGGAACGGAAGTTCTCGGGGCCGATGGCGATCATCGTCGAAAGCCCGATGGCCGAGTCCATTGAATAGCGTCCGCCGACCCAGTCCCAGAATCCGAACATGTTCGCGGTGTCGATGCCGAACTTCGCCACTTCCTCGGCATTGGTCGATACGGCGACAAAGTGCCGGGCGACGGCAGCATCGTCATGAAGGGTCCGGAGCGCCCATTTGCGGGCGGTACGCGCATTAGTCATCGTCTCCAAAGTGGTGAAAGTCTTCGAGGAAATGATGAAAAGGGTCTCCGCAGGGTCAAGGTCCCGTGTCGCCTCGGCGAAATCAGTGCCGTCCGCGTTAGAGACGAATCGAAAGGTCATGTCACGCAAGCTGTAGTGGCGTAGCGCTTCGTAAGCCATCACCGGACCGAGATCTGAGCCGCCGATGCCGATGTTGACGACGGTGCGGATGCGCTTGCCGGTTTGCCCCAGCCATGCACCGCTGCGGACACGATCGGCGAAGTCAGACATCCGGTCGAGGACCAGGTGGACCCCAGGCACCACGTTTTCGCCGTCAATGGTAATCGCCTCTTCCCGCGGCGCACGCAATGCCACATGGAGCACGGCTCGATTTTCCGTGGCATTGATCTTCTCGCCGGCAAACATGGCGTCGATCCGTTGGCGCAAACCGCAGGTTTCCGCCAGGTCCAAAAGCAGCCGTATGGTTTCATCGGTGATGTGGTTTTTCGAGTAGTCGAGATAGAGTCCGGCAGCCTTAATTGCGTAACGCTCACCGCGCTGCTGATCGTCGGCAAATAGCTGCCGCAGATGGACGTCTTTTATCTTCTGAAAGTGATGCTCCAGCGCCTGCCAGGCGGTGCTCTGGATAAGCGGCGTTGTGCTATTGGAAATGGTCATGGTTCATGCTCTCCCTTTTTACTATTTTCAGGGACTATAACCCTAGTAGTTGCGCCAAGCTTTGGAGCTTCATCTAGGATCCCTCCGTAATTTCGTTCATGGCTCCTCATGCTTAGACGCCCGCGCACCGAACATCGTTAAAATCAAGTCGTACCGTCTCTTTCCACGAGTTCCACTTTCGCGAGGCGGCGTTTGAACCGTTCATCCCCCTTGAAATGTGCATTGAGAAATATCTGAACCAGATCCCAGGACAAGGCAAATCCGGTTACCTGTCCGCCCAGGCACATAACGTTCATGTCATCGTCCTCTACCCCCTGATGGGCGGAGAAAGAATCAGTGATCAACGCCGCCCGCACGCCTGGCACCTTGTTGGCCGCAACGCAGGCCCCAACCCCGCTGCCGCAAATAGCCAGGCCCCGGTCGATCTCACCGTTCACTACGGCCTTGGCCAGTGGCACCACAAAATCCGGGTAATCATCTCCTGTAATTAGTTCATGGGCGCCGAAGTCCTCCACCTCAAACCCCAATGTCTTGAGATCATCTGCTAGCTTTGCTTTCAGATCAAACCCACCATGGTCTGCTGCGATACCTATGCGCATCCTGTTTCCTCTTCCTGTTGTCACAACCAGCCCCCCGCCAGCAGGCCGAATAGATCGAAGGATCAACCCGCGATGTCGGTACGTATTCCTTCATGACCGTCAACCTGTATTGCGCCAGCCGCCGCACCATGTCACTTCCCATGCGCCCCAATCCGACCCTTCCAATTCTCATTCATATAGTCTTCTTTTCTTGCTCTCTCTTCCTACAAGCAGGGTTCAGCTGAGCGCCGCCTGGCGCTTTTGCTCCAGTGCGAGCATCAGGCTATCGAATGGTTGGATGAATTTTTCCACCCCCTCATCCTCGAGCTGCTGGGTCATGGCGGCGAGGTCTATGCCGAGTTCCGCGAGTCGGTCTAAAACACGCAAAGCCTCCTGCCCACCCTGGTCCAGAAGAGGCGCAGGGTTTCCGTGGTCACGGTAGGCGACCAAGGTCTCCAGCGGAGCCGTATTAACCGTCTCCGGTCCGATCAGCGCCTCGAGGTATTTCACATCGCTGAAATCTGGGTTCTTTGTGCCGGTGCTGGCCCAGAGAAGCCGCTGTGGGCGGGCTCCGCTGGCAGCGAGTGCTGTATAGCGGTCACCCGCCAAGATCTCCCGGTACACTTCGCGGGCAACCTTGGCACAGGCGATGGCGCTTTCCCCCTGAAGCGGCGCCGTATCCTGCGCGGTCCTCTCACCTGCTCCTTTACTAAGCTTTTCGAGCAACGGATCAATCAATACGTCGATACGGCTCAGAAAGAAACTTGCCACCGAAGCCACCCGCTCCAGGGGAAGCCCCCGTGCGACTCGCTCGGCAAGGCCATCGAGATAGGCCTCGGCAACTGCCCGGTAGCGCGGGATTCCGAACAAAAGGGTTACATTTACGTTGATCCCCTCGCCTATCAGTTCTCGGATTGCGGAGAGCCCCTCCCAGGTGCCGGGGACCTTAATGAGCAGATTGGGACGGTCCACTCGCTTCCAAAGATGTCTCGCCTCGATGAGGGTTCCGGCGCTGTCGTGGGCAAGGTGAGGGGACACCTCGAGACTCACGTAGCCGTCCCCGCCCTCCAGCCTGTCATACACTGGACGCAGCAGGTCGGCTGTCACCCGTATGTCCTCAACGACCAGCTCCTCGTAGATCTCGGGAACGCTCAAACCCCTGCGAGCGAGCGCCTTGATGGCGTCATCATAGTCGGAACTTTGGGCGATAGCCTTCTCGAAGATGGCCGGGTTGGAGGTAACACCGCTCACCCCATCCTTCTGGATCAGCGACAAAAGTTCGCCCGAGACCAGCATGCCGCGGCTCAAAAAATCGAGCCAGATGCTTTGCCCTAAAGCTTCAAGCTTTAATAGCGGATTCTCTTTCATGGTCCATTCTCCTCTTGTTCAAGCATGCATACCTTGGCGAGCCGGCGCAAGTGACACTCGGCACCGATGAAGCGTACCGCCCATAATAGGCTCACCAGCTTATGCGCCAGGTCGCAACCACCACGCGACGGCCCAGGCAGATCACGTTCAGTTCGTCATCCTCCTCCCCCCTTGCGGGCGGGAAACTCGTCTTCAATTCTGGCGGCCTGCACCCCGGCGACATTGTTTGCTGCTATGGAGGACCCACCCTGCTGCCGTAAATAGCCAGGTCCCGGTTGATTGCACCGTTGGCCCCGGATTTGACCAATGGCATTGATCAAACCAGCCATGGTGGCCACTATACCGATGCGCATCATGTTTCCTCTTCCAGTTGTCATAACCAGCCCACCGGCAGGCCGAATAGGACGAGTGATTAACCCGCGAGGTCGCTGCGTATTCCTGCATGCACGTCAACCTGTGTCGCGCCAGCCGTCTCGAGGATGCTCTTGGCTTGAGCTACTTGGCCTGCCGTGCCGTGGGCGATTACTAGGAATTTCGAAGATTTAACCGCCGTCTCGTACTGCACGATACTGTCATTAGGTATGCCGATACTGAATAGCGCGGCGGCCAGGGCGCTCAACCCGCCTACCACCACTGCGCCTTCCAGCGCGCCGACAATCCAACCGACAAGCGGACCGAATACGAACAACGGACCGATGCCCGGGATAACGAAAAGGGCTGAACCAAAAAGCAAGCCCCAGAAACCACCCCAATAGGCCCCGAGTTTGCCCCAAACCTTCATACGGTCTCCGGCGTTGTAGTAGCCGACGACGTGTTCCTCGGGATGATAGTCCTTGCCCACGATAGACAGTTTCTTCATGTCAAACCCGGATTTCTGGAGTTCTTTGATGCTCGTTTCTGCGTCGATGTGGGATTTGAAAATCCCTACAACTGCGTTTTGCTCTGACATGGTGTAGCTCCTTGTGGTGAGTGTGATTTTGCAAAAAACATGCGCCAATGTGGCCGGTGTCCCTGATGTCTTCCGCTACATCTTCTTGATCAGCTCGCTCATCTCATCTTTGACGGTGTCATAACGCTCCCGAACTTCAGCATCACTTTTTTCGGGGTATGATTTCAGTGCCAGGACAACATTGCCGATCCTTCGCATTTTCTTGCGGTCTGCCGTTCCAGCCAGATGACTATCCGCCGCCTTCTGAAGGTAGGATTGTGCCGTGTCGAGTTCCTTCATCGCCTTGCCAGGTTCGGCTGTGATAAGTTGATAAGTTTCGGCATATGCCACATGCAGCTTTGCCTCGATCAGGTTGTTATCCCCCCTCAAGCTTGTTTCCGATTCGGACAGATTCGCTGAAAGGTATGCAGCTGAGCGCTCTGTAAGGGCCGCGCTCTTTGCCCAGGCCGCTTTCAAGTCCGACTCCGCAACCTTTCCCTCGTCCGCCAGCTTCTTCTCTAGTCCTGCAATTTCTTTAGAAAGTTTGCCGGCTTCTTCTTTCTCCGTTGGACTCCTTCCGGCCGCTATCTGGTCAAGGTAGACACGGGCCTGTTCGAGATTGTGCCCAGTCTCAGCTTTTCCAGCATCAGGATAATTTCGCGCAGCCATCCAGATATTTCGATTTGCCTGAAACAGGGGAGAATGCACACCAGTATAGAGCGTCATCACCCTTTGCTCCGCAGACTGGAGTGCCTCTTCCGCCTTCCCGGCATTCCTTGCGGCCAAGTAACCCTGTGCTTTCTTTATGTATTGCTGCGACTTGAGCAGCGGGAGTTCAATTTCTATGATAATCATTGAGTTATCGGCCAGGGCCAACTCCCTATCCGCGCCCTGTTTGTCATTTCGTTCCAGATAACCCTTCGCCCGGTCGACATGCAACTTTGCCTTATCTGTTGGGAGATACACGGATATCATTTCCAGGGAAGAATATATCGGAGGCAAGTCATGCATCACCTGCCGAGCTGGTTCGTACTCAAGGTGCCTACGGGCGATCTGGATGAGGTTCTTTGACGAGGCCGTCGAAAGATTTTCCCTTATGGTTTCTATCAGCCGATTGGCCTCGGCCAAATCTCGCCTTGCGCTTGCCAAATTTCTGCGATGGATGTCTAAGCGTGCTTGCGAAATCTGTCGCAGGGCGACAATCGCAGTTCTATCGATGGTGGATTCCTCCATCGGGGTAACACTCCTGTACGGGACCCCGGAATTTGTTTGTAGTGATTGGGCCAAAGTCACGCCCGGAAAGGAAGGCACCACGCCACATAAAATAGTGACTGCAAAGGTAGTTATCAGGCCTTTTCCATTTTTCATGATTATTGTCTCCGTTGCCCAGTTCGATTTTTATAACTAGATTTTAATTAATTGTAAATCATACCATTAGCGTTAGAATTATCAAGATCACGGCCTGAGGGTTCTGCCTTTGGTATACTCCAGACAGAAACTCATAGTCGGTGCTTCATGAATAACCCCAAAAAGGATCACGAGTCTGATTAACAATCTGCAGTCAGCTAAGAGTGAATTTAGCAACTAACGTGCCGGGGGAAATCTGCAGAGGTCGAGAGCCTAAAGTACCGATTGTAAAAGGTATAACGGAAAGAGACCGTGACGGATGGTTTAAGAATTAGCTACGCAATCCGTCGCATGTGGCGCAAACGTCAAATATGATGGCATACCAACTATTTTACCTCTCTTCCCACAGTTCGCTTGCTGTTCCGTAGTCAACCGTATACCCGCAAGATCCTTAAGGTAAAAGGAATTGGGTAAGGTCTTGGACCGTTCTTGCTCCGCTTTTGCCAAAGGGCATGCAAGCTGCATCCTGAATGAACGACAGCAACATTTTCTTTTTGAAAGGGAGGAACACATGGAAAACTTACGAAACATTCTCGTCATTAGCAGGATGATCCCATACAGCCTGAAAGCCATTAAATTCGGCATATCCCTCGCTCGGAAGTACGATGCGAATCTCATGGTCCTGCATCTCGTTTCCAATCCCGTCGATATGATGGCTGTAAACGCACCAGGGAAGCTTCCCGGCGAACAGTACAAAATGTACATGAACAGTCACCAGGAAGCTCAAGAACATCTGGAAAAATTCATCAAGCAAGAGATACAGGGTGGCTTCCCGATAAAAGAATTGGTCAACGATGGTAATCCGATACACGAGATTGTAAAAGTTGTTACAGAAGAGAAGATCGATCTGATTCTTGTGAGCGCACACGAGGAGGGACGTCTTGAACATGCCCTCTTTGGAGGAGAGAATGACGCCATAGTACGTAAGATGCCTTGTTCCGTCTTGTTGGTGAAAAAGTAGTCCGCAACCCGAACCGACATACTATTTTCGGATCCAGTCGCACCATTAAATAACGGAGGCAGCAATGAATACCAGTTCACCGGATACTTTCTCCCCATCTGGCGTTGATACACTCAGCATCAACACGATCCGCTTCCTCTCGATCGATGCCGTGCAGAAGGCCAACAGCGGTCACCCAGGTATGCCGATGGGTGCGGCTCCCATGGCTTACATTCTCTGGAGCCGTTTTCTCTGCCACAATCCGGCGAACCCCGACTGGTTCAACCGGGATCGCTTCGTACTCTCAGCCGGTCACGCATCTATGCTTCTTTACAGTCTCCTCCACCTGACCGGCTACGACCTGCCACTGGACGAGATTAAACGATTCCGGCAGTGGCAGAGCAAAACCCCCGGGCACCCCGAGCGGGGCCATACCCCAGGAGTCGAGATAACTACTGGCCCGCTCGGCCAAGGTTTCGGCAATGGCGTGGGAATGGCTATGGCCGAGGCACACCTTGCTGCCCGTTATAATCGCCCCGGCTTCAATATAATTGACCACTTCACCTACGGACTAGTAAGCGACGGCGATCTCATGGAGGGTGTTGCAGCGGAGGCAGCCTCGCTCGCCGGCCACCTGCAACTCGGCAAGTTGATTTATTTCTACGACGACAACCACATCACCCTTTCTGCAACAACCGATCTCGACTTCACCGAAGACCGGGCACAAAGATTCACGGCATATGGATGGCACGTACAGACAGTGACAGACGGCAATGACCTGGAAGCGATTCATGGCGCCCTGGTTTCGGCTCGAGCGACTGCTGACAGGCCCTCCATCATTATGGTCCGAACCCACATCGGCTTTGGCTCACCTCACAAACAAGACACTTTCGAGGCACACGGCTCACCGCTGGGAGAGGAGGAAGTGCTTCTTACCAAGGAGAACCTGGGATGGCCAATCGAACCGAAATTCTACATTCCGGAGGAAGCCCTGCATCTACTCCGAAAGGCGCTGCCAAGGGGGAAGGAGGCTGAGGAAAGGTGGGACGCCCTGCTGTCCGCCTATGCTCATGAGTTCCCGGAACTTGCCCAGGAGTTGTGCCGAGCCATAGAAGGGAGCCTCCCTGAAGGATGGGACGCTGATATCCCCTCTTTCCCCGCCGACCCCAAAGGCATGGCGAGCCGGGTCGCTTCCGGAAAAGTGATGAACGCGGTCGCTTCGCGAATTACCTCACTTGTTGGCGGCTCTGCGGATCTCGATCCGTCGACCCATACCGCTCTCAAGGGTTTGGGTGACTTCGAAAGTCCCAGAATGCAGCCCGTCGATCGGCAGGGCACGGTTGGCGGAGAGTGGGGGTATGCAGGGCGCAATTTCCATTTTGGCGTTCGCGAGCATGCCATGGCGGCCGCACTAAACGGTATGGCCGCCCACGGCGGCCTCATTCCCTTCGGAGCCACTTTTTTCACCTTTTCCGATTATTTGCGCCCGTCGCTGCGACTGGCAGCGCTGATGGGACTCCATGTCATCCACGTCTTCACCCATGACAGCATTGGGCTGGGAGAAGACGGCCCAACCCATCAGCCGGTCGAACAACTGGCCGCCCTCAGGGCAATACCAGAGCTTCTGGTTATCCGTCCCGGCGACGCCAACGAAACAGCCGTGGCCTGGCAGGTAGCGCTCGAAAGCGCAGGTCCGGTGGCTCTCGTACTGTCCCGTCAGGATATCCCCACCCTGGACCGCAATCGCTTTGCCCCGGCCGATGGACTCAGACGCGGGGCATACCTTGTTGACGAGACTGCGGGAGTAACGCCCGATCTCATTCTGATCGCCACAGGCTCTGAACTCCATCTTGCGCTGGCGGCAAAGGACGAACTCGCCCGGAGGGATGTCCGTGCCAACGTTGTGTCAATGCCATGTTGGAAGCTTTTCGATAGGCAGCCGCAGGGGTACCGTGATTCGGTTTTCCCGCCGCAGGTGACGAAGAGACTGGCTATCGAGGCTGGTTCCCCACAGGGCTGGCACCGCTATCTGGGAACCGGCGGAGATATCCTTGCAGTGGAACAATTCGGAGCTTCGGCTCCGGGTGAGATCGTACTTCGTGAATACGGGTTTACCGTAGAGAATGTCTGTCAAAGGGCACTCGCGCTTTTCAGGAGGTAACCCAATGAATAGTAAAGCCATTCTTTGCCCACATTGCAGACAGCTTATCGGCAGTGAAGAGACAGCCTGCTCATGGTGCGGAACGTCCCGTGCAAACCCCTGGTGGAAGGCCTTAACCTGGGCGAAAAGCTCGCTGGGTAATGACTGGCCGGTGCAGGCGATCCTCATCGCCAACGTAGTCTTTTATGTTTTCTCGTTAATCCTTACCAGAAATCATTCCTTTACACTCAATCCGCTCGGTTTATTGTCTCCCGGGCAGACCAGCCTGCTACTGCTCGGAGCAACAGGGACCGTGCCAATTGACGAGTATGGCCGTTATTGGTCGCTACTCAGCGCAAACTATCTGCATGGTGGGCTGTTGCATATAGCCTTCAATCTCATGGCCTTTCGTCAAATCGCACCGTGGGTGAGCCAGGAATACGGCGCCAGCAGGATGTTCACCATTTACACTGTTGGTGGGATCGGTGGCTACATCGTCTCCTATCTGGCAGGAGTACCATTTACTATAGGCGCATCCGCAGCCGTATGCGCCCTGATCGGGTCGCTTCTCTACTTCGGGAAGACGCGAGGCGGAACCTACGGTGCCGTGGTTTACCGTGAGGTCAGCGGTTGGGTTATCAGCCTCGTCCTGTTTGGTTTCATTGTGCCGGGTATTAATAACTGGGCCCATGGTGGCGGAATTCTCAGCGGGATAATCCTGGGGATGCTGCTCGGGTACGGTGACCAAAGACCGGAGACGCAGGTGCACCGCGCAATCGGTATCGCCTGCGGGGTTACGACAGTCGCATGCCTTGCCTTTGCTGCAGTCGGATCTGTTGCATTCCGGTTGGCCCACTAAGGAAAACCTTTACCATGTATTGTCAGGTGACAGCAATTCATGGCGAGTTCGTTGGGTCAGAATCGGGAGATTGATAGAGTAAAGGGAACGTACAACTACTTACCAATGACCTCTTTAACAGGCCGACTAACTTCTGTCCCTGACGGGTTCTGGCGTCTCTAACTTCATCGCCACTGTGATAATTTGCATCTCGCCCATTGGTCCAGTCTTATGTCATGGTGCGGCGAACGTCCTCAAGTACATGATGATTGAAGCCATGTCAGCTGACTTTAGAGGAAGCTCTTTACCTTCAAGAGCCTTCTGGATGCATTGATTGACAATCTTCGCCAGTTTCTTCTCATCAAATGAAGCCGCATTTTCTAGTTTCTTTCCATCCGGATGACAGGCAGCGCAGCTTTTCTGATTAGAGCCAAGTTGTGTGCTGTAGAAAAGTTCTTTTCCCCGTGCAACCGAAGCCTGATTGGCGGCCAAGGCAGGGGTCATAAACGCGACCAAGGCAATAATTGTCATTCCCGTTCTTTTCATGCAGAACCTCCGCTAGAGTCAGGAAACTCTGGGTTCAGGTATTGATGCATCGAAAGCATCGGCAGGTAATCGTTGTAGCAAACAAAATTCTATCAGGTTCCTGACATTTGGCCATAAATGACAAGTTCAAATTTTAGGTCCATTTTTTATGGGGTTTTCTGGTAAACTGCAGCCCATGCCAAGCTATCTCACCATTGCATGTGCCTGCGCATTCCTAGTTGTGCTACCCTTCAACCCTGCGGGTGCGGCCACGCCGCAGCCAACCGCGGTGGCTCACAGAGTCGACTGCATTATCATCTACAAGGCCAGGAAAGTGATGCAATTACTCAAGAACGACGAGGTGGTTCGATCCTATCGCATCGCCATTGGGAATAATTCAATCGGTTCCAAGAGAAAAGCCGGAGACTGCCGCACACCCGAAGGGGGCTATGTCATAGATCGGCACAATACGCAGAGCGCATTCTACAAGTCAGTTCACATCTCGTACCCAAACGCAAAAGATGTCGCCACAGCACGGCAGGAAGGGCATTTGGCAAGGGGAAACATCATGATTCACGGACTCCCAAAGGACTATGAGGACCTCGGGAATGTTCATTACGGGAGAAATTGGACCAAAGGATGTATCGCCATCAACAACAAGGAGATGGATGAGCTTTGGGATCTGGTTCCCGACGGAACACCCATAGAAATAAAACCCTGAGACACTCGATTACTGCGTAACATCGGTCACCACTCCTGACCGTGCGTCCAGGACTGCTTTTAACTTGTCGCGGTTTACCCGTCCTACCACCCTGTTCTTCTCAAGCAGCGCCCACGCCTCCTGCTCCAAGTCTTTTCCTTCCGCCTCATGGACCTCGATGAACACTCGCCCATCCGAAAAGGTGACTTTTACTGGCTGGTTAACGATGGTCACCCGGGTCCCAAGCGATACCTCTTTGTAGAGTAGGGAGATGTCCTCCGGATAGAGGTGCATGCAGCCGTGACTTACCCGCATGCCTATGCCGTAAGGGCGATCGGTACCGTGAATAAGCACAGTCCCGATGGAAAGGCGTAGTGCATAGTTACCAAGTGGGTTGTTTGGCCCAGGCGGGACCACGGCGGGGAGTTCCGGCTTTTGAATGCGGATCGATGCCGGTACATGCCAGGCTGGCTGCTCGATCTTTTCAACGATGCTGTAACTGCCAAGCGGTGTGTCCCACCCTTCATCGCCGACTCCGATCGGGAAGGTGGTAATCTTTCTCCCCTTGTGGCTGGGGAACAAATAAAGGCGCATGTCAGCGAGATTTACCACGATCCCCTGATGTGCCGGTACTTCGGGAAGTATCCATGAAGTCGGCAGGATAATTTTGGTCCCCGGCTCCGGAATGAAGGGGTCAATCAGAGGATTTGCTGATGTTATTTCGTTGTATCCGAGGTCATGTGCCCGCGCCAGTTCCAGCAGGGAATCGTCTTCACCAGTAGTTAACGTCTGCAGCGCCCCCCCCACCCTGTCACGGAACACCACATCTGCGGAAAACACCAGGGAAGAGTGGCTGACAACCACGAGGAAAAGGATTACCAGCCCGCAGATATAACGTCCCCTTGAGCCTTGTTCATAACGTATCTGAAAGATTCGCATATCAAATCCTGCACGCTACATGAATGTGAGGTAGAATCTGCTTTAATTATGTACATGACCTTGGGAATATCGCAAGTTCCTTTCCCACCGATCCCTCTAAAACGCCTGCTTGGATAACGTAGGTGCGATCGGAATCTGGATTACAGGTCCCCGGCCTCAATTTTCGCCAGGAAATAGCCCATGTCCAACTCATTTGCGGTAGCCTCCTCACCCCCCCCACTTAAAGGCATGCTGCTGTTTGCACTGCTGACCCTCGCAGGTTTAGCCGGCAATCACTACACTTTTACCTTCTTCCTGGATATTCACTTCCTGTTCGGAACAGTCTTCGCGTTACTGGCGCTCCAGCTTATGGGGCTGGGAAAGGGGATAGCGGCAGGCGGGTTGATCGCCGCCTATACCTGTCTACGCTACGGGCACCCATACGCGATGCTGATAATGGCTGCCGAGGTGGCGGTGGTCGGGATTCTTGTGTTGCGCCGCAACATGGGAATGGTGCTGGCCGACACCTGTTACTGGCTTGTCATGGGCATTCCCGCAACCTACCTGTTTTACCACCTGATGCTGCATCTTCCGCTGGGGACGACCACTATCACCATGGCAAAAATGACGGTGAACGGCATCACTAATGCTCTCATCGCCCGCATGTTTTTCATGGGCTACGCAGTGTATTCTCGATGCACGACCCTCTCATACCGCGAAATCGTCCATAATCTATTCTCTTTTTTCGTGCTGTTCCCCAGCCTCATCATTCTTGCGGCCAGCAGCAGATCCGATTTCAGGCAAACCGACCGGACCATTCGTACCTCCTTAAACCAGGACAGCCAACGGATCGACAAGATGATGGATATCTGGGTTTTGAACCGCAAACAGGGCCTGACCGCGTTGGCAGATGCACTCGCCACGACACCTCCCCGGGAGGTAGGTTCCTACCTGGCACTGGCTACCGAGTCTGACAACAACTTCAAACAGATTTCCCTGATGGACAAAGAGGGGGAAGTCATCTCCTTTTACCCCCCTCCCAAGGCAGGGGAAAGCAGCAACGTGGGCCTCAACCTCGCCGACCGCCATTATCTCCCCCCGCTCAGACAAACCCTCGCTCCGATGCTATCCGAAGTTTCCTTCATCTGGAGCGACATTCCTCGGCCACGCGTCGCCCTGCTTGCTCCTGTAATTAAACAGGGGCGATTTGCCGGTTATGTATGCGGCGTGATCGGTTTGCAGCAGACCCGGATGTTGCTCGACAAATTCACCGAGCACACCGAAAAGCTTTACACCCTTACTGATAAGCACGGCAAGATCATCATGACTAATCGCCCTGAACAGGAGGACCGGAAACTTCCGCCTCCAGAGGACGCTGCACAACGTTTCGATGAACTCCTCAGTAACTGGATGCGGATCCGCCTATCGGGTATTGGAAGTCCTGGAGGCCCTGCGGTCCCTTCGTATGTCTCAGAAATAGTGGTAGGCGACCTGGCTGAATGGAAGCTAACCCTGGAACAACCTGTGGCGCCCTTCCAGAAAGCCCTGTACGAGAGCTACACGGGAAAGCTTACCCTCTTGCTGCTGGTCCTCGTGGGATCTCTAGGCTTGGCTGAGATCTTAAGCCGCCGCCTCATGGCTAATCTTGAGATGTTGCTGCAGGTGACCCGGGCCCTTCCGGAACGTCTGGCGTCAGGGTCCGCAGTCAATTGGCCGGAAACTAGCGTATCTGAGGCTATTTACCTCATAAGAAACTTCCGAGAAATGGCTGATTCCTTTCAGGATCAGTTTCACGAGATCCGCACAGTTAACGAGGCGCGGGCTCAGCAATCGGCCCTTTTGAAAGAGAGCGAGGAAAAGTACCGACTCCTCTTCGACAGTGCCAACGATGCCATGTTCATTACCGACGCTGAGGGGCGCATTCTCGAGGCGAACCCGCAGGCCGTCGAGCGACTCGGTTTCTCGTACCATGAACTGACTACCATGACTGTAGACGAGATCGAGGCGGAGGAGGTTCCGCACCGTGAGGAGCGACAGGGCCGGCTGCTTCTGCGTAAGGCACTGACTTTTGAAACCCTGCACAAGGGTAAGGACGGCTCCCTCATCCCGACTGAAGTCAGTGCACGCCTCATTTTATGGGGGCATCGATCGGTCGTCTTAAGCATCTGCCGCGACATCACTGAGCGCAAACAGGCCTACCAGGCGCGACTCATCGCCATGCAAGACCTGATCAGCGCCATTGCCCACCAGTGGCGACAGCCTTTGGCCACCCTTGGGATGATGGTACAACGCACCCACGCTTTGGGTTCCCTGCAGGGACTGACTCCGGAGTATCTGAACGAATTCAAGGCGAGCGCCATGCGGCAGATCCGCTACATGTCCGACACCATAGAGGAGTTCCGTAACTTCTACCGTCCCGACAAGCAAAGGTGCAGGTTTTCCCCGGAGAGTTGCGTCGAGGAGGCACTCCAGCTTTTGGAGGCACAGCTCACCCACCACTCCATCACAGTGCGCCTCAAGCCGGGTGGTGAAACGCCCCACCTCGTGGAGGGTGTTCCCAACGAGTTCAAGCAGGTTATCCTCAACCTGCTGGGGAATGCTCGCGACGCCATCCAGGAAAGCCGCCGGCAAAGTGGCAGCCCCCGGGAAGGAGTTATCGACATAAGGGTCGAAAGCTCCCAGCCCGGCTACATTGCCATCGAGGTCGGCGACAATGGATGCGGCATTCCCGAGGAATCCGTATCCAAGCTTTTTACTCCTCACTTCACCACCAAGAAGGAACAAGGTGGCACCGGAATTGGTCTTTATATGTCGAAGATGATCATCGAGGAAAGTATGGGGGGAACCTTGAGTTTCAAACAAGGCTCCGAAGCAGCGACCTTCCGCATTGAACTCCCCAAAGGAGAAGCGTCATGACTGACTTGAAAAAACTTACCATTTTGCTGGTGGAGGATGAAGAGGAACTCCGTCGTGAAACGGCTGCCTTTTTGGCACTGTACTGTGCGAAGGTCATCGAAGCGGCGAATGGTGTGGATGCCCTGGCACAATTTGCCGCACAGGAGCCGGACCTGGTGCTCAGCGACATCCGAATGCCGGTCATGGACGGCCTGGAACTGGCGACCAAATTGAAGGAGACCTCCCCCGGCACCCCCTTAATTCTCTGCTCAGCCTTCACGGAAACCGGCTACCTGATGAGGGCCATCGAGCTGGGCGTCAGTGCCTTTGTCAGTAAGCCAGCCGACACGGATGAACTGCTGGCGACCATAGCTAAAGCTGCCCTACCCGTCCTGCAGCGGCGAGTGATCGAAGGGCTTTCGGGCGAACTAAGGGCGAACCTATGGGAACAGCTGGGCGGTGCACCGACTCAGCGGGCTATGGCAGACCAGGTGGCCCGAGTGGCCCGCACCCCCTACAACGTCCTGTTGCAGGGGGAAACGGGGACGGGAAAATCCCGACTGGCTTCCATCATCCACTCCCTGAGTCCGCGGCGTGCCGCTGCACTGGTCACGGTTCAGATGGGAGCTCTCCCGATCACTCTGGTAGAAAGCGAGCTGTTCGGTCATGTCAGAGGTGCCTTTACCGGCGCGGACAGATCACGGACCGGCCTGGCGGAGCGCGCCGACGGTGGAACCCTCTTTCTTGACGACATCGAGTCAGCACCTCCGGAACTGCAGGCAAAACTGCTTCGCTTCGTGGAGGAAAAACGCTTCACTCCGGTAGGCGGAGCGGAGGAAAAGAAAGTGGATGTCCGGATCATCGCCGCAAGCAATAAAGACCTGAAGCATGAGGCTGAATCGGGGCGTTTTCGGCAGGACCTCTACTTCCGGCTGGCCGATACCGTGATCACACTGCCGGCCCTGCGTGCCACACCGGAGGCAATCATTCCCTTGGCCCTGCGCTTCCTGCGGGAGAGCTGCGAGGAACTGGAGTTTCCGATGCCATTGCTCGAAGAGGCTGCAGTAGACCTGCTGGCATCCCTGCACTGGCCGGGAAATGTCCGGCAACTCAAAAGCGTCGTCCGCCGGGCGGCCCTCGATTCCGACGGTGTCATCCGGGCGAGCGACATCGCAGCGCTCACGGAAAATCCAGTATTCACCCAGGCAACACGTCATGCAGAGGTCCCGGCCCCACCGGCCTTTCCTTGCAGCATGGACGTCCTGGAGCGCTGGCTGCTCGAGCAGGCTCTTCAGTTCTGCGGTGGCAAGCGCATGAAAACCTCGCATATGCTCGGCATGAACTACTACACCTTCCGCCGCAAGCTGGAAAAGTACAGCCTGGTCACCACCGACGATTGAGGCCGGTCGGCAAAACGACCGTAGTCGTACTTCGTTGGTGAACTATCGTTTTTTGCTAGTCGTTTTTGATACCACTATCACACCTGCACACTGCCGCCCAGCCCCCTCCAAATCGTAAAACCCCTAAATAATTGAACATATCCTTTGGGCACAACCTATGCTCTAAGGAGTGCATGATCAAACAACACGTTGCCATTACAGACAGTGGGCATCACTACCTGTGCCCGATATCACGACATCCGTTGGATGACTGTTACTGTCGTATCATCACCAGTCGGAGCGTTCCTTATATCGTCAGATACTGCCTGGAGGGCTACCGTGACTGCCCGATCTGCCATAAGCGCATCTGCCATGATCGGTGGCAGGAAGGTTGATGACGTGAAGAGGTCGAGCGGTTCGCGAGCAGGTTATTTACCCGCAGGTGATTTATCAAAGGAGTGCCGCGGTCAATCAGGACCGGGATCAATTCAAAGGGGGTTTTCATCATGAAAAAAGTTACGATTTTAGGGCTTTTGTTTTCTGTGCTGTTGGTATCCGGATGTGCTACCGAGAAGTACGTCCACAGCCAAGTCGATCCGGTGTCCGACCGGATGGCAACGATCGAAGGGAAGGTAAGCACTCTGGAAAAAAGGCTGTCTGCGACAGAGGCGAAACTGACCCAAGTCCAGCAAGGCGAAATGTCCAATGCCGACAGGGCGGCGCTTCAGGAGGCCAAGGACACCGCCAACCGGGCACTGGAATTGGCGAAGAAAGCTGAGGCCGAAGCAAAAGCCGCAGGCAGCGACGTACGCAAAAGCGAGTCTGCGGCAAAGGAAGCGGAAATGGCGGCCAAGGAAGCAGAAAAGGCAGCTAAAAAAGCAGAAAAGATTTTCCGCCTCGATCAGAAGAAATAGTGACCCTCATGGAACCGATGTAGGAGGTTCCCAGACGATCAACGGCGGACAAGGTGTCAGTTAAAGCAGCGCCGTCGAGGAGGCACCATGTACAAGATGAAACCAGTCCTACCGCTTCTTGTCATTCTCCTGGCCACCGTGATGACCGGTTGCTCCAGCCTACCCCATCGCGTCGACCTCATGTACCAGCCGTTGGCCACGGCCAAAGGCGGAGGCGGCAATCTGTACCTCGCCTCAGCTAAAGTGCCTGAGACCGGTTTGCAAGACAAGGTGCTCTGGGTCGTAGGGCAGATACGAGACAAGGACGGAACGGTCATCGATGACATCGTTTCTCCCGTATCCTCCCGGACTCAGGTTACTGACGCGCTTAATCAGGAGTTGACAAAGGCAGGATATCAAGTCCTTCTCGGCGATGCTAATCCAGAGGGCGTTTCCGGCCCCTACCTGCGCGTCAGCGAGGTGAAAATCGCCCTGTCCGAGGTCCCGTCCTGGTTAAAGGTCACCTCGTCGGCCAAGATCTCCATGAAGCTCGAATTCTGGCGATCCGGGAAACTGCTTAAAAATGAGAGTTATGAATCGGAGTTCAAGGAGAGCTACCCGAGGACCCAAGCCCAGGAAATTCAAGTGGTGTTGCAAAAGGCTTTGGAAGAGATCACTGACAAGGCAGTACCCGACATCGTACAAACAGTAGGACGTCAGACGGGAGAATAGTCATGAAGCTGGCAAAGCAAGCAAGCAGATTAGCTGCAGTCGCATCGGTAGTACTGTGCAGTGCTGCGACGGCCCTGGCGACGGGAAATGCGGGGATAAACCCGGAAAACTATACACCCAATTTTGCCAGGCTGGCGGAGGAACTCACTCCGTCGGTAGTGAATATCAGCACCAGGACGAAGTTAAAACCGCAACGGCCCCAACTGGACCGCCCTCAGCAGCATCGGCCGGGAACTGACCCCTTTGAAGACTTCTTCGAACGGTTCTACCACGGTATGCCGGAACATTCCCAACCGCAGTCCAGTCTCGGTTCCGGGGTTATCATCAGCAAAGACGGGGAAATCCTCACCAACTACCATGTAATTGCCGATGCCGACGAGATAACGGTGCGCCTTTCCGATCGGCATCACTACAAGGCAAAGGTGCTCGGCAGCGATGACAAGCTCGACGTCGCAGTACTCAAAATCACACCGAAAGGGCAACTGCACCCGGCTCCGTTGGGTGACAGCGACCAGATTCGCGTGGGCGACTGGGTCATGGCTATCGGCAACCCTTTTGGCCTGGAACGCACCGTAACTGCCGGCATCATAAGCGCCAAAGCCAGGGTCATCGGTAGCGGACCTTACGACGATTTCCTTCAAACCGACGCCTCGATCAACCCCGGCAATTCGGGGGGACCGCTTATCAACGGCAAGGGTGAAGTGATCGGCATCAACACCGCCATCATCGCCTCCGGCCAGGGGATCGGGTTTGCTATACCGGTCAACCTCGTCAAATCGGTGCTGCCACAGCTTAAAGAAGGTAAGCAAGTGACCCGAGGATATATAGGGGTGAGCGTTCAGACGGTGACCGAGGATCTCGCCAACTCCTTTGGCCTCGAAGAAGCCAAAGGAGCGCTGGTCGGCGAAGTCAGTGCGGGAGCACCCGCGGAAAAGGCAGGGGTAAAGACCGGGGACATCATACTGGAGTTCAATGGGAAACCGGTTAGGGACATGAATGAACTACCTCGCCTGGTAGCAGGAACGCCGGTGGGGAAAACCGTGCACATGATGTTGCTACGTGACGGGAAAACGATCGACAAGGCAGTAACCGTAGGCCGGCTGCCGGAGGATCGCAAAGGCACCCAGCAAACGAGCGAGGTTACCAGCACGGGCATCGCGGTACAGGATCTAACACCAGCCTACGCCGAAAGCCTCGGCATTCCTTACGTAGCAGGGATCGTCGTCACCTCGGTAGCCACGGAAAGCGCAGCCGAATCGGCAGGAGTCAGGGTGAACGATGTGATTCAGCAGGTTAATGGCGTAACGGTAACCTCGGTAAAAGGGTATGAAGCGGCGATGGCACGGCTGGAAAAGGGATCCGCCGTGAGGCTGCTGCTCAAACGTCAAACCGGAGTCTTGTTCGTGGCCTTTACCATCTCCTAAGCGCAAGACAGGAGGAGGCTCAATGCCTGCCCCGGCAACACCCTCCGGGACACCAACTCCTGCCTCCAGTTGAAAGGGCACGAGTCGAGGACTCCGAGTCATGACACGAATCCACTTGCCTTCGCTCCAAATGGCATGTAAGCAGGCGAGGTGACAATATGTATGGCAGATTTAACAATAAAATCATTTCTTGGGGAGGAATTTTGCTCCTCCTGGTGTCCGGGGCACTTCTGTTCGGTTGCAAGAATGACAAACCGGCTACCGTTTTGTCATTCCCGAGATCTTTTTCGGAACTTGCCGAAAAGGTGCAGCCTGCAGTAGTCAACATCAGAAGCACCACCACGGTAAGGGTCCCGGGTGACCCGTTTCGCGACTTTTTCGGCCAGGATGGCAACGCTCCGCCGTTGAATGATTTCTTCGGCAACTACTTTCACGATGTACCGGATCGTGAAATGAAACAGCAGAGCCTTGGATCAGGGTTTATCATCGACCGTAATGGCTTTATCATAACCAACAACCACGTCGTCGAAAAGGCTGATGAAATAAAGGTTAAGCTCTCCGACGGCAGGGAGTTCTCCGCCAAGGTCGTTGGCCGGGACACCAAAACCGACCTGGCACTGATAAAAATTTCATCTCCCTTCAAGCAATTGCCGGTGCTTCCCCTAGGGGATTCCGACAAGATGAGGGTCGGCGACTGGGTACTGGCGGTAGGCAATCCTTTCGGACTCGAACACACCGTTACCCAAGGGATCATCAGTGCGACGGGAAGGGTTATCGGCTCCGGTCCCTACGACAATTTCCTGCAGACTGATGCCCCGATAAACCCGGGCAATAGCGGAGGACCGCTGATCAACATGCAGGGGGAGGTTATCGGCATCAACACCGCTATCATCCAGGGAGGCCAGGGGATAGGATTTGCGATCCCCAGTAATCTCGCGAAATCGGTGAGTTCCCAGATTAAGGAGAAGGGGAAAGTGACCCGTGGCTGGCTGGGGGTCTCCATACAGTCGGTTACACCTGAGTTAGCCCAGACTCTGGGGCTTAAGGAGCCGAAGGGAGCGCTGGTTTCTTCGGTGATGACGAATAGCCCGGCCAGTGCTGCAGGCATTCACGCCGGTGATGTCATCGTTTCGTGCTACGGCCACGAGGTAGGATCCGCCAGCGACCTGCCGAGGATCGTCGCTGAAGCACCGGTTGGCAAGGAAATCGCCATGACCGTCGTCAGGGACGGAAGTGAACGTCCCCTGCGAGTCACACTTCGGGACTCTGCGGAAGCAGCAACCGCCAGACAAGCATTTTCCTCCGAGGCAGATCTTGGGCTGAAGGTCAAGGCCCTCGACCCGCGCCGGCAGCTACAGGCCGGTCTTGCCAAAGGCCACGGAGTACTGGTAACTGATGTCGACGAGGATGGCCCAGCCGGTACCGCCGGAATCCGTCCCGGGGACATCATCCTCGCGGTTAACCGCAGGCCAATCCGGGGAATGTCTGACTTCCTCGCCGCACTTTCGGCAAAAGGGACTCCGATTCTCCTACTGGTGCATCGGGGGGGCGCTGATTTTTTCGTGACGGTGGGCTAGGAAACCATCACCTCAGAGGTACATAACTACCACTACGGACAAGGTGGAGGGTACTGTCGACCAAAGCCCTCCACATCTTGACCGATAAACATATATGAAGTCATTCCCGTAACTACTCACTCAGGAGGTGCATCATGTTGAAAAGATCCGTCGTAATGGTAATGGCCGCGCTGGTCATGGCGAGCAGCATCCCGGCATTTGCACAGCAGAAGGATGAGTGCCTGCTGGCATCTCAGAACTGTAAAGATCAGGTAGATTCCATCCAGCAAAAAATGCAACGCTTGAGAACGGAGATCAAGAAGGGCAAAAAGGTGTACACTGCCCAAGAGCTATCGGTGCTCAAAGAAAAGCTGAAAGATGTCAACGCACAGTTGGACGATCTGCTTAAACCTGGCCGCTAAAGTGCGGCGGCAGTCCAGTTATTTGGCCTGAATGAACAACAGCAGCCCATTCAGGGTTGCTGTTGTTCGTCGTACACGCCAGATCAACATAAGATCAACCTTTTGTCTGCTACAGGAACTAACTGGAAATGCGAGTCGCTTTCTGTCTTTTACGTTTCTTCTGCAGCGGGACCGCCTTTACATCTTGGTAACTCTGTTCATTCTTACCCTGCTTCTTATCAGGATGGCCGGTGGCATAAACTAAAAGCAACGACGCATTACGTCCTTTCAAAGAACTCGGCACTTAGCCCCCCCCGGCTCCGAAAATCCCCTTTTGCCAGGGGTACCTCCCTTGCGCAGTCTCCTTGAAGGACACAACTTACTCGCGCCCTTTCATCCGGCTTCTACCGGACCGGTCCACTAATTCCCTTGGGGTAAACCATCCTGCTCAACTCTTCGAGAGGTACACGGGCAGACGGTTCTTACTTCTGTTACAATTAGTCTGCTTGTTTCGGCCATAGCGATTGCAAGGGAGAGCGTAGCTGATGAATGATTTGGGAGCCGTGACCATTTCAAGGCATAGACTGATTTTTGCCACTTCGACACTGTGGATCTTGCTTGTAGGATATATCGACCTCCGAACAGGCGCCCAAGTCTCAATGATGCTGCTCTATGCAGTGCCAATTCTGCTGTCCTCCAGGTACTGTGGCCGGTTTGAAGGCATTACGGTATCAGCTATTGCAACGGCCAGCTGGTTCTTCGTCATCGTGAACCATACCCCCCTTGAAGAGAGTGGTGTGGTCCTTTTCTGGAACACAATAACCCGCTTCGGCATCTTTGCATTGATCGCCTATACCGTATCCTTACAGGCACACCTGCGCAAGGCCCTTGAACGGGAAAACCTGCGTGCCAATACCGACAGATTGACCGGATTGTTAAACAAGGGGGCCTTTAGAGAGCGGGTAGAGGAGGTGATAAACGAGGCGCAACGCTACAATCACCCAATTTCCCTGGCATTCATCGACCTGGATAATTTCAAACGGGTAAACGACACCCAAGGACACGCACAAGGCGACACACTGCTGCAGCTCGTAAGCCAGACTATAATCCATTCCATTCGAAAAACCGATTTCGCTGGTCGTATCGGCGGTGACGAGTTTACCATTTGTTTTACCGAAACAGGCGAAGAGCATGTTCGGGAGGCGGTCGGGAAACTTATTAAGGCCTTTGAGATCATGACCAGCCAATCAGACTGGCCAGTGACCGCCAGCATAGGAGTGGTGACCTGCACTGTAATTGTCGATAGCTACGATGAGTTGTTGGGAAAGGCAGACAAACTGATGTATCGCGCAAAGGAGCGAGGCAAGAACGTCGCTGAATTCATGGTTATCGACCAGAAACCGAAGTAAGGCACGTCACGAGTTGTTGTAAACGGCGACAACTCTCACCACAATGGCATTATTGCCGATAGCGGCAAAGCCCCGTAATCGGCCGTTACTCATTCCCGCTTCTGCTTCGCGCTCCACGTCCAGTACCCCGACCATCGAATTGAGTAGTCCCAGCACCTCTGACTGGTCTTTTATATAATATGATGCCGCAGTATGGTCGTCTTCACCGATATGAATGCCAAAGATGTCAGCCTCTTCCAGGCGAAAGACTTCTTCTCGTGGCTCGCACACAGGCAGAGTGCACAGGCGAGCAGCGAGCGGGCTCATGACGATAACCAGACAGGGTCCCGAGGGCCAGCAATTTCTCTTTCATATGCTGCAGCAGGTGCAGCTTCGAGCCCAAGCCGGAGGACATAGTCAGGATAGCCAAGGCGGATCAGGTGGTGTTCACCAACGAATACATGGAACCATGGGCAGTGAAGATCCTGAAGACCATCGCTACCAAGCCAGTGGTGGTTGACGCGAGCAAGGGCGTCACAATGCTCAAGGCGGATCCCGAGGATTCGGCTGAGCATGTTCATGATGGAGAACATCCCCAGGGGTGGATGGACCCTCACATCTGGCTCGATTTTACCAACGCCCAAATCATGGTGCAGAATATCGCTGACTGTCTGATCGCTAAGGATCCTGCCAACAGGTATTTCTACGCAGCCAATGCGTACGCCTACCAGCAGAGACTCGCGCAACTCGACGATGAGTATACACAAGTGGAATTATGCATAGTAAAAACCCTTGGAGGGCTCATTTGAGTGTACTGTCATTATGCAGAGGTGCTGGTTGGCATCTGTGGTCGAGGGAGTTGCTGAGCCTTTGCTGCCCGTCGAGCACTGGTACTCTGAAGTGAATTTGTTGGCTCAGAGCCAAGACATACTACGAGTTTTAGTTTTGGACCCCTCAATGAAATGGCGTTTTTTGGTTTCGGAAGTATTTAGACGACACTTTAGCCGTCTGTGCGAAAAGTAGACTTTTTGCACGCGTCAAATCCGGGCTAACCAATGAGGATTGACACGCCTTGAAAAGTCGTTTCAATCCCTGGAGAGTCGGTTTGATGGATACTATGTAAGATTGGCGTTTCGGGGCTGTCGCTCCGCACAATGCCATCAAGGCTGTTGACTGAAAAGAAAAATCCTGTTCATTGCGGCAGGGCGAAGCTAAAAGTTGAAGCTGCCGCCGTTGATCGGGTGGAACCGGGAAAGCTGCCGGGCGTTTTCGGGCTGGCTGCTCTATCGGTCCCATTTGGTGGCGTGGTTTTGGAAGTCCACGGGGAGAATCTCCGCAGATGAAGATCGATTCGCGACGGCACGCTTCCGCGGCGAATCAACAGCGGAAGCTGACGGACACGGATGGATCGGGACCGGGAAAGCTGCCGGGCGTCTTCGATCCTGTTGCTTCTTCCCATTTGGTGAGGTTTAGTTGAAAGCTATCAGACTACTGTTAGCCATGATTCGCCCTCGTCGAGCGCGTCGCAGTAGCCACGCACTCCGGCAGGAAACACGCCGCCGCCATTTTCGACTCCGTCCCGGTAGAGCGTCAATTTCCAGCCGCCGCCAAGTTCCATAGCGTGCAAACTGATTTCGAATGTCTTCATGTTTCCCCCGATTTCAACCGGCCTACCCCGGCCCACTACCTGCTCCGCAACTCCGCCAGGGAGCGCTCCAGCTTCCCGATCTCTCTTGTCATCACCTGCAGTGAAACTATTGCGATGCCCGCTGTATTTCTCATGATCGCAAGCGCTTCCCTGTGGCACTCGAGGGAGTATTCCGTGAGCAGAATCCGCTGCTCATCCTCCGTCAAATCCTCGAAGCCCGCCGTGTCGTGGGGGTTTTCCATGCCTGATTCTCCTTGGGTCGTAC
>JGI24143J45723_1000330_pt1 | contig 24914 bp, 28 predicted proteins | sample BarGraIncu00432A_FD_45723 | JGI IMG/M metagenome (IMG submission 45723) | reverse complement strand
ACCTATGGCGGGTTCGTCAGGCCAGGGGCAGCTTTGCAGAGCCAGTGTGCATAAAGACGATTTTAGATGAGCTGTGCCTATCGGAGGGGTTGCGTCCTGGGTGGGTAAAGGACCGGCTTGAAAAAGCTCTTGATCTCCTTCAGGCGGACGGGATAGTCAAGATCTGGCAATATGAGGACGGGACGGAAGTTGAAGGTTTGGTAGGCAAGAAAGGGTGGTTCCCCTTGTGGCTGCAAAGCAGGATTACGGTTGAACCGCCACATCAGATCGTCCTCCATTACGGAGGGATTGAAGCCCCAGCTAAGCCTAAAGGCGTGGCTCCAGTAGTCATTGCCGTTGATGCCGAGCAGATAACGCTTGTCCGGAAAGGTCTGGGTCTCAGCATCAGTAGCGCTGCAATTGAGATCGGAATTGACAAAGCGACCCTTTCCCGAATAGAGGCGGGAGGGAAAAACCCTGGCGCTGAAACCAGGGCAAAGCTTGCGGCCTGGCTTGATCGGAGTGGCGCCGGGAGGTGATCGTTGCGCGGAGTCGCCCTTATCTTGACAGGAAGTCGCCCTTATCTTTACCGAAAGTCGCCCTTATCGTGGTAACATCTTTTTTTATTCAATAAGCATTCTAGTTAGTTAACCCACCGTTGCACGCCTAAGAAGGTTAAGTAGTTAACGCCCTTGCAACGCCCCGTTGCACTTCCCCCCCTATGTTAGACTGCCTGGCGATTGAAGCCAGGAGGCTTGAATGACATCCCTAGCAGATCCTCTCCGAAGGCAATACAGCGTTGACGGTAGGGGCAAACGATGAGTGCCCCCTCGACGCGTTGCCGGTGCTGCGCCCGCAAGCTGACCGACGCTAAGTCGATCGCGGCAGGGATCGGTCCTGGCTGCTCCCTGAAGGAATCCCCTAACCCGGATCCTGGACGGAAGCTGAGAGTAAAACAGGGTAAAAAGCCCACTTTTGACTCAAATCAGGGGCTTTTGTTCCCTATCGTTAAATAAAAGTGCAGCTGTAACGGTTCGTATTTACAGGCTATTTAAAAAAATATTGAATTAAAGTGAAAATATGTCGTTTTTTTTGTCGGCATTTCGCCCCCTTTATAAGGGGGGCGAACGCGCGTTTTGATGGGGAGATGTAGCGATGGGTTACCAGGGCAGAGATAGAGAGTCGATTACGGTAAGAGCGCCAGCGGATCACAGGCAGGGACGGCCACTGGTTGCCCGTGTCGTCGGAGTCGTAGTGATGGGTGCCCGAGGTGTCTCACTGTCTCCAGACTTGGACCTCGTGCCGAGCGGAACCCCCTCGATCACCTCCCTGCTGTACGGAAGAACTGCGGCATGGTTTGGGGCCGGGTTGGTCCTGGAGGACGTTGTGGATAACCCTGTTGAAAGCCCGTGTGATGCCGTGTCCAACTACTTGGACATAGATTAGGCCCTTAAAGACAAGCATCCACCCGGCGCTTTTCAAAGCAGCGCTTCCGGGTGTGGAAAAGCTGTAAGTAGACACCGGAGAGACTCAAGGAAACGCGCCAGGCAAGCCTGTCACGTTCCTTGAAAGCCCGGTGCTGATTTTAAACCCTTTCGTGAAAGCGCTTCGAAGCGGTGAACCTCAAGACGCATGCCAAGAGTGGAGGATTAATTTGAATTACATCAAGCCGTACACGCCAAACCCGACAAGCATGCAGATCATGAAGCTCGTGAACGGCTACTTCGTCAGAACTCGCAAGAGTTGGACGCTCATGTCACAGAAGTGGATGATGAAAAGCCTCAAGAATTTCTATGGTGTCAAGGTTCCAAGGAGTACCTTGAATTACAATCTCAAGATTTTACGCAAGCAAGGGCTGATTGAGACTGTCACACGCCATTGCAGGGACAAGGTGAGCGGGGAATTTACGCCGCAAGTGACCCTCTACAAGGCAACAAGCGAGCTTAAAAAGTTCTTCAGTAAATTCGCCACCTACTTCAAACGGTGCGGTTGGCTTCCAGATATCAAAGCAGTGCAGGCCGGGGCGATACCTGTTGTGGGAGCAGCCACGACAAAGGAAAGCTGCCTGGTTGAAATCAAGAAGCAGGCCAATGAAGACAAACGGAAGGATCACGACAAGCCCAGTAGCCCCGAAACGGCCTCTTCTTTTTTTGCCCAGTGGGGAGACTAAAATGAGTGGACAGAAATTGGACATATCAGCTACTGAAGCCGCTGAAATTACAGCCATAGCCGTCAAAGGTATAAGTCTCGGGGGAAAAGGAAAAACCCACATTTCTGAGGCCCTGAAGCGGCAAGAATCGGACGGCTCACTTTCCGGGGTGGATTGCTGTCAAGCCGCTCTGACAGTGAACGGGAAAGGTTCTCAGGTCCCTTTTAACCCCTGTTCCCTCCCTCTCCCTCGCGTGCGCGTGCGCGTGTTTGATGGCGGCGGTGTCCAGGGCGCCCAGACGCAGCGGTTAAATCTGTGAGGAGGATGGGGAGCCTATGCGTTTGGTAATTCTGGAAAGCCCTTATGCCGGTGACAATGAACAGGCGATAGCGCTAAACGTTGAGTATGCACGGCGCGCCCTGCGAGATTCCCTTATGAGGGGAGAAGCTCCCATTGCCTCGCACCTGCTTTACACCCAGCCGGGAGTGCTGCGGGATGAGGTTCCGGAAGAACGGCTGCACGGAATAACTGCTGGTCTAGCTTGGCGGGAGGTTGCAACGGCAAGCGTGGTTTATCTCGACCTGGGTGTTTCCTCCGGGATGGAATACGGGATTGCTGCTGCAAGGGGATCGGGGCTTCCGATTGAATACCGGGTAATAGGCCCATAGCCTTCTTCCTCCTCTCTCTCGCGTGTTATGCCCCCTTAGGGGTTTGAAAGTGTTTCCACTTTTGGAGGTGGCCCTGTGAAGATCAATAAGACGAAAGCGAAAGACGGAACACCGCGATACCAGGTGAAGATCTATGTGAGTGGCGAAACGTCGAGTAAGACCTTCCGCGATCTGGGAGCTGCGAAGACTTGGGGAGCGGCGGAGGAACACTTTCTCATGTCAGGCGGGGTTTCGGTGCGGCGGCAGGGCCGCTCAATGACGTTCGCGGGCTTGGCTGCTAAGTACCTGGCGGATGAGTCCCGCCGCCTTAAGCCCAATACTCAGCGCCTCTTTGCGAGTCGGTTTGCTCGTTGGGCGGGGTATATTGGGGAAACTCCGCTGGGCCAGATCACGCCAGAGCGGATCAAGGAGTGCGTGCGGGTGCTCGAGGGAGAAGTAAGCCCGGATACGGTCAATACCTACCTGGATACGCTTTCCCTGCTGTTCCGTTATGCGGAGCAGGTCCTGTGCAGCATCGAGCGGAATCCCTGCGATTTTGTGGGCCACCAAAAACGGAGTAAAAAAGTCCTGCCCCTGCACCGCTGGCTTTCCCTTGGGGAGATTGGCACCCTTCTGCATGTCTGCCAGCAAAGTTTTTGCTCTGATTTGTACCCTATTGTGGCGGTAATGCTCTCCACCTTCGCAAAAATGGAGGAGGTCCGTGCACTGACCTGGGCCGACATTGATTTTGAGCGGGCACGAATTCGATATCTTGGCCGCTATGGCATGAGAGAGGTTCTCCTGTGCTGGGACGCCATGGAGGTGATGAGGCGCCAGTATGACGGCCGGCGCGCTGGCGCTGTTTACTGTTTTCAGTCGCCTACGGAAAATAAGGCGATTGATTTTAGACATACCTGGTCTAAGGCGATAGCACAGGCCGGATTGGCGGGGTTGCAACCCTCTGATCTCCAGGCAACGTCGGTCGATTCGTTGTACAGGAAGGGTGCCTCCCTGGAGAGTCTGGCGCAAATCATCGGGGTAAAGTCGCAAGACACGGTAATTCGCCTCTTGTCTCCGGCAGGGAAGGCTACAAGCCGAGTAGACGGACTGAATGAGCCGCTTTCGCTGATAGGCAGCGCAGAGAAAACAATCGAGATGGGATTCCCCCTGGTATAGGTGAAATATGGCGACAATCAAGAGATCAAAGCTGAAAAGCGGCCGGACCCGTTACCGGGTCCGGATCCGGATCAAGGGGGTCTACCAATCGCGTACCTTCACCGCAAAGGCAGAGGCTGAGCATTGGGGGGCCGATACCGAGAGGGAAATATACCGTGCCGGGATGTCTCCCCACGAACTGGCCAAAGAGCGGACCCTGTGGGCGCTGATCGACAAGTACTGCGACGAAGTGCTCCCACATAAGGCCATGAGCAGTCAACGGGTCCAGCATCGGCAGCTGATGTTCTGGAAAGATTTTCTTGGGGATTGTCGCTTGATCGAGGTGACCCCGCCGCTCATCAGTGCAGGGAAGCAGGCATTGAGCGCCCGGAGCCCTGGGACCATCAACGGTTACCTTTCCTGTCTCTCCCATGTTTTCACCGTGGCCGTGAAGGAGTGGTACTGGGCCGAATCGAACCCGGTGTCAAAAGTTTACCGGTTGCCGGAGTTGAAGGGCCGCTGTCGCTTCCTATCAGTCCAGGAGCGGAAGACGCTGCTAGTCTTTGCGGTAATGAGCAGCAACCGATATCTTCACTCGATAATGGTTGTAGCCCTTTCCACAGGGGCTCGGAAGAACGAAGTCAGGGGACTCCGCTGGTCACAGGTCGATGTGGTTAAGGGTGTGGCCTACCTGGAGACGACGAAGAACAAGGAGCCGCGGACGCTGCGCCTATTTGGCGAGGCGTTGGAGGCAATGCGCGGGTTGCATGCTGATCGGCAGTTAGGTTCGAGATATTGTTTCCCGTCGAAAGACGGCCTTCGCCCGGTAGATTTTCGGTATGCATGGGAGAACGTGCGGATAAAGGCCAAGATAGAGAACTTCTGTTTCCATGACTTGCGGCACAGCACGGCAAGTTACCTGGCTATGAACGGCGCCTCGCTGAACGATATCGGGGAGATCCTGGGGCACAAGGCTTTGAAGTCTTCGAAGCGGTACACCCACCTGACGGAAGGTCACACGGCACAGGTACAGGAAAAGATGAACCGCGCTATTTTTTAAGGGCAGGCGGGGCAAGCGCCGGGCCTTGCTGTTGAAGGCCGGGCGGGCCCTGGTTGAAAAAACGAATTGAAACGGCTGAAATGGTACGCAGAGCGTACCTAATATTTAATGATTGATAGAAAGCGAGGGTTTTATTTCTTGGGTTTTCTCTTTGCGGAGGGGCTTGACCTTCTCAGCCCCCGGCGTTTTTTCTGGCGCTTGCTTTCCTCGTTTGCTCGGCGGCAGTCCATGTATTGTCGTTCCTGCTTCCCATCCATAGCGGTGTATGTCAAGGGCCAGTTGTTTGATCTTGAAGGTTCCCATGGGCGAAAGTTCTTCCGGTGCTTTACGCGTGTCCGGACGCAGCTCCAGGGCGTCCACTTTCTGAGTCAGCGTCTGCACCTGGTTCTCAAGTTCCTTGTTTTTGGATTCCATGGACAAGAGGCGGCTTTCCAGGGCGGCAAGCTGTTTTCCGATGGGATTCATCGGGTGCCGCCTTTCTGCAACCTATCCAGGACGTTCTTGACCGCCGTGGGGGTCCAGCTGCCTTCTTTGCCTCTTGCGGTCAGGATATTGTCAGCGTTCAGTCTGGTGGCGATACCGTTCAAGCTCATTCCCTGGTTGCAGTGCTCCTGGATCGTCGGGCCTACCTGTGCTGCAAAGCTGTCAGCCTTTGCCGTCCGTGCTGCGCTCATGCTGATAAGGCCTTTGGCTGCTGCTGCCCTGGTCAGGTTCTCCGGCTTCCCCAGCTTCACACCTCGTGCCTTGAGTGCTGCCAGCGCGGCCTTGGTCCTCTGGCTGATCATTGTCCTTTCCTGCTCGGCTAGGGCCGCAAAGATGTTAATGGTGAACTTATCGGCAAGCGGCATGTCGCACGCCACGAAATCGGCACCGGCCTTCTGTAGAGATGAGATGAAGTGCAGATCCCGGGAGAGGCGGTCAAGTTTGGCGATGACCAGTGTGGCGCCGGTCATCCGGCAATGCTGCAACGCCTTCGCCAATTCGGGCCGGTCAGCTTTCTTTCCGGACTCGACCTCCACGAACTCTGCCAGGAGAGACCAGTCGCCGCCGTTCAGATAGCGTGCAATGGTCGCTTGCTGCGCCTCAAGACCTAGCCCGCTTGCCCCTTGTTTCGCCGTCGATACCCGGCAGTATGATACGAATTTGCCCGTTGCCATGGCCCCTCCTTGTCGTGTTCTGTTTATCTTGTACGTTCGTTTAAGATAACTATATAGGATTAAAAAACAGCGTCAAGGTTTTTTTACTTACCTGTTCAAAAGAAACTTTAGGTGATTTGGGTAAGTAAAACGAAAGCTGTTGACACCCTTTTATAAGGTGTGGTAAAAGCGGGGCATAGACCAAAGACGGCCCCGTGAGGGATAACCGGACTGGACTCGAAATACATCGACGAACGGATAGCGCGTTCGCGACAGGTATCAACGGGGCTGAGTTCGGTTTTTTAATTTCAGCCTGTTTTGATACCGGATATACGCGGTGTCGATTCAGGCTGTTTTAGTTTCTTTCGCACGAAAAGGAGTTGGATATGGTGAGTGAACACACGGAAAACCGCTTGTTGAGCCTCAAGGAAGCGGTGGCTCGCTCTGGTATGAGCACCAGTTTCTTTTACAACAACAGGAGCTGGGGGAGCCTTGGCTTGAACTTTCAGAAAATAGGCGGGCGGCTCCGATGTAGTGAGGCGGATTTTGAGGAGTGGTTAAAGCTCCGTGCGCTTTTGGAAGTGACTAAACCAAACGTCCTGGTCGATGTCCTCTTCAGCCTTGCCGAAGGGGTCATTGATGACCCTGGGCTTTACTCGGGTAAACATCCTGATACGTTTTTGATCTTTACCCAACGATTGGAAGGGGCGCTGGTGGGTGTGGTCGACAGGATAAGGGCAGACCAGAGCATCCTCTTGCGCGATCAGATGGAAAGGTTCACGGCGATCGCCAGGCAGATCGAATACGGTTTCCTGAAAAGTCTGCTTGAACCTGCTCAAACCGTCTTCGCTGGCGTTTTTTCCGAATCGATAGGTCGGGTGCAGAAACTTCTGTTCGACATCATGAGAGATGAATACCGGAAGTGGTTCCGTGAGCATGCTTGCACGGTGCTTGAAATGATAAGGGCACGGCAATGGCAGAGCATGGAGGGGAAGCTTGAAGCCGTGGAAGCCTATCTCACGGACGAAGAATGGGAATTGTCGGGTTTTGATAAGGCACGAAGGGAAAGTATGGTCCTGGAGGCGATCGAGGGCCACGATGCTCAACAGGAGGTGAAGCGTGAAGATACCTGATGCATATTTCAACGGTGGGTTCGGCCAGAGGATTGAAAAACTGAGTGCCGGACCAGCTCCGGACATGAATGCTGGCCAGGACGTGGCACAGGCCGCCGGGAAGCTCGGGGCGGCGTTGCTCGGGACCGGAACCCAGATGATCAAGGAGCAGGCGACCATTGACCGGGCGATCGCACAGGAACAGAAGGCCGAAGTGAAGCGCCAACAGGCAGCGTATGACGCGGAGATAAAGAAGACACAGGATCTGCGGGACACAAATACGGCAAAGAGGCAGCTCTTTAATTTTGAAACAGATCTTGCCGTGCACGAAGTGGATACTATCGATGATCCCAATATACCCCCTGAGGACTACTCAAGAACTATTGCTCAAAAGTCTACGGAATTGGCCGACAAAATAAAAAGCAACCTGACTGAGAACCAGTGGCTTGGCGTTGAACCCCAGATCAATGAATATACGAGAAAGGCGACAGACCGGGCTTACCTGGCGGGGCAGAAGGAAATTAACGACCAGGCCTGGGCTGAAGATATGGGGGCGGCCGATGCGATCGTGAATAACCCGGTTAAAGCAGCACGGGACAAGATCGCCCTCCTGAAAGATGAAAATTTCATGTCCGACACGGGGCGGCCGGCACACGAGATTGAGGGTGAAAGGCAAAAGCGAGTTGCTACGGTTATCGACAATGAGGTACAGCACACCTTTAACTCCACCAGGGACGATCTGAAGTCGTTGCAAGGCCTGAAATCGGCGCTCCAGGGGAAGGATAAGCTCGGCAACTTCACCTATTTCCCTGAGATGCAGCAGGCAAAACGGGAGGATTATGTCTCTTCTGTAAAACTGAAAATGGAACAGGCTACAGCAAAGGCGGCAGCTGAGGCGAACCGGCGAACAACGGAGGCGCGGCAGGGTGCCGCTGAGCTTGTAACCGAGTTTAAGGACAAGGTTGCTAAGGGGTGGATGCCAAACACGGCCAATGACTTCCAGTTCGTCAACGCCGTGAGAAGAGCTTCCACGATGTCCCCTAGCCTTGGCCGTCAATTTGGTGAAGCAACGACCAACATGGGCAGCTTGACTTTCCGAAGTGAGCTGAAGAAAAAAGACCCACTTGGTACAGCTGCCGCTGAACGGGGAGTGATCCTTCAGCCTATCAATGTGTTCGATCAGGCTACGCTGCCACGGCAGGTCAGTGTCCGCCTTGCCGTGGCTAAACAGCTTGGGGTCAAGGCTGTATTCACCGGCCCGGAGGTTGACGCTTTCACGGACCAGCTCCGGACACTTGACCCACGAGGCCAAGTGGCGGGCATAGCCCTCTTCAGTAAAGCTCTTGGCCCTCAAATCGGAGCCGAGACTTTCAATGCGGCTGCCGAACAGATCCGGATCAAAGACCCCTCCATGTCGACGCTGTTCAAGCTGGTGGCAAACGGCAAGTCGGACGTGGCACAACTTTACGCCAACGGCAAGGCCCTGCTCACTGGCGAGAAGAAAGACTTCCTCCAGGAGAAAGTGACCAAGCTGAAAGAGCCTATGACTACCGCGTTTGACGCGGCCCTGGGGACGGCGTTCTTGAGTATGAAAGACAGCCGCAATACCATGAAGGATGCTGTGGCTCTGGCTTATATCGGGGATGCTTATCAAAAAAACGTGTCGCTCGACACGCTGGATAAAGATCTCTTTCAGAGTGTCATCAAGCGGGTTGTAGGGGAAACCACGACCACGGGGAACAAGTACGTGGGCTCCGGTGGCTCCAGGAAGACAACCGTCATTCCCCCGGGTATGGATGAAGACACCTTCCTCGACGCGATCAAGGCGATAAAGCCGGCGGATATTGCCCGGATGGGCGGCGTGACCGGCATGACCGACGATGAGGCGTCACAGTATCTGAAAAAGGTCGGCTGGCATGAACTGGGCAGCGGCTATACCTTCGTGAAAGACGGCAGGGCGCTCTACAACAAGAAGGGGAAGCCCTTCATCTTCCGTTTCAACTAAGCGGGGAGACATAGACCATGGGCATGTTTTACGAAAGTGAGTCTGACAACGTTGAGGCGGATTACACGAAGAGTTTCAATGCACCGGCACTAAAAGAAAAGACCGGTCTTTTGACCAGGGCGGGAATGGGATTGGCCCGTGGCTTCCTGAAATCCGTCAAGGGATTCGGCATTGCAGCTGCGCCGTTTACTACCTCGAACGCCGAAGACGAGGCGTCTTGGGCTGAGAACTTTAACTTTCTTGACCAGACTATCAAGAAGGTCACGCCTGATCCGGACAGCGTGGGGCTGGCGGGACATCTTGTCGATGCTATCAGCGAGCTTCCTGGTCAACTTGTCATGGGAGCACCGGGACTCATCAACTCCGTGGTTATGAACACGGGTGCCGACCTGGTCGACCAGGGGGTTGATGCGAAGACCGCAACCTTAGCCGCTGTCGGTACCGGAGTTGTAACTGGCGGGATGATGATGATCCCGGGAGCCGGTAAGACGCTGGCACAGACCGCCGGGGCCGTCGTTGCACAGCCGATTCTCGGCGCCGGGCAACGTGGGGCAACAAAGCTTTATTTGGAGAACCAGGGCTATGAGGAACAGGCCAAAGCGTTTGATCCCCTCAACCCTAAGGCGATGCTTACTGATGCGGCCCTGGCCACGGTTTTCGGTGTTCTGGGATACCAGGCGCACCAGGTGAAGGGGAAACCCCTTGCCGAGAGCGTTAGTAGATCCGGAGAGGCTGGCGTTTCTGCTGAGCAGCTGCGCGGCATGCTTCCGGTTCAGGTTGAGGACTCCCTTGATACCTTCGCCAACCATCAGAAGGCACGGCGTGCCACACCCTTCGATGAAGAGGCGGCACCGGGAATGGCGGAGGTGCACCTGGAAGCTTTCGACAAGGCTCTTGATGATGTTATCCAGGGGCGCCCGGTGGACGTTGCGCCGATTTTGCAGGCAGCGAGAGGCGATCTGATTGCGGGCGCGGAAGAAAGGGCCGCTGTCCAGGCGGAAGGGCTGCACGGTGGCCAGCAAGGGCAAGAGGGCGCACCTGGTGCAGCTGCTGAGCCGTTTCAAGACTTTCTCCAGAGGAAGGATGAAGCCTTGTCCAGGGAGCGCGCTGGATTTTCTCAGCTCTCCCGTGATGAGCTGTTCGCAAAGTACGAAATGCTGTCCAAAGAAGAACAAACCCTTGAAGGGCGAGTGTTAGGGAGCGATCTGGAAGGCTGGCGCAAGGCTCAGAGACAACTTAACAGCCGGGATGATGCCAGAGTTGCAGCTGCTGAAACGGAGATAGCCAGGATAGAGGCCAAACTTCCAAAAGCTGATGTCAAGAAGCTGTACGGAGAAGGCGAGGTGGGCCACAGCGCTGATGATATCCGCGAATATGTGAACGCCATTGACGCCATTGGAGGGGAGACACCTGGTGAACTTGCCCAGAGCCTAAAGTTCGCGGTGACAAAACTCAATGGGAAAACAAACCCTGCAGAAATGGATGCTACCGAGTTTAGCGCGTACCTCCAGATGCGTGAAGGGATGCATGTTGCCGCCGAAAAGGGCTGGGACACGAACGCCCTCTCCGAAGAGGTTATCAAAGCGGCGGCAAGCCGGTTCTCCGATCCCGCCGACGCCATGTACATGCTGCAAGGCTTCTTGAAAAAGAAAGAGGCGCCTGTCCATTTCGGTGATGGGCCTGTGGGTATCCCTTACCGGCGGGAACCTCCCCCCGAGGAGATCCACGCTCGGGATATAATGGAGAAAGAGCTTGCGGCCCTGGACAGCGAAAGGACGGTGGAGACACAGTTCGTAGCCGGGGAGGGGCAAGAGCTTACCCATGGTGTCGCCAGGGAATCAGACGCGTTCAAGGGCCTGCTGCGAGAGAGTGGCGTCGAGGAGAACTCGCCGGCGTGGAATGACCTGGTGGGAAAGTTCGAGGGCGGCTTGCGGGTCCGTGCTATCGATCCCATGACCGGCTTCCAGACCAGGGCAGAGTTCGCATTGTCAAAGCCGCACATCTGGGAACGGGTACAGAAAGCAAAACAGGGCTCATACACTGAGTTCGATATTGCCAATGTCGGCGGCATGAACGAGAATATCGGGGAGATCCACACCGACAGGGTGATTACCGATATCGCCGGTATTATCAAGGGCACGTTCCAAGAACACGGCATAGTCGATGCTCAGCTCTTCAGGAACGGGGGTGATGAGCTACAGGTGATTTCTCTTGCCTCTCCGGAGGCGCAGGCAAAAGCCGCACAGGTAGCACAGGCGAAGGTCGCAGAGTATGTTCAGGAGAACGGGCTGCAGGATGCCTTTGGTAAGACCTCGCCAGGCATGCCGAAGAACACCACTAAGGCCGGCACCGGCCTTTACCAAGCAACGGTGGACATATACGAGCACGCCAGCATGGCAGACGCGATTGATCAGGCCAGGATCGCGCTGAACAGGGAAAAAGTTACCACAAAGGGGGCTGTCTATGGGCAAGAACTCACTCAGGGAACTCGGGTTGCTTCACTTGGAGAACAACCCGGAGGAGCTTTTGAAGGAGCTGGGGCGGAAAGAACAGGAGATAGCGGCCCGTCGTCAGGGGCTGGCGCTGAGCCGAACGGTGGAACCCAAGGCCACGGAGTAGACGAAATGGCGCAGGCGCACGTAACAGGGGAGTCGCTTGCGCCGGAGGCCCCCCTTTCCCTTTCGAAAGAACCCTTGGGATACGATGTAGAGACAATCTTCGCTGAACGGGGTGACATGGTCATGGTCGCCGATCTTGACGCAAAAGGCAACCCCACGGCCGTTACCAGTGCTCGCCAGCTCATAGCCGAGGCGACAGCCGACATAGAGAAGACCAGGGCTATTGAAAAGGCCTACAAGCGTGCCGCGTTTTGCCTGGGGCTTGATTGATGCAACCAAGTCAGGCCTTGGTGAAAAGGGGGGGAAATGTCCGAAAGAATGGAAATCATGGAGCGGCTTGCCGTGAGTATGGAAAGAAACTTCGAAACGCAGGGGCCACGTATCATGCGCGTGCTGGTGGAGGTATTGGGAGGTGTGAGGCTTACATTCCCAACCAAAACCGGGCTTGATCGTGTGGCGCGTAATCATAGGATCCGCAAAGAGTCCAAAGTGCGAAGCACCAGAGAGTTGGGGACATGCCATCGCCTGTGTCCATCACAAATTAGGCGAATTGTTAATAGCGGCAACGAAACTGATATCTAGGGACCTGGTGCTTGATTGACGAAAAGGAGGAGCGTGCATGCCACGATGTATTGAAGATTTGATAAAGGAGACGAACGGGGCCATCAGCCGGGATGAAGCAACGGCGATATTCAACAGCATCGAGAGCCGCTACAAGCGCCTGGACAACGCCCTCAAGTCGTCGGCAGGGAAAGAAGTACAGCTTGACCTCTTTGAAAGCCTGGGGCTAAAGGAATTCACCCCCCTTAAATGGAGCGAGTACGCACAGCTTTCACCACGTGACCGGCTGCGGGAGCTGGCCAAGATGTCCTTTGCTGAGGAGTTGAGCAGCAAACAGAAGGTGCTCCATGACCACCTCCAGCAGATACAAATCAATTTTGCCAATGAGGTGGCGCTGACACAGCACGCCGCGATCACAGGCCGGACACGCATAGAAAGTACGATTGACTTTATGACCGGCAACCCCGGGGGGAAGGGGGAAATGCAGAGCGTTCAGGCCCATTTCAAGGGGATTGTAAGCGAATCCATGTCACGGATGTGGCCCGGCTTGGAAAACTATTTATCATTCTTCGGCTTTAGGATCACCAGGGAAAGGCAGATCGATCTCGTGCGGGAGGTGTTCGAGCCGGGGAGTACTAAAGACCCTGCCGCTAAGGCAATGGCCCGCGTGTGGCGGGAGGTGTCTGATGATCTTCGCGTCAGGCTGAATCGGGCCGGTGCCGACATCGGTCATATCACGGGGTATATCCCGCAGTCATGGGACCGCATGAAAACGCAGATGTTTGGCTTAACTGCCGGCGAAAAATGGAAGATGTTGAGGGGCACCAGGGAAGAGCGCAGCGCGATCCAGGAGAAGGCCCGCAGTGCATGGGTCGATTATGTATTGCCACGAATGGACCGGGAACACCCAAAATATATCAACAAGGAAACCGGCGAATTCATGAACGATCTGGAGTTGCGCGGTTTCCTTTCCAATGCGTGGGAAAGTATTGCGAAAAATGGCATGAACAAGACTCCAGAAATGACCGGGGGTGGACCGACCAGGGGCGTTTCCCCTGTCTCTCGCCTGGAGGCGGAACGGCAGCTGCATTTCAAAGGCGCAGAGGTGTTTACCGAGGCAAATGACCTATTCGGCAGCTCAGACATCTTCAGTTCCATCGTTCAAACGGTTCATAGTCACTCAAAAACCCTGGCATTAATGGAAAAATTCGGGAGGAACACTAACACCGGCTTTGCTAATATGCTCACTCAGGCGAAGCATTTAGATGCCCTGGAGCCGAATATCTTCTTTGACGGGAAAGCGTCTTTTGCGCGGACCCTTTTTGAGGAAATGAATGGGGGCAACAACTCTCCGGAGAGCACCGCGGCTGACATGGTTGCCCGGATCTCTAGTGACAAGAGATCCTGGCTAACCTTTTCCAAGCTGGGGAGCGCTTTCTTGTCGCAACCGACCGACATGGTTACATTCACCAGTATGGCCATGCATAACGGGCTTGGAGCCGTTGAAGCCATCAAGGCTATGACACATTATCTAAACCCGCTTAACAGTGCAGATAGGGCCGCAGCTCAACGTCTGGGGCTTGCATTGGAGTCGGCTCCACAGGAAGTTATGAGCCGCTTTGCCGACACGCTCAGCGGGTCCTCATTGGCAAACAAGGCGGCTAATTGGGTGATCACCGCCAGTTTTATGAAGTATTGGACTGACGCCATGAAGACGGCTCATGCTGCCTTGTACGGTCAGCACCTTGCCATGGTGAGGGATATCCCCTTTCATGATCTTGAAGCCAGGTTTAAACAGACACTTCAACGACATGGCATTGACCAGGGGGAGTGGGACACCATCCGCCAGACGGAGCTAGTTGAGTTGGGTGGCCGTCAGCTTATCGTCCCGTCCAGGGTTGCGGACCGGAGCACGGCAATCAAACTTTTCGGCATGTTCGCCGACGAGGGGGACGTTGCCGTCTTGTCTCCGGACTTCAAGGAACGGGCTCTGGCGAAGGGCAATAGTAAACCCGGTTCTCCCTGGGGGGAAATTAGAAAGGATGTGCTGTTGTTTCGCACGTACTCCATCGGTATGCTAACTAAAATACTCCCAAGGATCGTGGCAAGTGCCCCGGAAGGTGCCCAATACAGCCGGGCGCAGATTGCCACCACCTTTGCCATTGGGACGGTCCTCGCCGGTGCGTTCAACTTGCAGAATAAAGAGATAAGCAAGGGGCGGAATCCGCGGGACATGACCGATCCGGGTTTTTGGGCAGCCTCGGCTATGCAGTCAGGTGGGCTGGGTCTTTACGGTGATTTCTTCTTTGCTGATTACAACAGGTTTGGCGGGGGATTTGCCGAGACAGTAGGCGGCCCGGTGGCGGGGCTGCTCGGGGACGTCATGAAGGTTACCGTTGGGAATCTACGCGAAGCAGCCGATGGTGACAAACTCGATGCCGGCGCGGAGGCTATCAAGTTCGCCAAAAATTACATGGTGCCTAACCTATGGTACACCCGCGCGGCTCTCGATCACTTGTTATTCTACCGGCTTCAGGAGTCGGTTAACCCCGGGTACCTGGGGCGAATGAAACGGCGGGTCGAAAAGCAGAACGATCAATCTTTCTGGTGGAATCCGGAAGATCAAACGCCTGAAGGCCCCCCTGACCTCAGTAGGATCGCGGGAAGGTAGACTGTTACCAACCCGGCAGGGTGACTGCTCCCCTACCCTACTCTGTGATAGGGTGCCTCTTTTCTGGGCGAACAGAAGAACCTCCTGCAATGCCGTCTGAATTTCGGACCCATCCCCTGCGGAGTAGACGGTTTTCCACAGAGGTTGTGGAGAGGCCCAGCAAGATCAACCGAAGGAGGCTCTTTGTGCGGGGAACGTATTTCTGAACTCCAAGTAATGCGGTTAAGGCCGCAAAACTTGGAGTTCTTATAATCAACAGAACGCCGTAACTATCTGAAATGGTACTTATTTGAAATCCAACTTATCTACAGAAGTTGGATTCGGGGAAATAGCTCCAAATTACTCATCTAATGGGTAAGAGCGCCTGGTCTCCCCTGGGTTGAGCCCTAGTGCTTCGGAGTCGTCAGCAATCTTCGCCAGAAGCGCGGCCACCTTCCTGAGTTGCTGCGGCCTGATCTCCGCGCCACCACCGTCAAGGGGGGATTCTTCAATTGTCACAAGCGGCTCGTTGTGGCGAGTGAGCCCAAAGCGTACGTTAATCGGTCTCATAATATCCCCTATACCATTCCTTGGGTGGTCGACGCCTTCAGTAACTTGTATATCGACTCCCGGCTAATTCCCATGTCGGTTGCAATCTTGGTTTTCTTCTCCCCAGCGGAGACCCTGCTTTTGATACTGGCTATCTGGTCGGCGGTGATCGCTTTCGGCCTCCCCTTCCCCGCGTAACCTCCAGCGGCCTTCTTAATCGCTATTCCTTCCATCTGTCGACCCTTGATAAGCGCTCGCTCAAACTCGGCAAAGCTTCCCATCAGGTTCAGCATTAATTCAGAGTAGGGATCATCCTTGCCTGAGAATGTAAGGTTCTCTTTGATGAACTGGACCTGTACGCCTTTTCCCACAAGGCCGGTCACGATGTCCTTCAAGTCCTTCAGGTTGCGTGCTAGGCGGTCCATGCTGTGTACGACAATCGTATCCCCTGCATACGCCGTCTTGATGAGGGCCAGGAGTTCAGGCCGCTCCCGATCCTTGCCGCTGGCCTTGTCCTCAAACTCCAGGTCAAGTTTTACACCGTCGAGCTGCCGTGCGGTATTCTGGTCTAAACTCGAAACCCGCCTGTAACCGATAATCCGCGCCATGATTGTCCCCCTATCACATCAAAGTGTGTAAAAACAGTTTAAGACCGGCTAGGGGTAATGTCAATTAAATACGTTTCAAACCGTTAATACACGCGAAAAGTGTGCATTAAAAGTGTCAACCAACGGTATACCCAAAATACACAAAAAACAGCTACAGCCGGCAGAGTCTTTTTTGTTTGACCTGATATGCCTTGTAAGGTATATGTTACGTATGGCATGCAATGTTGAGTACACTGACGAGTTTGAGCAATGGTGGGATGGCCTGACGGAGGGCGCGCAGGAAGATGTTGACGCGGAGGTGGGCCTGCTTGCCGAGTATGGCGTTGACCTGCCATATCCTCACACGTCATCAGTGCATGGATCTAAACATTCTCACATGCGGGAGCTGCGGGTCCAACATAAGGGGCACCCGATCAGAGTCCTCTATGCGTTTGATCCGGTTAGGACGGCTATCCTCCTCCTGGGCGGAGACAAGACCGGAGATGACCGCTGGTATAAGGTGAACGTCCCGATCGCCGACCGGCTGTACAACGAGCACCTGGAAGAATTGAAGCCAGGAAGAGGAAAATAACCATGGCAAAATCTTATAACCTATTACGAGCGAAGATGTCCCCCGAGTCCCGCGCTCGGGCGGAAGCAAAAACACAGCTGTTCATGCGGGAAATGCCGCTTCAGGAGCTGCGACAGGCGCGGAAGCTGAGCCAGGAGCAACTGGCTAAGAATCTGCACACACGGCAGTCAAATGTCTCCAGAATTGAGAAACGCGCAGATATGTACATCTCTACCCTGCGGGGAGTCATCAAGGCCATGGGGGGAGACTTGGAAATTGTTGCCAAGTTCCCGGACGGTGACGTTCGGATCAACCAGTTTGAAGAACTGGACCAGGTGATTGCTCTGGGGTAGTTTGAATCTGCCTTTCTTATCCTCTTTTTGACGTACAGGGGGCTTGCCGTGTCATTTCGACCGGTAGTGGCCCCCTTATTATTGAACCCTGTTGAGTAAATGCTCACTCCTGTAAAGTAAATCAATGAGTAAATATCCGTGCTGCAATGGTGGTAGGCTGCGCGTCTAAGATTGGGATTGTAGGGTTCTGAGGAATGGGCCTAGAAAGTTAGAAATGAAGATCAAAACCATTCTTTAAAGGAGAAGCAAGTGACTATGAAAAAGGTACAGGGCGTTGCTGCTGTAGGTGAGGGAGTGGATAAGGGAGTAATCAAACAAGAGAAAACGGCGCGATCTGGGTTAGTTCCGGAAGGGTCTGTGCGACTCAATGCAAATGTTAGAAGAGAACTCCACATGCGTATCAAGATAGAAGCTGCAAGGCAAGAAAAAACTATCGGAGATTTGATTGAAGAGCTGATAGACAAGAATATCCCTAAATTATAGTGGGGAATTATCGTGCGCACCGGCTGAGGAAACTGGTCTGATCGAACTACCCCGTACTACCCTCTTATGCGTTGCCTGCTCGGGCTCTGGAGCCCGATAATCTCTATAAATCATTGACCGTCCGGATCTGCGAGGAACCAGGAGGCGCTCAATGACGGGCTAATGTCGGCAAGTTTGCTAAATGCTGGGTCAGGCTTCATCTACAAGTTGCATACTGAAAATCTCCATACCACCCTTCCCTACCCTGACAACCGCCCATACCTCCCATAAAATCACAAATTATATGTTGACTTAAAGGTGTTTACGTAGGTATATACACTCCAACATCATCCTATAAAAATATCAGGCGGTATCCGATGATACTAAGCATCGTCAATAATAAGGGCGGAGTCGGGAAAACGACATCGACCGTCAACCTGGCACACGCATTGGCTCTCCGCGGGAAACGGGTTCTGGTGGTCGACAACGATCCGCAATCCAATGCTACGAGCCTGTTGATGGGTGACAAGGAACCGCCTCACACCCTGTATGACGCGCTCATAGAGGGTGTTCCCGTCGTACAGTGCATCTACCCTACCCTGTTCGGCCTGGACATTTTGCCGAACTCTCAGGCAACCGCAACAATCGAATCCGATTTATACGCGGACACCACTAAAAATTACTTCCTGCTTAAAAATATCCTCAGGGCTCATGCTACCGAAAACTATGATGTAACGTTGATCGACTGCCCCCCTTCCCTTGGTCTTTGGGTGATCATGTCCATGATAGCCTCTGATGCCGTGATCGTCCCGGTTGAAGCGGGGTCACGCTTCTCCCTTGACGGGTTGAGCAGTGTGTACACGGCCATCGAACAGGTCCGAGCATCCAAGGTTAACCAGTCACTCGTTTTCCTCAAAGCCCTGGTCAACAAGGTGGACATGAGGACAACGTCATCCAAGATCGTAGTTGAAACTATGCGGACACGGTATCCGGGCAACCTCTTCGCAACGACGATCCCTACGAATGATTCAATTAAGCAGGCCGAAATCAGCCGCACTACGTGCCTCCGTTACGATCCGCAGTCAACCGGATCTAAACGATATCGCCTGCTGGCTGATGAGCTTCTGGAACTGATCGCCGAGAGTGACACGCAACCGAGTTTACTCCATGGCTAAAAAAGACCTCAAAAGTGCTCTCGGGGCGATCTTGGACATAGCTTACATTGCGGGCCCACTTGCCGACGCTGCCGCCCAGATGTCAGGGCTTACTTTGGTAATTGGACCAGCGGCTTCCGTTGGGCCTACCGAGTTGTCTGAGCCTGTGAAGCAAGAGCCCTCAGTTTTACCCCCTACTCCATCTATTGAACCATCTATCAAGGCCGTTCGACCAACTATCCAACCATTAGGCCAACCAACCAGCCATTACACCAACCAATTATCAAACCAATTAACCAACCATCAAGCCAACCATATATCAAACCAATCATCAAGCCATACATTGCACCATCTATTAGGGCAACCATCTACAGAGCGCGATGTTTATTTGCCGCTGTCCCCTGGCCAGGGAAAGGTTCTCTTATTCCTGGTAGAAGTATGCACCGGAACAACCAACGTAAACCTCATATCCGCTGCCACCAAAACACCACTAGGCACAGTCAGAGACGCGCTTCGCGCCCTTATGCTTCACGGTTACATGGTTGAAAAACGGCGCATCGTGCAGTATGATTTCCGAGGTTTTGCCTACTCTCTCAACCATCAGAGGTGTATTGAATATGCCGCCAAAATTAGTGACGCCAACCAACCATCTAGCCAACTATTAGAGCAACCATTAAACCATCCATTACGGCAACCATCTAGCCAGCCATTAAACCAACCAATTACCCAACCATCTATCTCACTTAGTAGTAGTAAAAAGACTTTAGAAACTACTACTAAAAACGACCTGGGGATAACTCTAGATCATCCCGAGCTTGAATGGTGGGTGGAGCGGGGGCTAAAACCTGAAACGGTGGCCGGATGGATGGAGGAGTTCAGCATTCCCAACGATCAGATCATCCAGGCGCTGAAACACGCGGCTTTCGACATTCCCCTCCAGGAGGAGAAGCGAGGTGAACAGATCGATCCTTTCAACTGGCTGTACGCTGGGCTCAAACGCTTCGGAACTTACCGCCGGCCGGTGGGGTACAAGCCGCTCGAGCAGCTCCTGCTCGAGGAGGCCAGGGCTGAGCGCGAAGAAAGGGAGGCACTGGCGCGAGAACTCGCCGAGGAACGTCAGAAAGGGGAGGGCGCAACGCAGGAACTTGCGTTTCAACAGGTCATGACGAACACGGGGGGGGCTGAGTATCTCCAGCTAAAGGCACAGGTTACCACTCCGGGTGGGCTTCCTCTGAGTGGCCGGATGTTGGAATCAGCGATGAGGGAAGCTTTTCATTCTTCGCAAACGTGTGTGCAGCCGGGCTCCAATAGGCAGAACCCGTGAGCGGCTCAAGAGCCTCAATAGCTAGGGATCTCCTTGCCGCCGATCTGATAGCCGACTATGACGATTATTGCGCAGTGGCCAGGGCCATGGAGCATGGGGAAAGTAAAGACGCCATCCTCTATGCAATGTCTGAGGTCGAAAGGTGGCCTGGCGTCTTCAGTTTTCTTCAACAGCGACTCTAACCCCGAGAGAGTCGGCATCGTCCCAGTGTGACGGGGGGGCGTGCGCAGCAGTTCGACCGGGTGCGCTCGTTCCCTGAGCCACTTCCCCTCCCTCGCCACCAGATACTTTCATTTAAAAGTGTCCCTTTAAGCCATAGACACCCTCCGCCCCTTATCACGGTATGCCCTTTGCTCTGTTCATCCCCTAATGAGTGGTCCTGCTTCCTTCCCTGCTATTTTATATTCACCTCTAGATCTCGATTTGTCGCTTTTCCCTCAACTTTAATATCTCCATACTCACATTCACCAAAAAAACATGGCACATCACCTCCGAAAAACCCTATGAAATTGGCTCAATGTTTATGCACATTATCTTTACTAAGCTACTATGTATGTGCATAAACATTCAAAACCCGAATGTTTATGCAGATTATATATTCTGCATAGAATGTTTATGCACGGGCTGACCTGCATAAACATTATCAGACTGGTTAAGATATATTTAATAAGGCAATAAGACAGTAAAATCGGTAAAAAAGTATCTTGAAAGTGGGTTTTTACAGCTATTTCAAAAATATATTTTAGATAAAATCAGGATATGTCGTTTTTTTGTCGGCAAATCGGCCCCCTTATAGGGGGGGGATTCGTAATTATTCCCTCTACCTAAAAAGGAGGCTTTATGAAGAAGGTCATCCGCTGCAAACGTTGTCGCCGTGAACTCATAAACCTAGTTTATGTAGAGCGCGGGTATGGGAAGGTGTGCTGGGATAAGGAGCACCCTGAGCGGAAGAAGCGCACCAGGGTGAAGTCTGTAAAGTGGGTTTTTGATGAGGACCAACTCCCACTTTTCACTGTTGAAGTGGAACCGTAACCGGAGGCGTGGCCCCTGATCTGTGAGTGCATGGAGGTGGGAACCAAGGCCAGGACGGTCATTGAAGCCCGGCGCTGGGAGGGGTTTTACCCCCTCTCGCCGCTGGGCTTTCATCATTTACTTACCTACTCAAAAAAACAATTGACAAAATGAGTGCTCATGCCAGATAATATATTATCTTTGGAATTAAAAACGAGGAGATAGGGCCATGGTAAAAAAAGCAGTCGGTTATATCCGGGTTTCTACAGAGCGGCAGGCGGATAAGGGTGTATCTCTTGACGCCCAGCGGGCAAGGATTGTGGCTTGGTGCGAATTTAACGGATATGAGCTGACGGCTGTTCATATTGATGCTGGGATAAGCGGTAAAACAATGAAGAACCGGGCGGGGGTCCAGGACGCCCTGGTGTCGGTGCGAAAGGGAATGGCGCTGGTAGTCTACTCGTTGAGCCGCCTGGCCAGGAGCACCAAGGACGCCTTGCAGATATCCGAGACGTTGAACCAGAAGGGCGCTGACCTGGTTTCCCTCACGGAACAAATTGATACGACATCGGCCGCAGGAAAGATGATCTTTTCCATGATGGCGGCGTTCTCCCAGTTTGAACGCGACCTGGCCTCTGAGCGCACCAGGGCGGCGTTGTCCTATAAAAAGGCCAATGGGGAGAAATATGCTCCGGTGCCCTTTGGGTTTGAGGAGATGAATGGGCGCCTGGTGGAAGTCCAGGAGGAAACGGAGATTGTGGCGGATATCCTCGGCATGCGGAGCCGGGGTGTGGCCTTGTCCAGGATCGCCGGCGAGCTGAACGGCCGGGGGGTATCTGGCAAGAATGGCGGCAAGTGGTATGCCAGCACCGTCCGCTATCTGATTCAACGGCAGGCTGCATAACTCGGATCCGCGTCGGCTAAGCGCCTGGTTGGGCGCAAGGGGGGGAGGGTGGCACAACATTATACACGCAATACCAAGTCAGTATCCGTCTGGTGCTCAACGTGTGGACGGAACACTATCCACCGCGTAGATGATAGGAGGCTTGGCCCATGCATGACGCACCAGGTGTCATGGATGTCCAAGGAGCAGGAGAAGAGGCAGAAGGCGAAAGAGCTGGAAGACCAGAACCCGAAATTACCGTTTTAATTTCTGGCAAGGCGTGAGTGAATAAAGATATTTGAACTTTCAAAGGGCTCAATCTTGGCGCATGGTGTGTTCTCAGTTTTATGAACGGGTGTTTAATACACTTTGTGTACGATTTTCTTGTTTGTTGATTCGTTTTTCCCACCAGTGAGGTCCTACCGCTATCAGGCGGGTTAGTACGATCTGGATTTGTAATGTTTATTGAGTAGGTAAGTAAATGTAATTAACAAAGGGGGACGTATGCCGCAACAAATGACACAGCAGAAAATGACGGGTGAAGAGCTTCTTCAGGATGTCGAGATACTTACGAACAATGTAGTGAATGACTTGCTTTCCCAGATAAGCGGGCTGGCTTTGATTGAGGCGTATTTGAAGGGCAAGGGCGCCGCATTGTCGGCTGATGGGGTTGGTGTTATGGCCCTGATTCACAACCATAGCATGAAGCTCCTTGACGTTAATGCGGAAGCTATGGAAGCCAGGGGTGCTGCGCGGGAACTGTCTCTCAGACTGATGAGGGCTTCGAAGAAGGGCCGGACGATAGGAGGGGGATCTCCTGTCTTGAAAATTCTAAGAAAAGGGGAGGGCGGCAATGCCAAAATCATCCAGTTCCACTCAGCCACCTAGTGACGTGTACCGGCTCCAGTTCGAACGGCGGCACCTTGTGCAATCGACTACTATCGCCTTGGAGCGTTTTTACTGGGACTTCGTTGATGCGTTGGCGGCTGCTGAAGGTATCCCCTGGGCCGAGTGGGTAAACCGTAAACTTGCGACAAAGCCTGCCACTATTGGCCCGGCGCGGTGGCTTCGGGTGATAATCCTCGAGGCGGCGCAGCAGGCCCCGCGCGGGCTGGAAATCAGCGAGGGGGAACCTGCAGGCGGTGCTTCAGCCTACTCGGGTGCAGATCGTCGCCAGCGAGGTGATGGGCTTTCTGGTGAATGAGGAGCCGCCGAAGTGTACCATGGGTGGTCTCTTCGCCAGAAGCGGTCTCATTCGTTCCGGAATTTGTAGACGTGGCCTTCAGGCTTTTATTTACAAGACCGTTCGGTTTTGTATTAAAAAAACAGATGAAGGTGATGATGAAGAGTCTTCATTGGGGTCATGGTTTCATGGTAGGTCTTTCTGCGCATTTCACTATAGTTAAAAATCTTCCGGGTAATTAAGTGAAATATTACTCTCTTTAAACAGGCTGACAGGATCGGATATGGGCGGACCTATGAAATCAGGATTGGGGCAGATGATAGACGCGTCGGCGGAGATGAGCCTTCTGGCAGCTTTGGTAGCATCACCGGAACTGACTGTTCAGCTGGATTGTGGCCGCTTTACCTTGTTGGATCTGTTTCTAGTCCACCTGGAGCAGTTCATCCAATTTTTGTCTGCACAGAGGTCTGGCGATCCGACACCGATAGTGCTCGCCGATCCGCCGAAGGACCTTGCCGCTACCGTCAAGATACTTTCTGACCTAGCTGCTAAGCGGGAAGTGCACGGCACGATGCGTGATGGTGGGAAGTATGTGGCCTTGCGTGGCCTCTACGTGGTGAAGGCCTCTAGAATGTCCCCGGAGAGCAAGGCGGAAGCCGTAGAACTCTTCACTTCCCTGTTCAGGGAAATCAGCTTATTGGAGTCGGACGATGAGTTTAAAGTGATTTTTCCCGGCGTCTCCTCGGCTGAGGGGGATAGTGGCCTGTCAGCTCAAAAGGAAAGAGGGGGCAGCTATCCTGGACAGATTGACAGCGTGGCCACCACCCTGGGTGAAGGCGGGGAGACTCCTGGTTATGGATGGTCGCGGGTAGAGGACCCTGGTGCACGAGGATACTCACCTATAGCGGAATCAATCCAAGGTGGTGACCTTGTAACTCTGGCAGTAGAGGCCCGCCTTGAGGCTATCGAGGTCAACAACATGGCCCTGGCGCATGAACTGCGGAAGGCCCTAGCACAGGGCGCTTTCAGTACTCAACATGGCGAAAGATGGCCAACGGCTGACTTGACCAATAGCCGGCGGACTCTTCGGGCTTTTGCACAGATAAAACCTGATGTTGAGGGGGTATCCTTCCTCTCTCCGGAAGAGGCGGCTAAGTGGCAACCGATTATCGATGAGCGAGTCAGTAAGTTGGATGATGCTACGGCAGATTGCCTTGACATCATTTCTTCCATCTGGCTTCGGGATGCAAAGCACCCATCCGATACCGTGACTATTGAGGCTGATGATTTCCTCGCGTTGAGGGGGCGGCTGAAACATAAGGGTGGTGCGGGGCGTCGTGGTGGGTACAGCCTTGAGCTGCGGAAGGAGATAGCGAACCAATTGCAGGCGCTGAAGACAACGTTTATCGTGGTCCAAGAAATGAAAGTGACTGATCCGGCCCAGGGCCGGCGAGGCACGTACGGCAAAAAACAGAGTATAGCAATGGAAAGCCCGGTGATCGTTGTCACGGGGAGAGGCGGTCAGCTGACCCTGGCGGGCGATGTTGACCCGTTCATGTGGAATGTTCGCCTTGGAGACGTGTTTGCTCGGTTCTTGTTTGGAGCTGGCAGAGAGACTGCTTTGATTGCGAAGAAGGCGCTGGAGTATGACCCGTACCGGCAGAAGTGGGAGAAACGACTGACCCGGTACTTCAGCTACCTATGGCGGGTTCGTCAGGCCAGGGGCAGCTTTGCAGAGCCAGTGTGCATAAAGACGATTTTAGAT
>JGI24143J45723_1000324_pt1 | contig 25279 bp, 27 predicted proteins | sample BarGraIncu00432A_FD_45723 | JGI IMG/M metagenome (IMG submission 45723) | reverse complement strand
CGTGGAGACGGTTTATCTGAACCCAGAATCAAAGGTGGACACGAAACTTCTTGATGCCGCATAATTTCAACAGAGGCGACAACTACCTTGACACCCGCCGAAAGGCACAAAAAAGAACCTGAAAAAATAGAAACTTTGGAATGAAAGCAAAACCAGAACCTTTAAAACAATTAGCCACAAAAAGGCACAAAAGGCACAAAAAAGAATCTTATTTTTTAAAGGTTTAAACATCAAACAATATCTTGATCAGGAAGCGGGTTGTTTTTATTCATGTTGTTACGCTGTCGCAGTTGATTTTTATTTTTGTGCCTTTTGCGCCTTTTTGTGGCAAGTGTTTTTTCGGTTGATTTAGACTCTTGCACCTTTTGCGGCAAATGTTTTCCCGGTTGATTTTGTATCCTATGCCTATTGGTGGTAAATGGTTTCTCGGAAGGAGTGCTGTGTGGCTGATTTGGAGTATGAGGGGTTCTATCGCGGGAATAAGGTGCTGGTGACTGGCGGGCTCGGCTTCATCGGTATCAATGTCTGCCTCCGCCTGCTGGAGCTCGGCGCGCAGGTGACGGTCATGGACAATTTCGTTCCCCCGAACCCAGGCCCTCCGCTGGACGCTTTGCTGCCACGCCTCAGGGTCGCGGTGGCGGATATCAGGGACGAGGAGAAGGTGGAACGGGTGATCCGCGACCAGGGGGTCATCTTCAATCTGGCCGGTAAGTCGGGTGCGGCGGATAGTAATAAGACTCCGCTTAATGACCTTGACATCAACTGCCGCGGCCATCTGACTATTCTTGAGGCCTGCCGCCGCTTTAACCCGAAGGTCGCGATCGTTTTCCCCAGCAGCCGCCTGGTGTACGGCAAGCCCCGCTATCTCCCGGTCGATGAGGCCCATCCGGCCGCACCGGAATCGATTTATGCCGCTCACAAGCTGAATGTGGAGAACTATCACCTGATCTACGGACACCTCTACGGGCTCAAGGCGACCGTGCTCCGGGTCACTAATCCTTACGGTCCGCTGCAGCTCGGCGACGCGCGTGCCTACGGCATCGCCAATAAATTCATCCAGTCCGCGGTGCGCGGCGAAGCGCTCACGGTCTTTGGCGCCGGCGAGCAGCACCGGGACTATCTCTATATCGACGACCTGGTGCATGCCCTGCTCCTCGCCGGCTCCCGGGAGATCGCCCGCGGCAAGGTTTACAACATCGGCGACGACCGGAGTGCAAGTCTCATGGAGCTGGCGCACCTCGCGGTCACTACGGCGGGGTCCGGCGTGATTACACAGATCCCCTGGCCCGAGGACTACCGGGCCATCGAAACCGGTGATTTCCAGTCGGATATCACCCTCGCCGAGCGGGAACTCGGGTGGCTGCCGGTTACCCAACTGGCTGAAGGGGTTGCCAAGACGGTCGCGTTTTACCAGAGACACTAAAAGATGCGAACCAAAACCTTTAAACACTTAGCCACAAAAAGGCCCAAAAGGCACAAAAAAGAATCTAAAACGTCTTAGTCTAAAACGTTGTAAGGCACGGCAAAACCAGAATCTTTAAACACTTAGCCACAAAAAGGCTCCAAAGGCACAAAAAAGAATCTAAAACGTCTTAGTCTAAAACATTGTAAGGGCACGGCAGAACCAGAATCTTTAAACACTTAGCCACAAAAAGGCTCAAAAGGCACAAAAAAGAATCTAAAACGTCTTTGTTCAAAACATTGTAAAGGCACGGCAGAACCAGAACCTGTTAAACACTTAGCCACAAAAAGGCTCAAAAGGCACAAAAAAGAATCTAAAACGTCTTAGTGCAAAACATTGTAAAGGCACGGCAAAACCAGAATCTTTAAATACTTAGCCACAAAAAGGCTCAAAAGGCACAAAAAAGAATCTAAAACGTCTTAGTCTAAAACGTTGTAAGGGCACGGCAAACCAAAACCTTTAAACACTTAGCCACAAAAAGGCTCAAAAGGCTCAAAAAAGAATCTTGGTCTGAATCGTAAAGTCTTTACCAGAGGTTATAAAAGCTTTTGTAGTAAGGTTTCTTTTCGTGCCTTTTGTGCCTTTTTGTGGCGAGTGTTTTCCCGGTGTGTTTTTAGATTTTCGCTTAGCGCAAAAAAGAATCTTGGTCTGAATCGTAAAGTCTTTACCAGAGGTTATAAAAGCTTTTGCAGTAGGGTTACTTTTCGTGCCTTTTGTGCCTTTTTGTGGCGAGTGTTTTCCCGGTGTGTTTTAGGTTTTGTATTTTGCTTGTTTTAATAGTCTTTTCAGGGAGTTTTGATGACGAATAAGGAAAACGGCTTTCTCAATAAGGACTGGTTCTACCTCTCGCTGCTGACGGCGATCGTAATCGTTTTCTGCAACAGGATCCTGTTCACGGACCAGATCATCCGCGCCTCGGACGTCGTCACTCAGTTCTACTGGTCAGCTAAAGCTGTCAAGGACACTTCGCTTCTTAGTTTCCTGCAGAGCTTCCCGGGAATCTTCCACGCGGACTGGGATGTCCTGAGCGACGGCGGCAGGACTCTTGAGGGGGGCTGGAACGCCATCGGCCTCCTCTTCCACCGCTACCTGATCCAGCACTTCTTCCCCTTTCCCTCTTCTATCGCCTGGCTGGCGGTCCTCGCCATGTGCTGGGGCGCCGCCGGAACTTTCAAGTACTCCCGACTGATCGGCGTCGGACGCCTCGGCGCTTTCACGGCGGGGCTCGTCTATGTGCTCTGCACGGAGAATGTCTCGCTGATTAACGCGGGCCACATCCAGAAACTGGAGGCGATCTGCTGGTTTCCCTGGGTCCTCTTCTTCCTGGAAAAGGCGGTGCTGAGCGGCCGCCTCTACCACTACGCGCTGACGGGGCTCATGCTCGCGCTCCAGTTCTTCCATATGCACTGGCAGATCTCCTTCTACTCCTGCCTCGCGGTCGCCGCCTACTGCTGCTTCCATTCGGGCTTCGGTTTCCTGGACCAAAAGGGCGCCTATGCCCGCCACTTCGGCAAGGACCTGCTGATGGCTGCCGTCATGGTGCTGATCTTTTTCTCGGTCATAGCCATGTCATTTGCCCCGCTCTACAGCTGGTCGCGCCAGTCGGAGCGCGGCGACGCGGTAGGCGGGAGCGCCGCAGGTAGCGCCGCGACCGGGACCGCCGACGCTACGCAGACCGGCGCCAGCGGAATCGGTTACGAAGAGGGCATGAGCTGGTCGCTCCCCCCGGAGGAGGTCATCACCTTCCTGGTCCCGGGGCTTTTCGGCTTTTCACGGCAGGAAGGGGGCGACGTCCCGGCTCCGGGACAAACCTATTACTGGGGGAGAATGCGCTTCACCCAGACCGGCGACTATTTCGGGCTCCTCCCCTGGTTCCTGATCCCGCTGCCGCTCCTTTTCCGCCGCGACCGCTATAGCTGGTTCTTCAGCTTCCTTTTGGCCGCCACTCTGGTCATGGCGCTGGGGAAATACACCTTCGTCTACCGTTTCATGTTCGAGCATCTCCCGGCCTTCTCCAAATTCCGGGTCCCCAAGATGATCCTCTTCCTCTTCGCCTTCGGCACGGCGGTGCTGGCCGGACGCGGGCTCGACATCCTGGTGGGGGGTGCGCCCGAGCGCCAAAAGCTCCGCCCCTGGCTCGCCTGGTGCGCCGGGCTCACCGCGCTGGTGGGTCTGGTCCTTTTAGGGGTCCGCTTCGGGGGGAATGCCATTGCCGAGTCGCTGGGCGAGTTCATCACGGCTCCCACCCGCTACCAGTCGGGTAACCAGCTGGTGGACGAGCGCTACAGCTTCATGATGCGCGAGGGGCTGATCGCGCTCGCCTTTGCCCTGGGCTATCTGGCCGTCTTCGCCGCCTGGTTCAAAAAATGGCTCCCGACCAGGTTCCTGGTCCCGGTCCTGGCGCTGCTCCTTTTGGGCGACCTCTGGCGGGTGTACGACCATTTCGTTGTCGTGGCCCCGGCGCCGCAGGCCAATAAGGAAAAGGCGAAGAACGAGGTGGTGAGCTTCCTGAAGCCCCGCATCGACCATTACCGGATGCAGCCGCTGGGCAATGAAAATGCCCACTACTACGCCGACTTCGGCTTTGCCAACATTTCCGCCTACGTCACCATCAGCGAGAGGCGCTACAAGGAATTCCTGGATTCCTTCTCGCTGGTCTCCCCGATGGCCGACATCATGAACCTGAAGTACGTCGTGATGCCGGACGCCGACTACCGCAGCCAGCAGGCGGCGCTCGCCACCAAATATACGCCGGTCTTCGCCTCGAATAACGGGTCGGTCGTACTGGAGAACCGGAGCGTCCTCCCCAAGGCCTGGCTGGTACCCTCGGTCGTCGAGACCCCCGACCCCCGGCAGCAGGTCGCCATTATGAGCCAGGACCCCAAGTTCCAGCCCGCTCTGGTCGCCCTCGTGGAGAGCGCTCCGCCGTTCCCGCTCGCCCCCTACGGCCAGTTGGCGAGCGCGGGAAGCGCGCGGGTGGAGAGCTACGGCACGAACCAGATCAAGCTGAGCGCCGCCGCCAGCGCCAACTGTCTGCTGGTGCTCGGGGAGAAGTATTATAAGGGTTGGTACGCCAAGGTGGACGGCAAGGACACCCAGATCTACCCGGTCGATCACGTGCTGCGCGGGGTTTATCTCACCCCGGGGAACCACACCGTGGAGTTCGACTTCGACCCGCTGCCGTTTAAGGTTGGAAAGTACATCACCCTGGCTTCCTTCGCGCTCTTCGCGGGGCTCTTCGCCAGGGAGTTCTGGCTCAGGCGCAAAAACCAGGGCTAAAGGCTTTAACGCAAAGGCGCTAAGAAAATCAAAAATAGAGAAAAACGAAACAAGAAACAGCAAATTCTGACTGGGGTAAAGGCTTTTACGCAAAGAACGCTAAGACGCTAAGCCTTAAAGCTTTGCTCTTGTCTTTCCCCTTGCGTCTTGGCGTCTTTGCGCCTTTGCGTTAGGGGCTTTGCGCCTTTGTTAGGTTTCTGCGGAAAACTGTTATAGGGACTTTAGATGAAAGATGATGGCTGCAGCTTGTGGGACAGGTTTTTTTCGGAGCGGGTCGCCCAGGCGCTTTTCCTCGCCAGCGTGTTGTTTCTGCTCGCGGTCGCGAGCGTCGGCTGGAACTGCATGCTGTCGCCGTTATACGGCTTCAGGCAGACTCAAACGGCCATCGCGGTAACTTCCCTGCTCAATGGGGGGCCTTGGCTCGCCTATGAAACTCCCGTCCTCGGCCCGCCCTGGTCGCTCCCCTTCGAGTTCCCCTTCTACCAGTGGCTCGTCGCCCTGGTAGCCAAGTCCGGCCTTAGCGCCGTCGATCAGGCCGGCAGATTCGTCTCGGAGCTCTTCTTTTTTCTGTCTCTGCTCCCGCTCTATAAGATCCTGGGCTTTCTCGGGACCTCCCCGCGCCAGCGCTATGTCATCCTCGCCCTGCTCTGCCTCAGCCCGCAGTACCTTTTCTGGTCCCGCTCTTTCATGATCGAGTCGACGGCGCTTTCCCTGTCACTTTATTTCCTCTGGCTGGTATTTCTCTGCCGGGATGCGCTGGTCGCCCGGCGCCGCTCCCCCTGGCTGATCGCAGCGGCAGCGCTGGTCGGTTCCCTGGCGGGGGTGGTCAAGGTCACGACGTTGTTCTCCTTCATGGCTGCGGCCTGCCTGGTGCTCGCAGGGTACGCCGTTTCCTGCTACCGGAAGGAAGGGGTCACCCGCGAACGTGCGCTCCCGTTTTCGCTGGTGGTTTGTGCGCTGGTCGGCGTGCCGTTTGCCGCCGTTTTGGCCTGGACGGCCTACTCGGACGGCCTCAAGCTCTTAAACCCGCTGGCGCAAGGCCTCACCTCGGCCAACCTGAAAGCGTGGAACTTCGGCACCCTGGAGCAAAGGCTCAGCCTGAAAACCTGGAGCGTCTTTTACCACAGGACCCTTTCCGACCTGGCCGGCAACAGCCTCGCCGTGGTGGCCTCGCTCCTGGCGCTCCTCTTTTGCCGCAGGGAGCGCGCGCTCGTCGGCCTGGTTTCCCTGGCGCTCTTCCTGTTGACTCTCTTGACCTTTACCAACCTGCAGTTCGTCCACGACTACTACTGCTATGCCAACGGGATCTTTTTGCTGGTCGCGGTCGGCGTCGGCGTCACCGGCCTGATGGAGCAGGGAAGCCCCCTCAAGAGGGGGGCCGGCACCCTGCTCTTGGCCCTGGTCCTGTTCTGCTCCGTGCAGCACTACTTCGCCGGCCTCTGGAACCTGCAAAAAATCGATTTTGACTTCTCGGAGATCACCAGCGCCGTCAACTCCCACAGCGGACCGGACGACGTCTTCATCGTCTTTGGCTCCGACTGGTCCTCCGAAATCCCCTACCACATCGGGCGCCGGGCGGCCATGATCAAGAACGCCGACCTGAACGACCCGCTGCTGGCGGGTTTGAAACAGAACCTGAAGGGGCAGCGCATCGGCGGAATCCTGTTTTACACCAGGAACGGCTTTCGCGCGCAAGAGGAGCAGTTCGTGGTGCAGGCGCTGCAATCGTTCGGCATCACCCCGGGCTTCAACTCCATTTACCCGTGGTACAGGAATAACTCCGAGCTGCTCATGGTGTTCAACAAGGGCAGGTAAATAAGCTTTTTCAACGAGGGTAACCATCATGCCGACCATTCTCATCACCGGTTCTTCGGGGCTCATCGGCTCCGAGGTCACGACCTTTTTCCACCAGCAGGGCTTTACCGTGCACGGGGTGGACTCTAACCAGCGCGCGGTCTTCTTCGGCCCGCAGGGGGACACCCGCTGGAGCCAGCAAAGGCTCACGGAAACGCTCCCCAACTTCCGCCACCACGAGCTGGATATCCGCAACCGGCAGGGTGTGCTGGACCTAGTCCAGGAGTTGCGCCCCTCGGGGATCATCCATACCGCGGCGCAACCCTCGCACGACCGGGCGGCGGCCATCCCGTTCGACGATTTCGAGACCAACGCCGTCGGCACCCTGAACCTGCTGGAGGCGGCGCGCCAGTTCTGCCCGGAGTCTCCTTTCATCCACATGTCCACCAACAAGGTGTACGGTGACCTTCCCAACTCCATCCCCTTACGGGAGCTGGAGACCCGGTGGGATTACGCCGACCCTGCCTATGCTAACGGCATCCCCGAGACCTTCTCCATCGACCAGTCCAAACACTCCCTGTTCGGTGCCTCGAAGGTTGCCGGCGACATCATGGTGCAGGAGTACGGGCGCTACTTCGGGATGCCGACCTGCTGCCTGCGGGGCGGCTGCCTCACCGGCCCGAACCACGCCGGGGTGGAACTGCACGGGTTTCTGAGCTACCTCGTCAAGTGCAACCTGGAAGGGAAGGAATACAAGATCTTCGGCTACGGCGGAAAGCAGGTGCGCGACAACATCCACTCTGAGGACGTCGCCCGGTTCATCGCCGCCTTCTACGCCAATCCGCGCTGCGGCGAGGTCTACAACCTGGGGGGCGGCAAGGAGAACTCCTGCTCGATCCTGGAAGCCTTTCAGATCACCGAGTCCTTTACCGGGAAACGGCAGGTATCCTCCTATCTCGACGAAAACCGGATCGGCGACCATATCTGCTACTATTCCGACCTGACCAAGATGAAGGCGCACTTTCCCGGGTGGGATATCACCAAGAGCCTGTCCCAGACCATCGGCGAGATCGTCCAGGCCTGGCAGGGGAGGCTGCAGCCGTGACGCGCTGCACGGGGATTGACGCCAGGGAGGAGCCATGAAACTGCTGATTACCGGGATTTGTGGCTTTGTCGGGAGCACCCTGGCCAAGAGCTGGCTCGCCGCGACCCCCGGGCTGACGATTTTCGGCCTGGACAACTTCATCCGGCCGGGGAGCGAGCAGAACCGGGCCGAGCTGCAGAAAATGGGGATCAAGGTCTACCACGGCGACCTGCGGTCCGCCTCGGATTTCGAGGCGCTCCCGGCGGCGGACTGGGTGCTCGACGCTGCCGCCAACCCGAGCGTCCTGGCGGGGATCGACGGGCTTACCAGTAGCCGGCAGCTGATCGAGCATAACCTGAGCGGAACCATCAACATCCTGGAGTATTGCAAGCGGCACCGCGCCGGGTTCATACTGGTCAGTACCAGCAGGGTTTACTCGATAAAGCCGCTGGCGGAGCTGCCGGTGACGATCGCGGGGGAAGCGTTTCGCTTTCCGGAAAACCACCCCCCGAGCGCAGGGCTGAGTGCACAGGGGGTGAGCGAACTTTTCAGCTGCGCGACCCCGATATCGCTTTACGGCGCCACCAAGCTCACCTCGGAGGTGCTGGCGCTCGAGTACGGCGAGACCTTCGACTTTCCGGCCTGGATCAACCGCTGCGGCGTGCTGGCGGGGCCCGGGCAGTTCGGCAAGGCAGACCAGGGGATCTTTGCCTACTGGATCAACGCCTACCTGCGGCGCCGGCCCCTGACCTATCTTGGCTTTGGCGGGAAGGGGCACCAGGTCCGCGACTGCCTGCATCCGCGCGACCTGATTGAACTCCTGCAAAAGCAGACCTCGGGCGGCGGCGGGGCTGAGGAGCGCATCGTCAACCTTGGGGGGGGAGCGGATCATGCCATGTCCCTGGCCGAGCTGAGCCGCTGGTGTGCCGGGCGCTTCGGGTCCCATGCCGTGGCGAGCGAGCCGGCCATGCGCCGCTTCGACATACCCTGGCTGGTCATGGATGCCGCCCTGGCCAAGCGCCGCTGGGACTGGGAGCCGCAAACCTCCCTGGAGCAGATCCTTGATGAAATAGCGCTCCACGCCGAGCAAAATCCCCACTGGCTGGAACTTTCCGGAGCCTGATTATGACCAATAAAGAAGAACCTTTGCCCCTGAGGCTTTTGTCGGTGGTGATGCCGGCGCGCGACGAAGAGGGGTGCATCTGCTCCACGGTCCAGCATCTCAACCTGGAACTGCGATTGAAGGAGATCCCGCACGAGATCGTGGTGGTCGATGATGGCAGCACCGACACCACCTGGAAGCTCCTGACCGAGCTCGCCCAGGGGATGCCCGAGTTGAGGCCGGTGCAAAACCTCGGGATGCATGGCTTTGGCCGCGCCATCATCTGCGGACTGGACCAGATGAAAGGAGACGCCGTCGTCATCATGATGGCCGACGAGTCGGATGACTGCCGGGACGTGCTGCGCTACTGGCAGGAGCTCAACGCCGGGTACGACTGCGTCTTTGGCAGCCGGTTCATGAAGGGAGGCGGGACCATTGACTACCCCTGGCTCAAGTACGTGGTGAACCGCTGCGCCAACACCTTTTTGAAGGCCCTCTTCCGGGTGAAGCTCAACGACACGACCAACGCCTTCAAGGCGTACCGGCGTGAGGTGATCGAGGGGTGTCGTCCGCTCATCGCCCCGCACTTCAATCTGACGGTGGAGTTGCCGTTGAAGGCGATCGTGCGGGGTTTTAGCTGGAGCGTCATCCCGATCACCTGGAAGAACCGGCGCTCCGGCGTGGCGAAACTGAAGATGAAGGAGATGGGGAGCCGCTACCTCTTCATCTGTCTCTATATCTGGCTGGAGAAATACCTGTCCCGCGGGGATTACCGGAAGAGCTGAAAGCTCCCAAGCTTTAGCGCAAAGACGCAGAGGCATAAAGACGTTAACTTCAAAACCAGACAAAGCTAGAAGCCTTAACGCAAAGTCGCAAAGACGCTAAGACGCTAAGAAAAACAAAAACTGGGAAAAACGAATCAAGGGAAAACAACGGCAAGGATTGGCTTTGTTTGTATAATGGCACGGTGCCTTAAATTCTTTTTATCTTCTGGGCTTTCGGGAGATGAGGGGGAGGACCGTGGAAAATCTTTTGAGCGCTCTGATTGTTGATTGTGCTATTGAGGTGCATAGGAATCTCGGTGGCCCCGGTTTACTCGAAAGTGTCTATGAAGAGGCGATGGAGTGGGAACTGTGCCATCGTGGGGTTGCTGTTGGCCGCCAGTTGAAGGTCCCGGTCTGCTATAAGGGCAATACGCTCGCTCTCCCTCTCCGGCTCGATCTACTTGTCGAGAATCTGGTCATTGTTGAGGTGAAGGCGGTAAACCTGTACAATCAGATTTTCGAAGCTCAAGCTCTCACTTATCTGCGTATGCTCAACCTCAAGCTCGCCCTAGTTATCAACTTCGGAGAAAAATACGTGAAGGACGGTATTCACAGGATCGTAAACGGCTTGTGAACCAGTGGGCGAGATAAAGGCCTTAACGCAATCAAGCAAGGCAGAAGCTAAAGGCTCTAACGCAAAGACGCCAAGACGCAAAGCCGCTAAGACACGAAAATTCGAAAGTTCGAAAGTTCGAAAAAACAAGGAAAGCGGAAGGTCTGTCTTAGATTCTCCCCTGTTTTGCTTTATCTTGGCGCCTCTGCGCCTCTGCGTCTTTGCGTTAAAGCCCTGATTCGTTTTGCTTTACCTTGGCGGCTTGCTTTAAGGGCTTTTGACTCTCCCTGATTTTCCTCAGTTTGGTTTACCCTTTGCGTCTTGGCGTCTTTGCGTCTTTGCGTTAAAGACTTTGACGTTGCCTTTGCCCCCCAAGGAAATCCAATTGAATCTGCATAACCCTGAAAATGAGACGCTGGATCAGCTGACCGGGTACGACCTGCGCATCTTCCAGCCGCGCCACGGCTACCGTTTCTCGCTGGACCCGCTGCTTTTGGCCGATTTTGCCGGGGTGCGCCGGGGGGAGCGGGTAGTCGACCTCGGCACCGGCTGCGGGATCGTGGCGCTGCTTTTGGCGAGGCTGGAGGAGTCCTGCTCTGTCACCGGGGTGGAGTTCCAACCGGTCATGGAGCAACTCGCCGTGAGGAACGTCCTTTTGAATGATCTTGCCGGGCGCGTCGAGGTTGTTTTCGCTGATGTCATGGAGCTGAAGGGGCGCTTCGCTGTGGACAGCTTCGACCTAGTGGTCTCCAATCCTCCTTACCGGCGCCCGGGGACCGGCAAGATCAGCCCGCGCTCGGGGCGCGACGACGCGCGGCACGAGACCAGCGCGACCCTGGCCGATTTCCTGGCGGCGGCCAAATTTTTAGTGAAGCCGTCGGGCCGGATCTGCTTCGTTTATCACACCTGCCGTTTGCCGGAATTGATGGCGCAGGCCGCACTGCAGAAGCTCGGCGTGCTCCGATTGCGGATGGTGCACGGGAACTCCGGGGCGCCGGCGAGGATGTTCCTGGTGGAACTGGCCAAAGGACGAGTGGGGGAACTGCGGGTAGAACCGCCACTGATGGTGCGCGGCGAAGACGGCGGCTACAGCGGGGAGAAAATCAAAATCTTCAGGAACGCCACGGAGAAGATCAAAATCTGAGAACCGAAAATCGGATCTGCCACGGAGACACGGAGAACACGGAGAAATTCAAAACCTGAAGAGAGAAAATCTAAAAACGAGGGAAAATCTAAAACCGGGAAATCTAAAGAGGAGAAAATCTAAAGAGGATTTCTTTTAGGGGAGTGATCCACAACTAGTTAAATCCGGTTTGGTGCTAACTCTGGCAGCTTCTGACTTTGGTTGCAGGTTCTGCTTTGGCTTCAACCCCGTTTGCTTGTTTAGTCTTTGTTTTTGATTCTCTCCGTGTTCTCTGTGTCTCCGTGGCGAACCGGTTAGATTTTTTTTGAATCTGATTTTCTCTGGGGGATTTTACTCTGGTTTCGATTATAAAGCCTTAAACCCGATTAGCTTGTTTGTTTAGCCTTTGTTTTTGATTCTCTCAGTGTTCTCCGTGTCTCCGTGGCAAACCGGTTAGATTTTGCTTTCTCTGTGTGCTCCGTGGCTATTGCGCTTCGGTCTAATTACGTGGATAATGCTCTTGGCATCACTGGTTTTCCCGGTCTTTCTTGATGAGCCTCTCAAAGACTGCGCGCAAATCCGGATCGCTGACTGATTCGGCCTGCTCGGACACCCAGGCTACTTCTTCAGCAGATAGCTGCCGACGCTTCTTCACCCAGGGCTCCGTGGCTACAGCAGCGGCCTTAACCAGCCCCGCTTTCATCTGGATCTCTTTGACCATCTCCTGGCGCAGCTCGCTGTTGACTTTGCTGATCAGCTCCTGCTTCAAATAGGTGAGCTGCTGCATCCAGGGGGCACTGTCTACGGTCAGGGTCAATACCCCTTCCCGAAAGGCGCACGGCACGGCGTGGGAGGCTATGCGGCTTCCTACTGCCTGCTCCCAGATGAGCCAGATGCGCCCCTCCTCGAGCCGCTTCTCGGCGGGGGTGCCGCGCAGATATGCGCTCAGTAGACTCGAAACCGCCATGGGGCGGTGCATCCTCGGCCGTTTAGCCAATGTTGTGTTTCCTGCGATACAGCCTGCCGCCGATGACCTGGCCGGCAACTGAACTGGCGAGGGTGAACGGGATGAACTGCACCCCGATTCCGGTCCTGATGCGGACGTAGATGATGAGCGGTATGGAAATATGGATGTAGAACCACCACCCGGGAGAAAACTTCCGGCAGGCCTGGCGCTGGTATCCCAGGGGAATATTGATGGCGGCCGCCAAAAGCATGATGACGGCTACTTGTAAGGCTGTCTGCATGTATTACCTCGTGAGGCTTGGATATTATGAATTATAAGCGGCTTTGTCAATGCGGTTCTCATTATTAAGGCAGGAATTCAAAGGAGCGGGTTGTGGTTAAAGACGGCGATTACGTGGCCATATTCAATTCTATTCACCGGGTCATGGAGGCTGAGAAGCTGCTGAAGGGTCTGAAGCTCGCGATCCTGCTAATTCCGGCGCCCCGCGCCCTGGCGGCTGACTGCGGCCTCGCCATCCGTTACGCGGAGGAGGTCCGGGGAGAGGTGGAAACGGCGCTTTCCCAGGCGGGGCTTTTGCCCGGGGAGCTGTACCGCAAGTCTGGTGAGGATTACACAAAGGTTGAGGGGGATTTATGAAAAACGTTGATGTTAGGGGATTGTCCTGCCCGGCGCCGGTAGTGTCGGTGAAGCGGGCGCTGGAAGAGGGCGGCGGGGAACTGCGCGTGCTGCTGGATGACGGCGCTCCGCGTGAGAACGTGACGCGCTTCGCCCAGGGGCGCGGCTACTCGGTGCAGGAGGAGAAAACGGAGGGAGGCTTTGCCCTCACCATTACCGGCTCCGCGGAGCTGAAGACCCAGGCGCACTCCGGCGTGGCAGCCGGGCCTACGGTCCTTTTAATCGGCTCGGACCGGCTGGGGGATGGCCCTGAGGAACTGGGGCGGGTCTTGATGCGCAATTTCATTATGACCCTTTTGGAAGTGGCGGAGCCGCCGGACCGGATACTCTTCCTCAACACTGGTGTATTGCTGACCGCAGCGGGGTCCGAGGTGCTCGAGGCGCTCGAGGCGTTGGGGAACCGCGGAGTCGAAGTGCTCTCCTGCGGAATCTGCCTCGATTTCTTCCAGAAGAAGGAACTGCTCGCGGCGGGCGGGGTGACCAACATGTTCACCATCGCCGAGAGCCTCCTTGGGGCACGCTCGGTAGTAAGACTGTAGGGCAAGGTTAAAGGCTTTAACGCAGAGGCGCCAAGGAAAACCAGGACAAAGAAGAAAAAAACAAGGAAAGACAAATCCATAGGCTTTAACGCAAAGGCGCAAAGACGCCAAGACGCAAAGGAAAACAAGGGAAACAAGGGAAGAACCAAGGAAAGACAACAAGGAAAGACAACAAGGAAAGAAAAAAAGATTAGAGCCTTGAGCCTTTCTTGGTTCTCCCCCTTCTTTTGATTCTAACTCTGCGTCTTTGCGCCTTTGCGTCTTTGCGTCTTTGCGTTAAAAGTTTTGGGTTTTGGGTTTTGCCGTGTCAAAAGATTTGGCGTTTCCGCTTCATTACTTTCTTAGAAGGTAACTTTGTGCCCTTGGCGTCTTTGCGGTAAGTGCCGTAGCTGCTCTCCCCTGCGGCTTGGCCTCACATGAGATTTCCCTTGACAATATATCGGCTTATCCACTAAAGTGACTCTCTTGCCGCGGGATACCTGTGCGCTTTTGCCGGCCCACCCAGCGGACTTACACGATTTACTACGCAGTTACAGTACGTTATAGGATTTTGATGTTCGCTACCCTCTCCGATAAGCTCGATCTGGTATTCAAGAAACTCCGCGGCCAGGGTGTCATGACGGAAGACAACGTCAAGGATGCGCTGCGCGAAGTGCGCCTGGCGCTCCTCGAAGCTGACGTGAATTTCAAGGTCGTCAAGGATTTCGTCGAAAAGGTGCGTGGCCGCGCGGTCGGTACCGAGGTGCTGCAAAGCCTCGCCCCAGGTCAGCAGGTCATCAAGATCGTGCACGACGAGCTGGTGCTCCTCATGGGCGGCGGCGAGGACAACTCGCTGGACCTGGCTGCCAAGCCTCCGGTCGCCATCATGATGGTCGGTCTGCAGGGCGCGGGTAAGACGACTTCCTGCGGTAAGCTCGCCCGCTACCTGAAGCTGCAGCGCAAGAAGACTCTGCTGGTCCCGGCCGACGTGTACCGTCCGGCCGCTATCGAGCAGCTGAAAGTACTGGGGCGTCAGCTCGACATCGAGGTGTTCGATTCCTCTGCCGAGCAGAAGCCGCTTGATATCTGCCGTGCCGCACTGCGCTACGCAACACTCAGCGCCTTCGACGTGGTTATTTACGACACCGCCGGCCGCCACCAGATTGACGACTATCTGATGGAGGAGCTGGAGGGAATCCGCGACGAGCTGGCACCGCGCGAGATCCTGTTCGTGGCGGACGCCATGACCGGCCAAGAAGCGGTCAACGTCGCGGCGGGCTTCAACGACCGGCTCGGCATCACCGGCGTCATCCTCACCAAGCTCGACGGCGACGCCAAGGGTGGCGCGGCGCTCTCCATCAAGGCCGTTACCGGCAAGCCGGTTAAGTTCGTCGGTCTGGGCGAGAAGCTGGACGCCCTGGACGTGTTCCACGCCGACCGCCTGGTCTCCAGGATCCTCGGCATGGGCGACGTGCTGACCCTGATCGAGAAGGCGCAGTCGACCTTCGACGAGAAAGAGTCGAGCCGCCTGCAGGAGAAGCTGAAGAAGAGCCAGTTCGATCTGGAAGACTTCCGCAGCCAGCTGCAGCAGATCAAGAAGATGGGCTCGCTGGAGTCGATCATGGGAATGATCCCCGGCATGGGGAAGGCGATGAAGCAGATGCAGGGCGCCCAGCCCTCCGAGCGCGACCTGAAAAGGATCGAGGCGATCATCGACTCCATGACTCCCAAGGAGCGCGCCAACCACACCATCCTGAACGGCAGCCGTCGTCTGCGGATTGCCAAGGGGAGCGGCACCAGCGTGCAGGAAGTCAATCAGCTACTGAAGCGCTTCACTGAGGCGCAGCGGGTGGTGAAGCAGCTGCAGAAGATGGGCCCCAAAGGGCTTTTGAAGGGAATGAAGGGGATGGGGAAAGGGATGATGCCTTTTTAACCTCCCTCCTTTGACGATAGCGGGAAACGAAGTAGAATTAAACGGTTACACCAATTCACAAGATTGCGGATCGACAGATCCGGAAATACCAGGAGGAAGAAATGTCAGTAAAAATCAGACTTGCACGCGCGGGCGCCAAGAAGAAACCCTTTTACCAGGTAGTAGTTGCAGACTGCCGTAGCCGCAGGGACGGACGCTTCATCGAGAACGTCGGCACCTACGACCCGAACAAGAACCCGGCCGTATTCAACCTGGACGAAGCGCAGACTCTTGAGTGGTTGGCCAAAGGCGCACAGCCTACCGACACCGTGAAGCAGATCCTGAAGAAGGTCGGCATCTGGGAAAAATTCGTAGCTAAGGCTGTTGTATTGGCTGCTTAATGCTCGTCTGCTCCGGCTAACCGGATATCCCACACTACAGAGGGGTGCGACATGAAAGAGCTTGTGGAAACCATCGCTAAGGCACTTGTAGATGATCCGAGCCAGGTGAAAGCAACCGAGGAGTTGGAAGAAGAAACCAACGTCATCAAGCTCACTGTCGCAAAAGAAGATATGGGACGCATAATCGGCAAGGAAGGGCGCACCGCGAAAGCGATCCGCACCCTACTGAATGCCGTATCCACCAAAGACAACAAAAAAGCGATCCTAAAGATTGTAGAGTGATAGATGTCCGATAGCTCCAAGACAGTATTAATAGGTAAAATCCAGTCGACGCAGGGGATCCGGGGGCAGCTTCGGGTCATCCCCTTCGCGGGGGATGCCTCCAGCATCTCCCAGCTGGAAAACGTCATGATCAAGGCGCCCAACGGGACACTGGAACCTTTTCCCGTGGTTTCCGCGAAGGCGCACGGCAAGAGGGTGATCCTGACCCTGAAGCCCTTTGATAACATCAACCAGGTGCTGCACCTGGTCGGCCGTGAACTCTACGCCGACCGCGGCGCGCTCCCTGAGCTTCCTTCCGACGAGTATTACTGGTCGGACCTTTTGGGCCTCCAGGTTTCGACCGAGGACGGGGAAGCTCTCGGGGAACTGGTTGACATCATCGAGACCGGCAGCAACGACGTGTACGTGGTGAAAAAGGACGGGCGGGAGGTGCTGATCCCCGCGCTCGAGGATGTGGTGCTGGCGGTTGATCTGGCGGCAAACAGTATGACGGTCTCTCTTCCCGAGGGGCTCCTCGATCTATGAAATTTGACATATTGACGCTGTTCCCGGCCATGTTCGACGGCCCGCTGACGGAGAGCATCCTGAAGCGCGCCTGCGAGAACGGGCTTATTGAAGTCGCGCTGCACAATATCCGCGACTGGGCGCTCGACAAGCACGCGACGGCCGACGACTCCCCTTACGGTGGCGGCGCCGGCATGGTCATGAAGGTGGAACCGATGGCCCTCGCCATTGAGTCCGTCAAGCTTAAGAGCCCCAATGCCAAAGTGATCCTGACCACCCCTTGCGGGCGCCCCTTCAACCACCAGGTTGCCGAGGAGCTTTCCCGGGAGGAAGGAGTCATCATCATCTGCGGCCGTTACGAAGGGGTTGACGAGCGGGTGCGTACCCTGTTCGTCGACGATGAGATCTCCCTGGGTGATTTCGTGCTGACCGGCGGGGAGATTGCTGCCATGGTGATCGTCGATGCCGTAGCCCGGCTAGTTCCGGGTGTGCTCGGCTCTGGCGACTCGGCTCTCTATGACTCCTTTGCCGATGGCCTGCTGGAGTACCCGCAGTACACGCGGCCTCCCGAATTTCGGGGTGAGAAGGTTCCCGACGTTCTCCTCTCCGGCAACCATGCCGAGATCGCCAAGTGGCGGCGCAAGGAGTCGATCAAGAGAACACTCGCCTCGCGTCCCGAGCTCCTCGAAGGTATCGAGTGGAGCAAGGCAGATAAAAAGCTTTTAGCGGAGATCGGCAAGTGAGCGCCGCCTCGCGCCTCAGTATAGCGCTGATCCATTATCCGGTTTGGGACAAGAACCAGGATGTGGTGGCGACGGCAGTAACCAACCTGGATATCCATGACATAGCCAGAAGTTCCCGCACCTACGGAATCTCGCGCTACTACATAGTGACGCCGGTTGTTGAGCAGCAAAAGCTCGTTGAGAAGATCAGGCTGCACTGGCTGGAGGGGTGGGGGGCAACCTACAACCCGAAACGCAAGATGGCACTGGAGCTTCTGCAGACCGAGGGTTCCCTGGATGCGGCGCTGGCCGACATCGAGAGCCGCACCGGTCGCAGGGCGAAGATCGTCGTGACCGGAGCTGCGGGAAGGGCCAACTCGGTAAGCTTCAGCGAGTTGAAGGAGCTCATGGAAGGGGACCCCGAGGAGCAGTACCTGCTTCTTTTGGGAACCGGATGGGGGCTCACGGAAGAAATCTTCGCCAGAGGTGATTACGTGCTGGAGCCGATCAGCGGCGGAAGCGACTACAATCACCTTTCGGTACGAAGTGCTGCGGCGATCATGCTCGACAGGCTTTTCGGCAGATAGACCGATTCACAAGGCCGGATACCAAGGATAAGATCAAAGGCATGGGAACGCGGTTGACGCGGATTTGGCTGATTGACGCGGATAAAATATTTAAGTGCCAGTCTTTTGGTTTAAACCTTTTTTAAGTTTTTAATCCGCGTGAATCCGCTCAATCAGCGTCATCCGCGTGCAAAGATTTTGATTTGGTCTTTTTGTTTCAATCCAGATGCAAAGGTTGGTTAGAGCGGTTTTTTTGGGTAGTTTTTATCTTGCAGGTCTAGAGGTTACAGATAACGGAGGAAGCAAAATATGAACAAGATTGATTTTATCGAAATGGCGCAGATGAAGAAGAACATCCCCAAGTTTACCCCGGGCGACACCATCAAGGTCCAGGTAAAGATTGTCGAGGGTGACAAGAGCCGTATCCAGGCGTTCCAGGGCGTTTGCCTCGGCCGTCAGAATGGCGGAATCCGCGAATCCTTCACGGTTCGCAAGATCTCCAACGGCGTTGGCGTTGAGAGGGTTTTCCCGCTGCACTCCCCGATCGTTGAGGCCATTGAGGTCATCACACGCGGTCAGGTCCGTCGCGCGAAGCTTTACTACCTGCGCAAACTGCGTGGCAAGGCTTCCAGGATCAAGGAAAGAAAATACGTTGCTGGCCAGTAGGTCGCAGCCTCGAAAGCCCCGGTCAATCGACCGGGGCTTTTTTTGGTTTGACGGCGGGTATCTCAGTAACATCATTGCCACAATTATCTGCCTGTCCAATTATTTGCTTCGTGCCGACGCTTTGCATGCGTCTGCGTCCTTGTTGCAGACGGATCTGCTTTGATTCAATAGCGCCGAGACGCATGCAATGCGTCTCTACCTGTGTCGCTCTTGCCGGTGGTCGCAACATTTTTCCCGGTTTTTAATCCCTAAGAAGGACCACTCAACTGACTCCCAAAGCCCCCAATCTTTTTCCCGACGACTCGCCGCTTGATTTGCACGCCTTCGAGGTTGAGGCCGCCCGGCACGGCTACCGTTTCGTTGCGGGGGTTGATGAGGCGGGCCGCGGACCGCTGGCGGGTCCAGTCGTCGCCGCGGCCGTCATCCTGCCGGACGGGCTGATACTTCCGGGCGTGGACGACTCCAAAAAGCTGAGCCCTGCGCTTCGGGACGAACTTTTCGATACCATCTCGCGGGAGGCGCTCGCTATCGGCGTCGGGTTCGGCGACCACGAGATGGTGGATCGCATCAATATCCTCCAGGCAACCCTTTCTGCGATGCGCGACGCCATTTTGTGTCTGAAGCCCGCGCCGGATTTCCTTCTCATTGACGGAATTTCCAAGATCCCGATGAACATAGCGCAGCGCACCATAAAGAAAGGGGACTCTCTGAGCTTTTCCATCGCTGCCGCTTCCATTATCGCCAAGGTGACGCGGGACCGACTCATGGTGCAGTACGATGAACTCTATCCCGGCTACGGCTTTGCCGCCCATAAGGGTTACGGTGCCGCCTCGCACCTGGCCGCCATCGCTCATCTGGGGCCCTCGCCGATACATCGAAAAACTTTCCGCGGAGTAAAGGAGCACGTAGCCGCGCTTCCCGATAACGGGCATTCGGAGGAGGGGCTTCTCCCGGGTTTTTAAGGTGAGGGCGCGCACTCTTTTTTGGGTGCCGTGCAAATTGACGGACCTATCGCCTTCCGGCACAGTGTCGGGCGAATAATGATTCGCCCCTACGATAAGCCGGTTGCTGCGGACCTAAGTTAAGTTAAGGTGGCTTCTCACTGTAGGGGCGAATCATCATTCGCCCATCGCGGGGGCTGGTGCCACTCATGGATAGTTTATCCCGCAGAGTCGCACCAAAGTCCCTCTCCCGGAGGGGGAGGGTTCGGGAGGGGGAAAGCTTCTTACCTCTCTGGCCACGCGATGTCGCAACACTGTTGGTTACTAATCATGAAATTTAAAGACCTGGCATGAACTTGCTGTTACACTGTGTGAGTAACTCAACCTGAGATACTCGGTGCAGGGGTGATATGCAACAGAAGAGCAGCAACAGTTCCCTCGGGAATATGGGTGAATCAATTGCTGCGACCTTTCTGAAGGGCGTCGGCTTCTCCATTGTCGAGCGCAATTTCCGCTGTGTCTGCGGGGAGCTTGATATCATCGCACGAGATGGCAGAACGATTGTATTCATCGAGGTTAAGTGCCGTAACAACCAGATATATGGCCCGCCACAATTTGCGGTGACTGCATTTAAACAGAGGCAGATCTCCAAGGCTGCCTTGGTCTGGCTCTCAAAACGGCGGCTCTACGATGCCGAGGCACGCTTTGATGTGGTCGCCATCATCCTTCGCGAGGGGGCGCTGCCGGAGATAGAGCATATCAGGAACGCTTTCGACCTGGCCTACTGACAAAGCCTGTAAGCTTTACCGCAAAGACGCAAAAGCTTTTAACGCAAAGGCGCAAAGACGCAAAGACGCTAAGAGAGTCAAAATCTATATTCGGGGTTTAACCAATTCCAAGACATACCACAGATGCCAAACGTTTAAGCTTTTCCCCGTTTTTCTGTCTTTCCCTTTGCGCCTTGGCGTCTTTGCGTCTTTGCGTTGAATCTTCTGATTTTTTTTGAATTTTGGAGGTGGCAATATGCAGACCGTGACCATCATCTACCGCCTGGCGGTATCCCTTTGGCTGGGTGGAGCTGCGCTCTTTACCTTTGTCCTCACTCCGATGCTGTTTCGCTCTGAGAGCAGGGACACTGCGGCGCGCATCGTGGGGCTGTTCTTTCCCGGTTATTTCCGCTGGGGGGTTGCCTGCGGCGTCGTCGCCCTGGTCTGCCGGATCATCCTTTCCGCCAAAGTATTGGAGCCGTCGGTGATAATCCTGGCGGTCATCCTGGCGCTCTGCTCGTTCCAGGCGTTCTACGTGGAACCGCACGCCGCAGAACTCAAACGCCAAATCGTCTCCTTCGAGACGACCCCCAAGGACCACCCGCTGCGGCGCGAATTCGGTAAACTGCACGGCATCTCGGCCGTCTGCAACCTCTCGGTCATCGCCGGCGGGGTTGCGCTGGTAGTGCTTTTCTAGCACTTCAGGTGGTTTTGCCTCTCCCTTGAAAGGTTTGCAAACAGTTCTTTGCTGTGCTAGTAATTAAGAAAAAATCGCGGAGACTCTCATGGATTTTACCGTTGCCCTCGCCCAGATAAAGCCGAAGCTCGGCTGCCTGGATGACAACATGGCCCTGATTGAGGCCGCCATCGAGAAGGGTATTTCCGATGGGGCCCAACTTATTGTTTTTCCCGAGCTGGCCCTCACTGGATATTTTCTCAAAGACCTGGTTCCAGACGTTGCTATCGGCCTTGATGCCCCGCAGATAGCAAAGCTGAAGCTGCTTTCCCGGCACATCTCGATCGCCATCGGTCTAGTCGAGGTTACTGCCGACTATCGCTTTTTCAACACAGCGCTCTATCTGGAAGAGGGTGAAATCCTGCAGGTGCACCGGAAGGTTTACCTTCCGACCTACGGCCTCTTTGACGAGCAGCGCTACCTCGCCCGCGGCGAGCGCTTCCGTGCCTTCGACACCCGTTTCGGCCGCTTCGGCATGCTGATCTGCGAGGACATGTGGCACCTTTCCGCACCCTACATCCTGGCCATGGACGGCGCCACCACCTTGATCTGCCTCTCCTCCAGTCCCGGTCGCGGCATTAGCGAAGCGGAGGGGCTCGGCTCGGCGGCAGCCTGGCAGAGGCTCACCTCAACGACGGCGATGTTCCTTAACTGCCGGGTTTTTTACTGCAACCGGGTCGGCTACGAGGACGGCATCAACTTTTGGGGCGGATCCGAGGTCATTGCACCCTCCGGCGAGGTAACTGCCCGCGGCAACCTGCTGGAGGAGGATTTCGTCCTCGCCAAAGTGGACGAAGGTGCGCTCAGGCGTGAGCGGATCTTCTCGCCCATGATGCGGGACGAAAATCTGGCCGTCACCGTGAAGGAACTTAAACGGATCGACAGGGAAAGGGGTTTCTGATGGGCGCGCTTACAGTCAATACGGCGCTACTGCGCAAGATTCTGGTCGGCTTCGTGCACGACGAGGTTACCAAGGTCGGGGTCCGCAATGGTGTGCTGGGGCTTTCCGGAGGGATCGATTCGGCCCTGGTGGCCTATATCGCCGCCGAGGCACTCGGTCCGGAGAACGTTTACGCTTATACCATGCCGTACCGGACCAGTAATCCGGAGAGCGAGCAGCACGCGAAGCTGGTCGCGGACAGCCTCGGCATCAACTACCAGGTGCTCGAGATCACCCCGATGGTGGACGCCTATTTCGACCTGGTGCCCGACGCCGACAACATGCGGCGCGGCAACAAGATGGCGCGCGAGCGGATGACCATCCTGTACGACCATTCTGCAGCGGTTGGAGGTCTGGTGCTCGGCACCAGCAACAAGACCGAGTTGCTGCTTGGCTATGGGACCCTGCACGGCGACATGGCGAGCGCGCTCAATCCGATCGGCGACATCTACAAGAGCCAGGTCTGGGAGCTTTCCGAGGCCATGGGGGTGCCGCGCGAGGTCATCGACAAAAAGCCCTCGGCCGATCTCTGGGCGGGGCAGACCGACGAGCAGGAGCTTGGTTTCAGCTACCGCGACGCTGACGAGCTGCTGTACCGGATGGTAGACCAGCGCATGAGCCGCGACGAATTGATTGCTGCGGGGTTTGCACCCGAGTTCATCGACAACGTCCAGAAGAAGGTGCAGGGATCGCACTTCAAGAGGCGGCTCCCGGTCATTGCCAAGGTCTCGAACCGGACCATCGACCGCGACTTTCGCTACGCAAGGGACTGGGGGAAATAAGGCCGTTCTACGTTCTACGTTCTACGTTCTGCGTTTTGAACCGCCTTGGTTTTTTAACGTAGAACCTAGAACATAGAACGTAGAACCGTTTTCAAAACATGACAGGAACTCTTTACATTGTAGCCACCCCGATCGGAAATCTCGAGGACATCACCCTCCGTGCTCTGCGCATCCTGAAGGAAGCGGATCTGGTCGCAGCGGAGGACACCCGTCACTCCAGAAAGCTTCTGACCCATTTCGGCATCTCGCGGCCGCTCACCTCCTACTTCGATCACAATAAGGACCTCAAGGGCGATTATATTCTGGAGCGCCTGCAGCAGGGGCTTAACGTCGCGCTGGTGACTGATGCCGGGACTCCCTGCATCTCTGACCCGGGCTACCAACTTGTGCGTGACGCGATCGCGGCCGGGCTCAACGTGGTACCGATCCCGGGGGCCTGCGCGGCCATCACCGCGCTCTCGGCTTCGGGGCTGGCGACGGACAACTTCACCTTTGCCGGGTTTCTGCCCAGCCGTCAGGGGAAGAGGCGCGAAAGGCTGCAGTCACTCGCCAGCGAGCGTGCGCTCCTCATTTTTTATGAATCCCCTAAAAGGGTGCTGGCGACGCTGCGTGACATGCTGGAAACGCTGGGTGACCGCGAGGTGGTGGTTGCCCGCGAACTAACCAAACTGTACGAAGAATTTCTGCGTGGGAAACTGTCAGCTCTCATCGAGCAGGCGGAACAGCGCGAGATCAGGGGGGAGGTTGCGATTCTGGTCACCCCGGCCGACGCGCCGGTTCTGCCCGATACTCCGGCGATGGAGGAGCTTTTGAGTCGCTACCTGGCCTCGGGGGAGCTATCCGTGAAGGATGTGGTGAAAAGAGTGACGCTGGAGACGGGGCTTCCCAAGAGTGCGGTTTACGCCGAGGCGCTAAGGCAGAAGGGGTAGGGCGGGGAGAAGGAAGCTCGGGGAGTCGGTGAGAAGAGAGACGCATGCAATGCGTCTCTACCTGATAGGGCTTGTGTCGTGAAATTGCTCGGAGAGCTATCCTGAGGATAGTTTTTGTAGAGACGCATTGCATGCGTCTCAGCTTTCGCGCTGGTGGCTCAGGCGAGTCTGGCGCCGTTGGGCACGTGCCGCTCCGGAACCGCGAGGACGATGGCGCCATTCTCGTCGGCAAAGCCGGTGATGAGCACCTCCGAAAAGAAGCGCCCGATCTGCTTTCTGGGAAAGTTCAGTACGCCGATCACCTGTTTTCCCACCAGCTCTTCGCGCTGGTAGAGCCTGGTAATTTGGGCGCTCGATTTCCTGACGCCCGCCTCCCCGAAATCCACCAGTAGCTTGTACGCCGGACTGCGCGCCTCCGGGAATTCCTCCACGTCCATGACGGTGCCGACCCTGAGCTCAACCCGCTCGAAGTCTCCCCAGCTGATCTCTTCCATGCTTCTCTCCTAAGTACTTAGCTAGACTGTCCGGTACACGTTCGGTTTCATTTGTTCCTGCTGGTCCGCCGGTGCTAGGGCGACCGCCGGTCGCCCCTACTCTCCGTTTCGGGTGTAGCAACCAATTTCTTGCAGGTCGCACACCGCTTCATGGGTCAACATCTGCTGTAAAAACTCCGGAACGCTGCAACTGTCCTTTCCACGTCTTCAGCCGTAACATCAAGGTGGGTCACCAGTCGAAGGCTGTCACCGCCGCCCAGAAGAATCCCTTCGCCGACAAGCGCCGCCCGCAACCCATCGGCGCTCCCGGGGGGCGGCGTCACGAAGAGGATATTGGTGTTGGCCGGGGAGACCTCGAGTCCGGCAATGGCTGCCAGCCCGGTAGCGAGGTCCCGAGCGTTCCGGTGATCCTCGGCAAGCCGCTCGATGTTATTCTCCAGGGCGTAGATCCCCGCCGCAGCGAGGATGCCGGACTGACGCATCCCTCCGCCGGCGACTTTACGCCAGCGGTGCGCCTTACTGATGAACTCGGCGCTGCCGCAAAGGAGGGAGCCTACCGGTGCGCCGAGCCCCTTGGAAAGGCAGACCGATACGGAGTCGAAGCGGGAGGCGATCTCTCCGACTGAAGTCTTAAGCTCGACCGCAGCGTTGAAGACGCGCGCGCCGTCCAGGTGGAGCGCCAGGCCGTGACCCCGCGCGCAGCGGTTGGCCGCATCGAGGTAGTCAAGCGACAGTACGCGACCTCCCTGGGTGTTCTCCAGGCAAAGGAGCCTGGTCACTGCATGATGATGGTCGGGAGATTTCACCGCCCGGGAGACCTTACCGAGATCGAGGGAGCCGTCTGCCTCGAAGTCGAGCGGTTGAGGCTGTATGCCGCCGAATATTGCACCGCCGCCACCTTCCCAGCGGTAGATGTGGGCGTCCTGCCCGGCAATGTACTCGTCCCCACGCGCGCAGTGCGACAGCAGGGCGAGCAGGTTACTCATGGTGCCGCTGGGAACGAAGAGGGCCGCCTCTTTACCGAGCATCCCCGCGCCGAGCGCCTCCAGCCTGTTGACTGTCGGGTCTTCGCCGTAGACGTCGTCTCCCACTTCCGCCCGGGCCATGACTTGGCGCATTGCTTCGGATGGACGGGTAACCGTATCGCTTCTAAAATCGACTGTTTTCATACACTCCCCGTGATTCATATCTGGTAATTGCAGAAGGGGACCGGCCCCTTGGCGCCGGTCCCCTTCTGGTTAACCGCAAATCCGCCC
>JGI24143J45723_1000323_pt1 | contig 25282 bp, 24 predicted proteins | sample BarGraIncu00432A_FD_45723 | JGI IMG/M metagenome (IMG submission 45723) | reverse complement strand
ACCTCCCCAGTCACTATACCTACCCGTCCGATAACATGGCGCATAACTCCCAGCCCAGTTTTCTCATCATAAGTACTAATTCCTAGCTCCGTTATGATTTGTTGCACAGTCTGAGCCACAACATCATTATCGCTATGCTGAATATAACAATGTTCTGTATTAATGATCCGATGGGTCCCCTGAGCGAAGCACCCAACAGCGACTTTACCTTGGGCAGTGCCAATAGGGAACTGCATTTTATTACGATAATACCACGGTTCCTCGGCCCCAATAGTTGGATGAATCGTTACGTCAACTATTTTGCCAATCCTTGTCACTGCATCAACCACTATTTGGCGTTTAAGTTTAAGTTGTTCTTGATACTCTACATGCTGCAATTGACAGCCGCCACACTGATAATAGATGGGGCATTTGGGTATAGAGCGGGCATTTGACGTCACCTTTACACTTTGCAAACTAGCTTTTGCATAGTTTTTTTTGACTTCAGTTATTTTTACTTCTACAGTCTCTCCTGGTAGTGCATGAGGAATAAAGATAGTAAAGCCTTCATATTTGCCAACACCTTCACCACTGTGTCCTAGGCTAACAATGTCTACGGTATATGTATTATTTCTAATGACTGGCTGTATTTGTTTTTCCATTTTATTATCACCTTTCTATTTAAACCCCAGTAAACACAAAGATCGCAAAGTAGCACAGAAGGCGCAAAGAAAATTGTTAATATCTTCTTTGTGCCCTTTGTGTCCGCGTAGCGGCTTTGGATCTTTGTGTTTAAAATAGGGTTTCCCTTATCTATTAAGAGTTGATTTTAGGTTCATCAGCCGATTTACTCAATTTTATAAAGCTATCCGTATAATCCTTTAGTTGCTGACTGACTAAATAATGTATGCTATCTTCAGGATAAGTCTCATCTTGACAAACACCTGCTGGTACATCAGTCAGAATTTCGATGCCTTCGTCAATGGTGCGCACCGCATAAATATGAAAACGACCTTGTCTCACGGCCTCGACGACTTCATCATTTAATGCCAATTCATCAACATTTTGGTGTGGAATCATGACGCCCTGTTCACCTGTTAAACCTTTTATTTTACAGACATTAAAGAATCCTTCAATTTTTTCCGTAACGCCACCAATGGGCTGTATTTCACCTTTTTGGTTGACTGATCCGGTCATCGCAATATATTGCTTGATTGGCACTCCTGATAGACTTGACAATAATGCATATAGTTCAGCACTTGATGCGCTGTCTCCATCCACGCCACCATAGAGTTGTTCGAAAGTAATACTAGCCGTGACCGCCAAGGGTAGCTTTTGTGCATATTTTTGTCCGATATAGCCACTGAGTATGAGCACACCTTTGGAATGACTGGTACCACTCATCTTAGTTTCCCGCTCAATATTAACGATTCCGCCTTTACCCATATAGGTATTGGCCGTAATCCTTGATGGTTTACCAAACATATACTCGCCAACAGCCATCACAGCCAAACCATTAACCTGCCCCACTTCTCTACCATCCGTATCGACCATTAGTTTACCATCGGCAAACATTTCCTGCAGCTTTTCTTCATATTTATTAGAACGATAATTTTTCTCTATGATAGCCTGCTTGACATGTTCACCAGTAACAATAACACTTTGATCCATTGTGGACCAAATATCAGCCTCACACAAGATCTTAACGATTTCACTAAAACGAGTCGTTAATTTTCTTTGACTACCAGCGAGACGGCAAGAATACTCAACCATTTTAGCAACTGCCGAACGATCAAAGTGTTTTAAGCCTTTACATTCAACCGTAGAGCTAATAAATCCCGCCATCTTTTGTATGTTATCTATCGTACTCTCCATTTGAGTATCAAAATCAGCATGTATTTTAAATAGCTTGCCAAACTCCTCATCATGATTGTACATCAAATAATACAAATATGGATTACCAATTAAAATTACTTTGACATCGCTAGGTACAGGCTTTGGCTTAAGTGAAGCCATGGCCATCATGCCATACTGCTCACTCAGGTTTTCCACATATAATTTTTGGGTTTTCAAAATGCGTTTTAATACTTCCCAAGCACCTATATTGGTCAAAACATCACGGGCATTTAAAATGAGATAACCGCCATTGGCTTTATGCAGTGCTCCCGCCTTAATCATTGTAAAATCCGTACTCATCATTCCCATACGGGTTTCATATTCTACCCGGCCTACTAAGTTATAATAGGTGGGATTGGATTCTACAATGACAGGTGCACCTTTTAAATCACTATTATCCACCAATAAATTAACTTTGTATTTATCTCGAATCGTCTCTTGAGTATTTTTTTTCAAGAATGCTAGGGGATTACTTTGATCGTCATCCCCATTGCTCGCTCTAAAATCATTAATATTTTTTACAGCATCCTGCTTAATTGCCTCTAAATATTCTATAACTCCAGGGTGTTCTTGATATCGTTCCTTTACCTCTTCAATGAGACTGCCAGCAGCAAATAAACCTACCTTGCCATCAAGTTTGCGGATTTCTTCGCGCATTTCTCGTTCTAACTCTTGCATGCGTCTTACGACTTCCATGGCCTTTTCATGGACGTTCAGTATTTTCTTTTCGATGATATCTTTTTCTTCTTTATCGAGCTTTTGAAAATCTTCAGGAGCAATGGCTTTGCCATCAGCCATAGGTACACCAATAAAGCCCGTTGTTGACCACTGAGGCATAATACCGTTTTCTTCAGCTTTGTCATTAAATGAATCTATGAGTACCGAACGCTTTCCTTGAAATTTTTTAACGATCTCATTCTTAGATTTTTCATAATCATCACTACTAAATATCTTTTCGACTTCTGTTTTAATATCTTCAATTAGTTCTTCCATATCTTTACAAAAAACATTTCCTTTACCTGGCGGCAATAATAAGGCTATGGGTTGGCTACTGTTCTCAAAATTATTTACATAACACCAATCCCCAGGGACCGGTCTTTGGGCTGCCACTTTAGTGACAGCAGCTTTCGCATATGTTATTTTACCAGTGCCCGCCAATCCTGATATGAAAATATTATATCCCTGATTGTTGGCAAACAAGCCAAAGTCCATGGCTTTCACTGCTCGCTTTTGACCTATCATTACATCAAGTGGAGATATACTCGCTGTCGTTTCAAAATCAAACAACTTTTCATCACACGTAAAACGCAGCTTATCTACAGATAGTTCAGGATATGTGAACATTATTTTTTTCCCCTTTTCAATTCCGACTTTTAATCATTAGTATTCAATTCTTTTATTATAATTCCTCTTATTCTACGTTGTTCCTCACACAAATGATATACCAAAAAATAGCATAAGTATCTTCGATGTGTTGATAATAGAATGAGCAATCATCGCACTGATTAATGATCCTGTCCAATAATAAACAAAGGCCAACCCCACCCCAACTACAATCATTTCTCCAAACCAGTAAGCACTAAAATGCATGAATGCAAACACCATAGAACTAGCAATCGCCCCACCCCAAAAGCCCCAGCGCTCTTTCATTGGCAAAAATGTAAATAACCGATAGAATATTTCTTCCGTCAAGGGCGCTAAGATGCCTGCTAAAAATAAGGGTACCATTAATTGTTGCCAGGTCGTTGCATTTTCCACCTGCACAATTAAAGGATGATCTGTCGGCGTTATAAAAAGCATCGTTGTATATATTTTTTCGCTAAAGATACTGACTGCCAATAAGATAAAGCCCACAGCCATACCTTTCACTATGTTGGCTCCTAGATGATCTAGAGATAAACCTAACTTGCTAAAATCACTGCCACATTGACGCACTGTGATCCAAACGAGTCCCAATACGATGACTCGATCAGTCACTTCTACGATAAAGGGTGTGGCAGTGAATAGTAAGGGATATAAAACCCGCACCAATAGCAAGCCAACCACTAAACGTAATACGTGAATCGACAACACAGCCTTAAGATTCCAAGTCACTTTACCAGCTAACATCTTTCTTACCTTCTTTATTACATGATAAATGCATATCCATCTCATTATGCACGACCTTTTGGTCTTTCATGCTTGGAAAAAGTAGGCACAAGAATAAATTAAATGTGAATTAAACCCCAGAGGCGCAGAGAACGCAGAGGGTTACAATAACCTTTTCTCTGTGTCCTTTGCGTCTCTGGGGTTCAATATTCTTTTTCTATATTAATCTAATAATAGTTATTTACTTTGCATTCTCTCGCGAAGCAAACTATTCACCATATCTGGATTAGCTCGGCCTTTACTTTGTTTCATCGTCTGTCCAACTAAGAAGCCGATTGCTTTTTCTTTACCAGCATTAAAATCAGTTACAGATTGAGGATTAGCCGCAATAACAGCATCAACAATTGCAATAATTTCACTACTATCAGAAATTTGTACTAAGCCTTTTTCTTTAACGATAATTTCAGCATCTTTACGGCTCGACCACATTTCTTCAAATACAGATTTGGCTATCTTATTGGAAATAGTACCTTTTGTAATCAAAGCAATGAGATCTGCCAGTTGTTTTGGCGACACTGGGCACGCCAAAATGCTGATTCCTTCATTATTTAGATGCTTAGATACTTCACCCATGAGCCAATTAGCAACAGTTTTGGCATCTGCATGACACTGTACACTTTGGTCAAAATAGTCAGCCATGGCTTTACTGACAGTTATCATTGCAGAATCATATGCAGATAATCCATAGTCGTCCATAAGACGTTGCTTCCGGGCATCCGGCATTTCTGGCAAGCCGCCACGAATCTCTTCCACCCATGCAGGATCAACGATGATAGGCACCAAATCTGGTTCTGGCAAAAAGCGATAATCGTTGAGTTGTTCCTTCGTCCGCATGGAAAGACTAATGCCTTTATTTTCATCCCACGTACGCGTTTCCTGAATAATTCGTCCGCCCTCTTCAAGGATTTCTTCCTGACGAACAGCCTCATACTCTAGGCCTCTTTGTACAGAGCGAAATGAATTAAGGTTTTTAATCTCAGCTTTCGTACCAAGAGGTTTTGTGCCTCGGGGACGAAGAGAAATATTGGCATCACAGCGAAGACTCCCCTCTTCCATTTTACAGTCTGACACATCGAGATATTCTAAAATCGCCTTTATTTTTTCTAAATAAGCTCTCGCTTCTTCAGCAGAACTCATGTCTGGTTCCGAAACAATCTCAAGGAGTGGCACGCCAGTACGATTATAATCCACGAGTGCAGAGTCGGAGCTAGAAATCGTAGCCCCAGAATGAACTAATTTACCAGCGTCTTCTTCCATATGTACACGAGTAATACCAATCCGTTTGACTACGCCATCGACTTGAATGTCTAAATACCCATTGACGGCAATGGGCAAATCATATTGACTGGTTTGAAAATTCTTGGGTAAATCAGGATAATAATAGTTTTTACGATCAAATTTACTAAAGGGCAAAATATCACAATTAAGAGCCACACCGACCCGCACAGCAAATTCAACTACTTTTTGATTGATCACAGGCAAGACACCAGGTAACCCTAAGCATACTGGGCAAACATTCGTATTTTGCTCAGAACCAAATTTTGTGCTACAACCACAGAAAATTTTGGAATGAGTTTTGAGTTCTGTATGAACTTCCAGACCAATTACTATTTCATAATCCATCTATTTTACCTCCCCAAGGGTTGCAAAGCCTTTGTGGTAGTCATTATTTTGCTCAAAGGTATAAGCTGCACGTATCAAAGTCTCTTCATCAAGAGGTTTAGCAATCATCTGCAATCCAATTGGCAGACCCCCAGCAAAACCGCAAGGAATGGAAACAGCAGGCACACCTGCAAGATTAACAGGAATGGTACAAATATCTTGTAAATACATGGCAAGAGGGTCATTGGCTTTCTCACCAATTTTAAAAGCTGTCGTTGGCGCAGTTGGTGTAATAATAACATCTACGTTTTCGAAGGCTTTATCAAAGTCTTGCCGAACTAATGTGCGGACTTTAAGTGCTTTCAGATAATATGCATCGTGATAACCAGCGCTTAGGGCATAAGTGCCAAGCATGATACGACGTTTTACCTCAGCGCCCAAATATGCGCTACGAGTTTTCTTATACATGTCTATAATATCAGTGCCTTCAACTCGTTTACCAAAGCTTACACCATCATACCGTGCAAGATTGGAACTGGCTTCAGCGGGAGCAATCATATAATAGGCTGATAAGGCATACTCCGTATGAGGCATGGATATTTCCTGACATTCAGCCCCTAGAGCTACCAATTGTTCAATGGCTTTGTTAATTGCTCTTTTCACTTCTGGGTCTATTCCAGATACAAAATATTCTCGAGGAATACCTATTTTTAACCCCTTAACATTATTAACTAAGGCCTTCGTATAATCAGGTACAATTGCATTAATGGAAGTAGAATCTTTAGCATCATGACCACAAATAATGTTGAGGACATGGGCACAATCAGTCACATCACGAGTAATCGGTCCTATTTGGTCAAGAGAAGATGCATAAGCTACCAAACCATAACGGGAGACGCGTCCATATGTAGGTTTCAAGCCCACCAAGCCACAATAGGCTGCTGGTTGACGAATAGAGCCACCAGTATCAGAGCCTAGTGCCCAAATTGCTTGTCCCGCGGCCACTGCAGCGGCTGAACCGCCACTCGACCCGCCTGGTACTGTTGTTAAATCCCATGGATTGTGAGTTGTGAAAAACCCCGAGTTTTCAGTAGAGCCACCCATGGCGAATTCATCCATATTGGCTTTACCAATCATAACAATATCTTCGGCTATTAATTTTTCCACAACAGTTGCATTATAAGGAGGTATAAACTCCCCTAATATTTGAGAACCGCAGGTTGTTTTTGTACCTTTCGTACATATATTATCTTTCAGCGCACCGGGAATACCTGCAAGGATTGAAATAGCCTGTCCTTGCTTAATTTTAGCATCAACAGCCTCAGCTTGAGCAAGGGCACTATCACGTGTTTGAGTAATATATGATTTTACGTCTTTTTCTACAGCGTCAACCCTAGCGAATACATTCTTAGTCAATTCCACTGCTGACACTTCTTTGCTTACCAGTTTTTGATGCAACTGGTGAGCTGTATATTTAAACAACTCCATGCTAATCCTCCTATCCTTCAATAATTTTTGGTACTTTGAAATAACCATCTTGTTGCTCAGGAGCATTAGACAATGCTAATTCCCTATTCAATGAAGGCCTTGCTTCATCTACACGCATAACATTTTTTAGTGGTAAGACGTGAGCCATAGGCTCTACATTGTCAACATTCACCTTATTCAATACTTCAGCATATTGCAAAATAGCATCCATCTGGCCAGTAAAGGTTTCAAGTTCACTCTCAGAAAATTCTAACCTTGACAGCAATGCAACATTTGCTACATCTTTACACGTAATCTTCATAATATCACCATCCAAACTTAATAATGACTAGGAAATTTCATAATAAATTTAATTATACCATGGTTATTGAAAAATTCAAATGAACTCCTCATTTAAAAACATAACCGTCCTACAAACCACGCACATGGCTGAGGACGGTTTCATTATAGGATGAGGCATTCACTACAGAATAGATAGAGAACGGGCCGCTGCAGTGGCTATCGCAGAGAGTGGACCGGGATAGATACCAATCCCAATCGTTGCAACCAAGCTAATAACTGCAGCAATGCATAGTGGTTGACTCACCACAAAGGTATGCTCATCATATGGCTCATGTAGATACATGACTTTGGCAACACTGAGATAGTAGTACACTGAAATCATAGACATTACAAAACCGATTAAGCCGAGCCATATATAACCTTTTTCAATAACCGCAGTAAAAATAAAAATTTTTCCGACGAAACCGGCCATTGGTGGAATACCTGCCATGGATAATAATGATACTGTCATCACAACCGCCAACAATGGTGATTGCTGGGCAAGACCAGCAAAATCATTAATCTCATTTGAACCACGGTGTCGATGCACCGCAATAATAACTGCAAATGCGCCAACATTGGCAAAAATATAGAGCATGGCATAAAATAAAATACCTTTGATCCCAGCAGCATCAGCAGCCATTAGCCCTGACAACATGTAACCAGCCTGGGCAATTGAGGAATAAGCCAACATGCGTTTAATATTAGTCTGCCAAATTGCAACAACATTACCGCCAATCATCGTAATAGTCGCAACAATACCGACAATAGGTAGCCAATAGGTTTCCATACCTGCAAAGGCCACAAATAAAATTCGCAGCAGCACTGCAAGACCAGCCGCCTTCGACCCCATGGACAACATGGCAGTAATCGGTGTCGGTGCTCCTTCATAAATTTCTGGTGCCCACATATGAAAGGGAACAACAGCGAGTTTGAAAAACAGCCCTGCCATGATGAGACCCAGTCCGAGTAACATTCCTGGAGAGGCAACCGTATAATGAGCAATTTGTTCAAGAGCAATACTGCCAGTATATCCATAAACCCAGCTCATACCATACAACAAAATTGCGCTAGATGCCGATCCTAGAATCATGTATTTCATCCCAGCTTCACTAGATTTGAGGCTGCTAAATTGAAAACCGACCAAAATGTAAAAAGTAACAGTCATTAGCTCTGTACCGACAAAAATTGTGATTAAATCATTGGCCGAAGCCATAATCATCATACCAGCAACAGCAAATAATAACAGTGCATAAAATTCGCCCCGATATGCAACTAAATTCTCAACATAATCCAAAGAAAATAGCAGTGTTAACAATGTAGCGATTAAGAATATCTGTTTAAAGAATAGGGCGAAACCATCCACAATGAATAACCCCCGGTATACCGTTGCGGAGACGCCAAACAGGGTACATGTATAGACAGCAACACCTGCTATTCCAACAATGGCTACAGATCCGAGACTACGACGGGTTGTGCCCTGTGGTAACAATAAATCTAAGACAATGATCAGGAGTGCTAGGCAGACAACTATAATTTCACTAGTTAGAAGTGTAATATTCATTGAAAAAGCCCTCCTAAGAACGCTGGCGTAGTATGTAATTTAACCAGTAATGGTATCATTGGTTCTACACCACTATTCACCATACCCATGAGCATCTGGGGGAAGATACCAAATAGCACCAGAACACTGCCCAGCACAACGAGTGGCACTAGTTCTGCTCCACGAGCATCAATGCAGCCATCAAACTCGTCGCGACGTGGTCCAAACAATACATTGGCGAGTACACGTAAAACATACAGCGCAGTGAAGATAATGCCTGCAATCGCTAGCAAGGCATACACTGGATATTCTCGAAATGAGCCCACAAAAATTGTGAATTCAGGAATAAACCCAATCAATCCTGGCAACCCTAGGGAGGCCATACCCGCTAACATGAAACCAGTCGCGACCCGGGGCATCTGATGGGCCAATCCTCCTAAATCTGGAATGTGGCGTGTGTGGGTTTTTTCATATACATTGCCAATCATCGCGAAGAACAAAGCGCTCATTATTCCATGAGCAAACATATTGCCAACCGCACCATTAAGTCCAGTACCATTCAAGGCCGCAAAACCTATGAGTACATAACCCATATGAGACACTGAGGAATATCCAATAACATATTTCAGATCTTTTTGAGCAAGGGCAATAAACCCAGCATATAACACATTAACAACTGCGAGTAACGCAATCAATGGTGCCCAGAACATGGCTCCTTGGGGCAAGATCAATAATCCAACCCGAATCAAACCATAACCACCAATTTTTTTCAAAACCCCGGCATGAATCATTGATACTGCAGTGGGCGCTCCCGCATAACCATCAGGTGACCAACTGTGAAAAGGCCACATGGATATCAACGACCCAAAACCAATCAGCAACAAGAAAAATGCAAAAATTTGAAAATTCTCCGATAAATGTCCTAGTTCATGGGCACGAGCTAACGCCTCCATACTAAAGGTTCGCAACCCTGTTGGGTATGCATTCAAATACAAAGCAATGACACCAACGAGCATAAATGCTGAACCTAGCAGTAAGTATATCGTTAACTTCATTCCCGCATATTCCTTACTCACACGCTTAGTTGATCCCCAGATAATTACCATTAGATAAATTGGGATAACTACCATTTCATAAAATAATAAGAAAATAAACAAATCTTGGGTGATAAAAGTTCCCGACACCCCAGTTAACAAAATAAGTAGAAGAATAAAAAACTCCTTAGGCCGTTTATCGATATTCCATGATGCAAAAACCGCGGTAAAGCCAATAAGCATCGTAAGTAATAACATGGGCAACGATATTCCATCTACCCCTAAGATATAACTAACGCCTAACTCTTGAACCCAAGGGCGATTTTCTACAAATTGCATGCCACCTCTGCTAAAGTCATAAGTAACATACGCATAAATTGAAAGTCCAAGAGCGACTAGCATGGTCAAGGCCGATATTATCTTGATCGCCCTATTTGCTTCACGCGGCAAACAGGACAAAAGCAGTGCCCCGATGATTGGCGTCAAAATAATTACAGTTAATAACGGAAAATGATCCATATTAGTAGGCACCTCCCCATAAAGCCGTCACGAATACAGGCGCTGACAATACTAAATACGCCACCATAATGAGTATGGCACCAAACAGCACGAGACCATATTGCTGCAAATACCCTGTTTGCCAATGGCGGAGTTCGTCACCAAGTCGATACATCATCGAAGCCAAACCATTGACAATGCCATCAACGATATTGATATCAACCCAATACAATACTTTACCAAGACCATCCACAAAAGTATGATTCAACCACAAATAGAGTTCATCTATATAATATTTATGATAACTCAGCTTGTAGAGCCAAGCAAAACGTGCCGATAGAAGATCCGGGGAAACTTTACCCGAGCCATATACTAGCCAAGCCAAAAGCATGGCAACGATTGATAACAACGTCGATAGAAGAGCAATATTAAAATTTAACCCTTCATGAGTAGCCACACCAAAGCGCACCCACTCGCCGAAATGATAGGCATAAGGGATATACCCACCAATAATGCTCAGAATACTGAGTACGACTAACGGAATCATCATAGTGACCGGGGCTTCGTGAGGACTGTTTTCAGGGTTTTCTGGGCCGAAAAATACGACAATCAACATTCGCGACATATAAAAAGCTGTCATAAAGGCCGTAACCACAGCAATAACATACAGCGGTGTGCTAACCTGGGACACAGCCAGTAAAATGTCGTCTTTGGAAAAGAAGCCTGAAAATGGAGGAATGCCTGAAATTGACAGCACACCAATTGCCGTAGCAACAAAAGTAACTGGCATTTTGTGTCTCAAACCACCCATTTCGAAAATATCATTTTTATTATGCAGTCCATGTATGACTGCACCAGCTGACAGGAACAACAATGCCTTAAAAAAAGCATGTGTCATTAAATGAAACATCGATGCCGTGACACTTCCTACACCCAGTGCTAACATCATATATCCTAGCTGACTAACCGTAGAGTAAGCTAATATCCGTTTAAGATCACGTTGAGTAAGTGCAATTGTAGCAGCAAAACAAGCTGTAAACCCACCAATCCATGCCACTGTCAACATCACGTCAGGAAGTACACTATACAAAAAGAAAGCTCTAGCTACTAAGTATACACCGGCTACAACCATGGTGGCAGCGTGAATAAGGGCTGATACAGGTGTAGGCCCTTCCATAGCGTCAGGCAACCACACATGTAATGGAAACTGTCCTGATTTTGCAAGAGGTCCCGCAAAAATCAGTAATGCCACCACTGTGAGCATACCCGTTCCATACTCCTTGACATATTCAGGTACCGTACTTGTTAATTGGGCAAAATCCACAGTCCCAAAGAGGATTTGCAGCATTAAGATGCCAATTAGCAAACCGAAATCACCAATCCGTGTCGTCATGAACGCTTTTTTTGCAGCTTCACGGGCCGATACTTTGTGAAAGTAATAACCGATGAGCAAATATGAACAAAGTCCTACTAATTCCCAGAACACAAATAATTGAACAAAATTAACTGCAATAATAAGACCAAGCATAGCTGCTGCGAACAATGATAAATAGGCAAAAAATCGACCAAAACCATCATCCCCCTGCATATAGCCAATAGAGTAAATCTGCACGAGTAATGATACTAGAGTGACAACAACGAGCATCATAGCAGCCATTGGATCAAGATAAACGCCCATATTAATGGATAAGCCAGCAATGTCAACCCAAGGTATTCTCTCAACGAAGGGCTGTTCAACAGTAATATGTTGAGCAACTACACCATAACCAATGCCTAAGGCTAAAGTAAAGCTAATCATGCTCATGCAAATAGCCACAATAGCAGACAATACGGGGGTACGGCGTAGGAAGAATCCGATCACGACAAAAGCGACTGCTGGTAACAGCGGAATAAACCACGCGTGATGAACTGCATATTGAGTAAACATAGTTTTCACCTACTTTCCTATAACATTACCAGCGCATACGATTCAGTTTATCAATATGCACGGTATCGTGGTCATGATATACTCGGAATACTAAGGCCAAGCCCACTGCAACTTCAGCGGCTGCCACTGTGATTGTAAATACGACAAAGGCCTGCCCAGTCAGCACATCAGGCTGCATGAATCGTGAAAATGCCACTAAATTAATGTTGACAGCATTGAGCATCAGCTCGATACACATCAATATTGCCACAATATTACGTTTAGTCAATATTCCATACACACCAATAACAAATAACACAGCAGCGACAGTCAAATAATGAATCAATCCTATCATTCTTCTTTGCCTCCTTTAGCTAAGGCGATTGCACCGATCATCGCCCCTAGCAACAGTACAGCAGCTACTTCAAAGGCTACCATGTAATCAGTCAACAATAACTGGGCAATCACTGAGGGAGTATCTTGGGCTACCAAGGCTGACGAATAATGCCAAGGCGTTGTTGCAATGACAATTAAAACGACCACTAGAAAACACCCACATATTAATGCAGTCCCTCTTCGCCAACCACTATTTTGATTAGTATCTTCCATGCTACTACGCTGCGTCAGCATAATACCGAGTACAATCAAAATTGCCACCGCACCGCTATAGACTAAGATTTGCACTGCTGCCAAAAAATCAGCCTGCAATAAAACATATAGACCACTAATACCAATAAAACACAGCGCCAATAACAAGGAGCTATGAACCAAATTTGGTTTCGTTACTACCCCTATGGCTGATGCTATTGTAATGGCAGCAAATATGTAAAAAGCAATATTATACACGAGCTCATCCATCTGAAGACCTCCTCTTAGCATCCTCAGCCTTTTTCGCAATTGCTAAACAATCTATGTCTAGCTGTGTGCGAAAATATCTGGCATTTTCATAATTTTGATCCCAGCGAATTGCGTGAGTAGGACAAACTTCCACACATAAATTACAATATAGACATCGTCCTGAGTGGTAGATATAAGAAGCCAATCGCCGTTTTTTCTGCTCATCTATGACTGTCGAAAGCTCAATAACAGCATTAGGACACGCCATCTTACACAACCCACAGGCAATACATTTGTTAATATCCAAATCCAGCTCACCTCCACGAAACCGGGGCGACATAGGTATTTTTTCTTCTGGATATTGTACCGTGACCTTCTTGCCAAAGAAATGTTTAAAGGTAATGTTCATACCTTTTAATAAACCCTTACCTAGCATAGTGTTCCCCTCCTAACTGAAAAGTTTATAGGTATAAATACCAATCCCAGTAATAAACACATTCACCAATGCCACTGGGAGCAATACTTTCCACCCGAAGGTCATCAATTGGTCAACACGCAAGCGGGGAAAAGTCCAACGAAACCACATAAAGATGAAAATCATAACACCAATTTTAAGTAAAAACCACAACCATCCGGGAAGCCATGGACCACTCCACCCTCCGAGAAATAAAGTGGCGGCAATGGCTGAAGCAGCTAATAAATTGGCATACTCAGCTAGAAAGAATAAAGCCCATCGCATACCTGTATATTCAGTGAAGGGCCCTGCAACTAGTTCTGATTCACTCTCAACTAAGTCAAAAGGCGTACGATTNGTTTCAGCGGTTGCAGCAATCACATACACAATAAAAGCCACAGGTTGTAAACAAATAAACCANACCTGCTGTTGGGCAGCAATAATATCACTCATACGCATTGAACCCACTAACATAACTACCCCTAGAATGGAAAAAGCCATGGGAACCTCATAACTAAGCATCTGGGCAACAGTACGCATCCCGCCCACAAGTGAATATTTGTTATTAGAACCCCAACCAGCCATAAAAAAAGGTAAGGTACTCTGAGAAGCAACCGCAATAAAATAGAAAATTCCAATATTGAGATCAGCAAAAATAGCCTGCTGATCAAAGGGAAATACTGCATACACTGCAGCCGACGGTATAAATAATAGCACTGGTGCGAGCACAAACAGCCATTTGTCAGCTCCAGTAGGTATAATATCTTCTTTTGCCATTAATTTTATCATGTCTGCTACTGTCTGCAATGTTCCCCACGGTCCTACACGATTGGGCCCGATGCGCATCTGCATGAACGCACAAATCTTACGCTCTGCATATACAAGCACTACAGCAGACATTGATATCAGTGTAAAAATGCCGCCAATATTGATAAGGGCCATGGCGATATCGACAAACTGAGGATTTGGCACATATTGACTTAGTATTTCTCGTAGCACTTTAGAAATAGCAAATAGTCCTATTATTTCTTGCATACTTTACAACCCTCCTCTGCCTTGTTTAACAATCAACTTCCCCCATTAAGGGGTCTAATGTAGCAAGTACGGCTACCACATCAGCAATCATTAAGCCCTTACAAACATCATTAAGGGCTTGTAAGTTAATAAATGACGGACGACGTATATGATTGCGATACGGCTTTGTTGTACCATCACTCACAATATAAAAGCCGAGCTCCCCTCGGGGATTTTCAATGCGATGATATACATCGCCCACTGGTGGCTTTATGACTTTAGGTACATTTGCCATTACAGGCCCCTCAGGCAATTGCGCAAGTGCTTGCGTGATAATCTTAGCGCTTTCTACCATTTCGTCCATCCGTATTATATAGCGATCCCAGTTGTCACCGTTTTGACCTAGAGGCACAGTAAAATCAAAGCGATCATATACACCGTATGGCTCAATCTTGCGAATATCATAATTGATACCTGACGCCCGCAGACATGGACCAGTCAATCCTACTTCTAGTGCCTGCGTACCATTAATAACACCAGTGTTTTTCAGCCGGTAGTAAAAAATTTCATTACCTGTTAATAAGTTGTGGTATTCAGCTACCATTGCAGGAAAATCCGCCAAAAACTGCTCAGTTGCTGGTATAAACTGTGATGGAATATCAGCCATCACGCCACCGATTCGAATGTAATTATAGGTTAATCGTGCACCACACACCATATCAAATAAATCTAGAATTCGTTCACGATCCCGAAATCCGTACATCATCCCCGTAGAAGCACCAAGATCAATGGCCAGAGAGCTCATGAAGAGCAAGTGACTGGCGATCCGATTAAGTTCCGTCATAATGACACGTAGGTATTCAGCCCGTTCTGGCACCTTACTCTCCATAAGTTTTTCTACCGTTTGGCAATATCCCAGATTATTTCCCATTGATGCAACATAATCCAGCCTGTCAGTATATGGGATAAATTGAGTATAAGTACGACTTTCAGCCAATTTTTCTATGCCACGATGTAAATATCCCATATGTGGTACAGCTTTAACTACCAGTTCACCATCCAGCTCTAGTACGACTTGTAATACACCATGTGTACTAGGATGCTGCGGTCCCATATTTAAAGTATATGTCTGGGTTCTCGGCATAAAACTATAACCTCCCCTCGCCTGATGTTGTTAACTTATACCCTTTACGCAAAGGATGCTCAACAAAATCATCCGGCAAAAAAATACGTCTCAGATCCTTATGGCCCAAAAAGCTGATGCCTAACAAATCATAGACTTCCCTCTCTTGAAAATCCGCTGATGGCCAGATTGTCATCACGGTCGGCACAGTTGGCTTATCTGCCCGGCAGCGAGTTTTTATTGTGACTTTATTTCCGAGTGGCAATGAATAAAGATGATAGACAAGCTCAAAATAGTCCACATAATCCACTGCTGTCAAACTGCTTAACATATTGAATTGATAGGCTGAATCATTTTTAAGTACACCCATAATCGCAAGCAAGTATTCAGGCTCAATCAATAATGCTTGTTGAGCCCCCTCACCAATGACGCTTACATGATCAGGAAACTGTGCTTGCACATTGCTTATGGCCTCATGACTCAGTATTAAATTACTCATGATGCTCTAGCCTCCCCACAGCAGGATTTTGAATTTTGCGTTTAAGTTCTAACATACCATGAATCAAGGCCTCAGGGCGTGGTGGACAGCCAGGAATATATACATCAACAGGCAAAATCAAATCAACGCCGGGCACAACCGAATAAGAGTCTGCAAAAGGTCCACCTGAATTGGCGCAACTTCCCATGGCAATCACATACTTAGGTTCAGGCATTTGCTCGTATAAACGTTTTAACGGGCCAGCCATTTTCCACGTTAAGGTTCCCGCTACAATTAACAAATCTGCTTGCCTAGGTGAAGGTCTAAACACTTCATAGCCAAATCTGGACACATCAAACCTTGCTGCAGCTGCAGCCATCATTTCCATAGAACAACAAGCCAGGCCTGATGATAAGGGCCATAGTGAATTGCCTCGCGCCCAGTTGAGGACTACATCAATGCTTGTGACTATGATATTTTTTTTGATCAATTCATGCTCTGGTTNTTCGATTACTGGCAAGTTATTTATTTCCATTCTAAGGCTCCTTTCTTCCACGCATAGCCCAAACCAATAGTGAGAATACTCATAAAAATAAACATTTCAATAAAAGCAAATGTTCCTAATTGCTGAAATTTAACAGCCCATAAATATAGAAATACAGTTTCCACATCAAAGACAACAAAAATTAGGGCATATAAAAAATAACTAACTCGAAACTGTACCCACGTTGTACCAACAGTATCCACCCCACATTCATAAGGCAAGGATTTCTCTACTCCAGGACGCCGTGGCTGAATAACATAAGCCGTCGCAAGTGCTATAAATGGAAACAGTAAAGCAATCACCAACAATATCCCAATATTGACATAGTCGTGTAACATAATAATTTATCCCCCTCGATAACGTCACATTGATTCTAGTTTAAATATTAATATGGTAATATTTACAATTAAATTCTACCATATTAATACACCTATGACAAGAATAGATTCACCGCTTTTCGACAACTGTCGTTTGCCAGTACACTTTCAAGTACACTGCTCGCCTCATTGCCAAACAGCATACATTTTACTGTAATAATCCCTGTTGTATTGAACAGTGCTATTTTACCTCTTTGGGAGCAGATCACACAGAACTTGCTAATAAATATAGTTATGATGTAAAATATACATACTACAGTTTGAAGGAAGTGAATCAGCATGGCCGATAAAATACATATGGTAGCCTATAATACTCGAATAGAACAATCCCTTTCAGATAAACTCAAAGAATATAGTACTGCATCAGAGATTTCAATTACAAAAATTATCAATAAAGCATTAGAGGAATATCTTAATAACATTGAATTAAAAAAATAGAACCGTACCTACAGTAAAAAATGAAGGCAACCCGTGGAGTTAATCTCTCCATCCGGTTGCCTTCATTTTATTTGGTTTACTATTCTATATTGTTTTACCTATATCATGACTATAGGTTTCCTGATCCATCTCGTTCATTATTTTACTTGTCGCAACACCAGCGATCATGGCGCCACTCACATTGAGGGCCGTTCTACCCATGTCAATCAGTGGCTCAATGGCAATCAACAAACCGACAATACCTACTGGTAAACCCATTGTGGATAGCACGATCAAAGCAGCAAATGTAGCGCCACCACCAACACCGGCAATACCGAAAGAGCTAATGGCAACAACAAGGATCAATTTAATTAAGAACCCAAACTCAAGAGGGTTAATGCCCACTGTAGGAGCAACCATGATTGCCAGCATGGCAGGATAAATTCCAGCACAACCATTCTGACCAATACTCACGCCAAAAGACGCTGATAAGTTTGCGTAACTAGAGGGTACCCCTAGTTTATTGATCATTGTCTCAATGGTCAGAGGCATTGTCCCTGCACTTGTCCGGGACGTAAAGGCAAAAGCCAATACAGGTATAACTTTTCGGACATAAGTAATGGGGTTGAAGCCCATCACGAAGAGTATAAACAGATGTACAATAAACATAATGATAATCGCTACATAAGAAGCAATTACAAATTGAATCAATTTATAAATTTCGGCATAGTTACTTGTCGATACGAATTTTGTCATCAAGGCCAACACTCCATAGGGTGTTAATATGAGTACGAAATCTACAAGTTTCATCACTACGTCATTGGCTGTACTAACAGCCTTTACAAAGAATTCCGCTGACTCCGGCTTGGCTTTCTTAATACTAAGGACTCCAATACCCATGAGGACTGAAAAGAAAACAACAGATAATGTATCCGCACTGCCTTGCCCAGTCATGGCATAAAACGGATTAGTGGGAATAATTTCAATGAGTTGCTGCTGTACAGGTTTCGCTTGAAAAGAGGTTAGCTTACCTTCCACGTTTTTCGTAGCATTAACTTCAGCCTCACCGACTTGCAATGTTTCCGCCGTTAAATTAAATGCTAAAGAAGACCCGACTCCAACAGCAGCTGCAATGGCAGTCGTGAATAACAATATCCCAATAATCAGTCCTCCCACTGTGCGGAGTATCTTTGCATCCTTTAGATTGGTAATGGCTGTTGTAATGGATACAATAATGAGTGGCATTACAATCATCTTAAGCAATCTTACATAGCCAGTCCCTATTACATCATACCAACTATTTGATTGTTTAATAATGGCTGATGAACCGCCAAATATGCTCTGCAATACTGCGCCAAAGACAATACCTAATACAAGTCCTACCATAACTCTCGTCCCGAAACTTATATGCTTACGTTGCATCTGATATAAAATGGCTACCAATACAAGCATTGCTCCGATATTGATCAGTAATGTTAAATAATTATTCATAATTCCCCTACCCTTTACAAAAAATATGAAAATGTCGCATCATTGATCATGACTTGGCAAAAAAACAAAAGACTAAGAAAGCCGCAACTAGCGAGTTTCTTAGCCTTCAGTTTTCCGATCAGCTAACAATTTCATGACTTAGTGTATCACAGACTTCTTGTCCGCGTCAATGTTCATTTATTCGATATTCGAACTTTAATCACTGTGCCACATTCTCCGCATATTCCCGTGCCATGATTATCTAAAATCACTACACCACCACATGGTATATGAGCCAACAAGTTAAAAACCTCCTTACTCTATCTTATTTATCAACATATGTTATCCTAGAGTAAGTTATAACATACTCAAGTAATCAGTAATTCCCCGCGCAATGGCTGCGGCAAACTGATCACGACTGTTTTCATCAGCTAACAACATTTCATCCTCTTCATTGCTAATAAAAGCGATTTCAACGAGGACAGCCGGACAATCAGTCAGGCGCANCACATATAAGTTACCAGTTTTCACACCACGGTCAACAGTACCCAAACTACTGACGATTTGTTGCTGTATACAAGTAGCCAGTCTCTCGCTATCACCACCAGTCGATGGGCAATATGTTTCTGTGCCTTTTACATCGGCATTGGTGGATGAATTGCAATGGATCGATACAAATAGATCGGCCCCAAACTCATTGGATGCCTCAGTGATCTTACTAAGTACATTTTCTTGTACTTCTAATACCACGCAAGATACCGCGCGAAGATAAGATGCAACTCGCGCCATCATATCACAGGTGATATTCGCTTCTTCCAATCCCGTATGTCCGACAGCACCACTATCACGGCCAGGATAATGGCCACCATTAATGGCTAGTTTCATCTCAAACACGCTCCGGTAAATTATTTGGTTTTCTTATACTATGTAAATTGAGCTACTTACGTGCTTCTTATTTTAAATATGGATAAAAGAAGGGCCTTGCAGTTTTTGCAAAGCCCTTCTTTTATCCATATGAACTAAATTAATATCCTGGAGAGAAACTGTTTTGTCCGATCTTCTTGGGGATTTGAAAAAAACACCTCAGTTGGAGCTTCTTCCACGATCATCCCCTCATCCATAAATATAATCCGATCAGCAACTTTCCGGGCAAAGCCCATCTCATGTGTGACCACAATCATGGTCATACCCTCAGCGGCTAATGCACTCATTACTTCAAGGACTTCCTTGATCAATTCGGGATCAAGAGCTGAGGTCGGTTCATCAAATAGCATGACATGAGGATGCATAGCTAATGAACGAGCAATAGCAACTCGCTGTTGTTGACCGCCAGATAACTGTGCTGGATATGAATTTTCCTTCCCTGGCAATCCTACCTTTTCGAGTAATAATCGAGCAGCGATTTCCACTTCAGCGCGTTTCTTTTTCTGTACATGTATGGGACCCATCGTAATATTTTCTAGCACTGTTTTATGACTAAATAAGTTAAATTGCTGAAAAACCATCCCTGTTGATTGTCGAACTTGGTAGAGATTCTTTTTACTTTGATGTACAGAAATGCCATCGACATATATTTCGCCCGACTGGATATCTTCCAAGCCATTAATACTGCGTAATAACGTACTTTTACCTGAACCACTTGGTCCTAATATAACAACGACTTCGCCCTTATTGATGTGCATGGATACACCTTTTAAAGCTTGGTGGTTGGAATAGTTCTTATAAACATTAACTACATTAATCACTTTTCGCCATACTCCTTTCTAGTTTTCTCACTGCCAATGACAAAACGAATGATAAGGCGAAATAGAACACTGCTATTGCCAACCATACTTCGAATGCCCTAAAGGTGTTTGTCACAATATTCTTGGCGACGTATGTCAAATCCGCCATTGCTATCACAGAGACTAAAGAGGAATCTTTTATTAAGGTTATAAATTGCCCAGCAAGGGGGGGAAGGATTCTACGGATTGCCTGTGGCATAACCACTAAGAGCATGGTTTGAAACTCCGTCATACCGATGGACAATGCAGCCTCAGTCTGCCCCTTGGGCACAGCTTGAATACCAGAGCGAATGATCTCTGTGATATAAGCTCCTGAAAAGATAGAGAGTGCAGCCACTGACGCAATCATTGGTGAAAGATTAAAAAACATACCTAGACCAAAATATATAAATAATATCTGTATCAGTAATGGTGTATTACGTATCCACTCAACATAAATATTAGCTAACACGACCAAAATCGTCTTTGATGACGTCTTGGCTAGAGCACCTGCTACACCAATCACGGTTCCAAACAGGATTGATAACAGGGAAATTTTAATGGTTATCCATAATCCCGCTAATATGGCAGGTATGTAATCGAGAATAATTTCAAAGTGCAACTGGTACATATCTAAATCTCCCTATGAAAAAGTTTTTGGGGGAACNTCCCGTCCCCCCAACATATTACTACAAGTTACTTTTTAGGTGGAACTAAATCCCACCATGGCATATCGACAAACCAATATTTATAGGCCTTATTATAATCCTCTGTCTGTTTATATTTTATCAAGAATTTATTTAACCATTCCACTAGTTCTGGATTGTCTTTTGGTACTGCAATCCCAAGATTTTCTGTTGTAAATGGTTCCAAGATCGCATAAGTCGTATCGGGGTTTATTCGATGATAGATTGCTACCCAAGGTGTTTCATGAATCACTGCCGTAGCATTACCGTTCGTAAGTTCCAAACCAGCTAAAGCAGAGCCTTCAAATTTCTTAACAGTGGCATTCTTGAACATTGCAGTTGCCGTTTGATCTGCTGTAGTCCCCATGGACACTGCAATCACGTTGCCCGTTTTGTCTAAATCTTGCCATGTCTTTACATTTGGATAATTTTTATTAATTAATAATGCCTGCCCCGAAACAAAATACGGGTCCGTGAAATCTACAACTTCTCTTCTTTTATCTGTTGCTGTCATTCCTGCAATCACGATGTCTACTTTCTTGGATTGCAATGCTGGGATAAGGCCAGAAAATGCATAGTTTTGAAATTCAACCTCTACACCCATCTCTTTTCCTATCGCTTTAGCTACGTCGATATCATAACCTACAAGATTCCCTTGTTTATCAGTCATCTCAAAGGGGTAATACCCACTTGCTGTACCAATAACAATTTTACCTTTTTTATGTATTGCATTCATCGCTGTCTTCGATTCATTGGAAGCACAACCTGTAAAGATGAGTGCCATCAATAGACTCATGGTTGCTATTGCGATACCCTTAGACAATTTTTTAAACAAAAACACGCCTCCCTAAATTTATTATCCATACTATAGTTAATAATAATACTATAGTATGGATAATCATACAATACACATTAATTTGTATTATGACAATAACCAGCACCCAAAAATGATTTCTCTATTCTAAGATCTCGTCTTGGGATATATTTATTGTCCAGTTCAGTGGGTTACTTGGCCCTAGCTTTTCGCCCTGTGGGTAATATTTAAATACTGTTTTTAAGGACTCAATTAATTCATAGGGAACGATGCGATCACATTTCTCACATGAAAGATAGGCAGTATTTCGCACCTGATCGACGGATAAGACAAATCTTTCTTCACAAGAGGGGCATATAAATAAAATCATGCTACAATTCCTCCTTTCTAGAATAAAGGATGTTTTCTTCACACTCGATGGCTATTAGATATTATACTATTCAGCATATTCTTCAAAAAGTCCTCTATCGATGCTCTCCAGTAAAGGAATAGTTCCATCAGTATATCCTATATAAAGCTTATGCAGGGCGCGGGTCATCGCAACATAGAGTAGCTTACTATTCATCTCATCTGTTGTATACCGATCTTTACTGTTGATAATTAATACAACATCAAACTCTAGGCCTTTGGTAAGATAAGAAGGCAATATGACAACTCCAGCGGCATAGGCACTCTCCTCACCTGTTATCAAGGTAGCTTTCATTCCCATTTTTTGCAATTTCGAGTGTATTCTTGCACATTCCATGAGGCTTTTGCAGACAACTGCGAAGGATTTATATACATTGTTTTCTCCATGTTGCACTACCTCTTTGATCATAGCAATTATGTCCGTTTCTTTTTTTGTCTTTAAGACTTTCGGCTTGTCTCCGTAACGAATGACTGGCCTCGCAATGGTCAAACTCTTGTCACCTAAAGATTTTATCACCTCATTGGCAAGGGACATAATTTCAACAGTCGTGCGATAACTTTGCTCTAGGGTTAAGAACTGACAATCATCTTTATTAAAAACAGATTCAATCACCTGTTGCCAATTATCAATAGCTCGGTATGCATGAATACCTTGAGACAAATCTCCGAGAATAGTAAACAACCTGGTATGTAAAACCTGTCTTAACATATAGAACTGAAATAAGCTATAATCCTGAGCTTCATCTATAACTACATGCTGAATGACAGGGGTCGTACCTGCGCCAATAATTAAGTGTTCCATGTAGGCGAGAGCTGCTAAATCTTCATATTCTAATTTTTTTCTTTGTAATACTCCCGCTGAATGCTGACAGAATGATGTAATAAATTTCCCATCCAGTGGTTTTCCACTATACTTTATGAAGACTTCATTGTTTGAAACCACATCTTGATAATACCCAAGGAGATCACGCTTGGCTATTTTCCCCACATACTTAGCCACAAGAGTTTTGCTGACTTTCTTGATCCTTGCCAATTTTCCCTCGCGCTCATCGATTAAATAGACCACAGAAGAACGTCGTTCTTCTGGATCTTCAATCATTTCCCGCGTTTTTTCAATTTGCTGTTTATAACTTTTCTCTATCTTTTTAGTGAGTAGCTTTTTCGCGTTACTTAACTTATTGGCTAAGGCCTTTTTTAGAAGATCAAAGCGTCGATAAAGAGGTAGGAAACTATACTCTACTAACAGTAGGTTCTTTACAGCCTCTTTTCCATATAAGACATGTTCTTCTAACATAAAATCCGTCGTCGGTACAAGTTGCTCTTCTAAATCTTTAACATAATTATCAATCAAGTTTTTAAAATCTAATGACCCTTTATAGTTTGCTATATGACGTAATCGTTCTCGCTCAGTATCGTCTATTTTGCCTTCTAACAGGCTTTGTATTTTTTCATTGGGATTAACTAAAGAATATGTGGTGCCAATTAAGTCTTTAACGAAATCAGCAAAGGTTAATTGTCTTACTCTTTCGACTCCCAGCTCCGGCAGCACTTCAGATATGTAATTAATAAACAGCTTATTCGGTGCTAATATTAAAAAATTTTCGGGAATGAACTTATCCTCATAGGTATACATAAGATAGGCAATTCGATGAAGGGCAATTGTAGTCTTACCGCTACCAGCAACGCCTTGTACAATGAGAGGCCTTGATGCATCAGCACGAATCACCTTGTTTTGCTCAGATTGAATGGTCGATGCGATATCCTTTAGCCTATCATCTGCATGAGCCTGTAAGGAAGATTGAAGAAAAACATCTGTCGTGGTGATATCAATATCGATAAAATCTTCTAGTTGCCCCTCGTTGATGGTGTATTGCCGTTTGAGAAATAATTCTCCCTGCACAGTTCCTGATGGGCTTTCATAGGAAACGGCTCCTAATCGACCGTCATAATAAATATTGGCGAGTGGTGACCGCCAGTCAATAATGATGGGCTTATTCTCTTTACGTTTGGCAAGTGCCGACTTTCCAATGTAAAAGCGATTAAGTACAGCCGCATTTTCTTCTCGAAAGTCTACTCGGCCAAAATAAGGCTTATGTCTGGACCTAACCAGTCCATTGTAATCCTGATCTCCTAGCTTGATCAACTCGTTATTAAGGAGAATAGAAGTATACCTTTGACTACTGTCTGAAATATCAAATTCTACCATCGCCTGCTTAATACTTTCCTTACGCACTTCTTTCTCAGAAATAATTGTTTTGATAAAATATTCAATATAGCGTTTGGTATATTTCAGCCGAGCTTTTTCATAATTAAAATCTTTGTGACCTTGTATTGACATTAATCCTCCTGAGATTTCTTAATTGCTTAATTAAGAAAAAAAGCAGTCGTGTTTTTTACGATACTATATGTACTATAATATACCCTTTATTTATTTCATTCAATTATTACTATTATTTCTTAAGTTACTAAACTCTCTTCTTAC
>JGI24143J45723_1000322_pt1 | contig 25290 bp, 19 predicted proteins | sample BarGraIncu00432A_FD_45723 | JGI IMG/M metagenome (IMG submission 45723) | reverse complement strand
TCGGGTAGCACAAATCATTACCTTTGGCACAATGGCTGCTAAAGGGGCTATTCGTGATGTTGGGCGGGCTTTAAATATATCGTATGGCGAAGTCGATCGTATTGCCAAGATGATACCAAATGAACTAGGAATTACCTTACATCGGGCTATTGAAGTCAATTCCGAATTGAAAAATGCCTATGAGAGCGAAGTGGTGGTGACTAAACTTCTAGATTTAGCTATGGCGGTAGAAGGATTACCACGTCATGCGTCGACACATGCCGCGGGACTGGTTATTTCTCAAAAGCCTTTGACCCATTATGTGCCACTTCAAAATTCAGCAGAAGGCTTTTTAACCACTCAGTATGATAAGGATAAAGTCGAAGAAATTGGTTTGCTAAAAATGGATTTATTGGGACTTAGGACACTAACTGTTATTGGTGATGCGATCAAATTGATTAAGGAAAATAGAAATATAACAATTGATATCGACGATATTCCTCTCGATGATGCTAAGGTCTGCGAAATGCTCTGCCATGGTGATACTGCTGGGGTTTTTCAGTTAGAATCCAGTGGTATTACAACTTTGGTAAAAGAACTCAAACCAGAATGTTTTGCTGATTTGATACCCTTAGTTGCGTTATATCGACCGGGCCCACTTGGGAGTGGCATGGTAGCTGATTTTGTTGCCGGTCGTCATGGCAAAAGACTAGTTACTTATGTACATCCACTATTAGAGCCAATCCTAAATGAGACATTTGGCGTTATTTTATATCAAGAGCAAGTCATGAAGATTGCCTCCGTATTGGGGGGCTTTAGCCTAGGGCAAGCTGATATGCTCAGACGAGCAATGGGTAAAAAGAAACATGATGTACTAAATGCCCAAAGGGCGAACTTTATGCAGGGTGCTAGCTTAAAAGACATTGACAGTAAACTAGCGGGAGAAATTTTTGATTTAATGGCCCATTTTGCAGGTTATGGTTTTAATAAATCTCATAGTGCAGCCTATGCCCTTGTTGCTTATCAAACTGCCTATCTAAAAGCCAATTTTCCTCAGGAATTTATGGCCGCCTTGTTGTCGAGTGTCATGGGAACAAATGAAAAGGTTGGCTATTATATTGAGGCGTGTCGTCAAATGAAGATTGACATCTTGCCGCCTGATGTGAATGCAAGTCATAACAGTTTTAGTGTAGAAGACTTTGCTATTCGGTTTGGACTAGCGGCTGTAAAAAACGTTGGCGAAAATGCTATTCANAATTTGGTTGTAGCCCGTGTTGAACAAGGGCCTTTTAAATCTCTAGTGGATTTTTGTACACGGATTGACATGCGNTTGGTAAACAAGCGTGTCATTGAAAGCTTGATTAAGTGTGGAGCTTTTGACTCATTCGGAGCAAAAAGAGCCCAACTACTGGCAGTGCTTGAGCGGGCAGTGGATATGGCTGCCGTAAGTCAGCGAGATAAGGCCAGTGGACAAATTGGTTTATTTTGTGAAGAAACCCTTAATGAGGCAGCTGAAGTCAATTTTCCTGATATACCTGAAATACCTAAAGAGCAAATGTTGGTGATGGAAAAAGAAATTACTGGTTTTTATGTGACTGGGCATCCCTTGGATGCCTATCGTGATAAGATGAACAGTTGTACGCCAGTAGGTGAGCTTGTGAGTGGTAATTATATTGATGGTAAAATTGTACAGGTAGCAGGAATGATTAGCACAGCAAAGCGTATAACTACTAAAAATGGTGACATGATGTGCTTTATAACTCTTGAAGATTTTACAGACCAAATTGAAGTCGTGGTTTTTCCTAAAGTTTTTGATAAGTTTAGTAAAATACTCTTGCCGGATATGGCAGTTCGGGTATCAGGACGGCTCAATGCTAATGATGAGAGCACCAAAATTCTGGCGGATACCATTCGGAGTCTAGATGATTCAGAGAGTAGTGAAGTTCGGATTAAAATATCTAAGCAACAGGAAAATGGGGAACTATTTCACCAATTGAAGGAATTGTTAAAACAAAATCACGGTTCTACAGTTGTCTATTTACATCTCATTGATAGCCAGCGGATCATTAAGACGGAAAAACAGTTTTGGATTCAACCTTCCACTCAAGCAGTTGAAGCCTTAGAGAATATTATCGGTAAAGGGAGGGTAAATATAATATAAAGAACAGACACTTGGTTTTATAAACCAAGTGTCTGTTCTTTATATTAGGTTAACAAATAGCAAAGGATTCAATAGTAAGAGTAGGTATAAAAAATCATTTGTAATTTTTTGACAAAAAAGCGTGGTAGTCTTTTATAGGATATGCTATCATGTGTAGTATAAACATAGCAGCGCTGGAACATTAATCTTTTGAAATAATGTATTAATAATTTTGCAGGAATACGAGTTAATATGGAGAAAATAATAGTGGATTAGTCAGATTAAGATGATAAGTCGACTATATAGTCGTAGTAGGAGGATTTATGTGGACTGCAATTTATATTGCAATAAATCGTATACAAGCTGAGAAAATGAAGGATTTACTTTGTACAGAAGGTATTTTGGCCAACACAAGAGCAACAGGGGTTGCTGCGATGAATAGTGATGGAGCATACGAAATCTTGGTGCTAGAATCAGAAGCTAACGATGCAAATGAGATTATCTGTAAACATGTGGTTATGAAAAAATAGATACAAACTGATAAAATTGCGATTGCATAGGGGGAATTAGTGAGGGGCGGTTTGTTATAGGACGGTGCAACCTGTATTTTGAGGCCCATACTGGAAATGGGTGGGTGAATCTATTAAGGTGAAAAAATGTCCATAAATTGTAATAAGGCTATTTTGTGGAGGCGGAGGGCGTTTATGTTGCTCTTGATGGTGGGTATACTTAGTATATTGGTTTTGGCGATGATATTTGCCTGGTATTATTGTCGGAGATTAGACTGGCAGATTAAATTACTAACAGTCAGATTAAACAACCTAATCCGCAGTAAACAGCGAGATAGGCAAGTCGTGAAGCGGTTGCTAAAAAGCATTTATATTATCATTAATAAAGGTATGACTTTAAATAATTCAATGATTGTTTATCAAGCTTTAGATTTGCTCAAATTAGCATTTGGTTATGGACTTGTCCGCCCTGGTGAGTCTGGCAAATTAATGGCCATTGGTATAACAGCATTAAACAATAATAAGCCTGATACTGTCAGTTTAATTATAGATGCTTTTAGCCCTCTAACGCGCCAATTACCATCGGAGTCTATTGTAAATGTGGTAGAGCAATTAACATTAATCGGCACAATTGTGTTAAAACAGAAACATAATTTTTTAGCTGCCAAAGTAGTTAAATGTATTTTTTTTATTATGGAAAAGACAGATGTGATGGCTGATAAAAAAATATTGGTGGCTGCTATTAAGGCGCTTAAAGTAATAGGTATACTTGGATTGCGCCGTCGTGATACTGTATTGTTAAGAGAAATAAATATGCTCTTGTCAGCGTGGCTTTTTGCCAATCCGAGGAATGATGATATATCTAAGGAAATAGCAAGTACGCTCACTGCTTGGCTCCATCGTATTACATGGCTGGATGATGCAATCTTATTTTCCATCATAGCTGAGTCTACGTTTAATCTAATTGAAGCTGAAGCGCTAACTGATACTGGGGTTGAACTGATTATTGATGAATGGGGAAATATTGCTGCATCAGCTTGTTTAAACCCTAATAGTTCAATAGCAAGGCTTATTATAGAGCTTTTATTTAAGGTCGCGGATCATCAAAAATCTAATAAACAGTGGATAAAGGTAATTGCCCTTACTGGGCGGGTAGCCAAGCTGGCGGCCTATCGTCATGGTGTTAATGCAACATTCATGGTAATGTATTCTATACTGGATTTGGGACGTAAACTGCTATGGACAGAATTAAGATATGTAGAATATATTGATGAACCTCGCCATGAATTGTTATTTAGAGTAGTAAGAGAATGTCTAATCATTTTAACCTATGGGGCACGTCAGAATTTACTTGGCTCGGCAGGAGAAACGATTGTTGATGTTTTTAAATGCTGGTTGGNGCATCCAGAGAACATTATCAATGAAAAATCTGTGAAAAAATATTGTCAGTTTTTATTGCTATTCTGGTTAAAAAATAAAAAAAATNGGAAAAAATATATGCCATGTGGTGCTGCTGAGCTTATGGAGCCTATGCTATTTACGAACATTGAAAAACAGAGATTAGGCATATAAGAGAGTGAAAAAATCCGGGTATATTATACGCCGGATTTTGGTCTTTGCCCCTTGGTTCCTGTTAATAGTAAGCCGATGATGGGTATGAATTTATTGGATTTTTGAATAAACATTGCGAAAGCCAAACTAATAGCCACTGTTAATAGATAAAATCCAATTACGATTGGTGCTGACATCACGATGTTATATATAGTTAGATATTCGAATAAATAATACATGATTAATGGGTGGACTAGGTAAACTAAGTAGGAATGTTTGCCTAAACTAGCAAGAATAATCTTTACTATTGAGGGCATTTTATTTTTATCGAACAACATAAACAAATATAGTGTGGTAGCTAAAGTATATAATACCCCTATAGGACTGAGTTGATGATCGATGTTAACTGCCTGCTCTGGTGAGTAGTGCTTAATGTACAATAAGTAATAATAAAAGGCTAACATGCCCGACAAGGTTATGTAAAAGAAAAAATTAATATGCCGCTTATAGCGGGTGATCAATTGTTCAAATTCTGCGTATTTTATGGCGCAGACAGCACCGAATAGAAAGATAAAAAGATAATGTAGTACCCAGTAGTTTAAACGGTATGAGAGTAACTTACTGAGATAATGATTAGAAACATCTACTTTGAGCACATAACTTGAATAGTAATTGAAAATGATCTGGAGTAGTAATAGTATGCCTAGGTCGCGGAGTGGATGCTCAATTATACGGCAAACCATAAATCGCCATACAGGCATTAAAGTGTAAAACCATAGTAGGATAACTAAAAAATAGAGTTGACAGGATGCTAAACCAAAACAAAGAAATTCATATAGTAGCGGTGCAGTCCATATAGACACATCATGACTTACGAATGTGTAGTGGACCATATACAATAGCGACCATACAATGTATGGCAGTAAGACAGTACGGGAACGTCTTATAGTGAAAGTGACATAGTTCAGTTTACTTTGGATGTTGTGATTTATAAACAAGCCAAAGGCTGAGACAAAGAAAAAAATCGGCACGCTAAAGCGAGTGAAAATATCAAGCAAGGCAAAGAGATGTACATTGACACTCGGGTTGCTTAATGAATAGGCTCCAGTATGGATGCCCACCACGCCAAGCATAGATATGCCACGAATATATTCTAGAGCAGTTATTTTTTGTTTGGACATGCTGAAGTTCCTTTCTAGTGTATGTTGATTTTATTATGACATAATTCGCAATTAATTCATATAAGTCCTGCTTATACAGATAATAAAATCTCTGTTATGGAGATCTCATACTCTAAGTGGCAGGATTATCACACTTTTATTTAGAATATATAGATAAACGGTTTAGGGAGGTATAGATTATGAAATCATTAGGTTTAGTGAATGGTAATCTGGTTGATATTAATGAAAATGTTGTACCGATGGAAGATCGCGGGCACCAATTTGGTGATGGCGTTTATGAATTCGTAAAAATATATAACGGTAAGTGCTTTGCCTTAAAACCACATTTAGAGAGATTGTATCGTTCTTTGCGGGCAATTAGGATTCCTGCTGTATATACATTCGAAGAGCTCGTAGAATTCCACGAGCTATTAATTGAAAAAAGTGGTATCGTTGAAGGAGCAATTTATTTGCAAATTACTAGGGGAGTTGCCCCCCGTACACATGGTTTTCCTGAGAAAATTATACCCTGTCTGACAATGTCTATAAGACCTAGCCAAAAGGTCAATACCCATTTACGCGAACAAGGAGTTAAGATAATTCTTATACCTGATGAACGTTGGCTACGGTGTGATATTAAATCACTTAATCTGCTGGGGAATATTTTAGGAAAACAGCTGGCTAAAGAAGCTGGGTGCTTTGAAGGTGTCATGGTTCGCAATGAGCATATCACAGAAGGAACAAGCAGTAATTTTTTCGTGGTCAAAGATGATGTTATTTGGACATATCCGGCAACTCATTTAATTCTAAACGGAATTACTAGAATGATTATACTTGAGAAGCTGGCAAAAGAATTAAATCTCACTATTTTGGAAAAGCCTTTTACGATACAGTTCATCCAAGGTGCGTCAGAAGCCTTCTTATCTGGCACCAGTACTGAGATTATGCCAGCAACTACTATCGATGGTGTATTAGTTGGAGATGGGACTGTTGGGCCGATTACTCGCAGTATACAGACGGCCTATACGCGACTCATTGATGAGGAATGTGGACGTTAGTGAACGATGATTGTCTTGGTTAGATAGCAGGGGGATAACCCCTGCTATCTTTGTAGATACTATTAGAAAGGTGTGGGAATGTTATTTTCTCATGGAGGATCATTTATGCGGGAAAGACTAAAACAATTGCCATATTATCGTTGGCTGATTTTTGGCGTAGCTGTGATGGGGACGTTTATTGCGGTGTTAGATGCTAGTATTGTTAATGTAGCTTTACCGGTAATTGCTATTCGTTTAGGTGTAGAATTACCTATGGTTCAGTGGGTAGTTTCAGCATATTTACTAGTCATCACCATCTTGTTGCCCTTGTTTGGCAAAGTTGGTGATATGTATGGTCGACGTAGGATATATTTACTGGGCTTTATGATATTTACGATTGGTTCATTATTATGTAGTATTTCCAATGCTATTTGGTTTTTAGTAGGGGCACGAGTTGTACAGGCTATCGGCGCTTCTATGTTAATGGCCAACTCGCCAGCCATTGTCAGTATAACTTTTCCTGGCAAAGACCGGGGGAGGGCTCTAGGGATGGTTGGTACGGTTGTAGCGTTAGGATCAATGACTGGGCCTAGCCTAGGTGGAATAATGGTGGGGCTATTCAGTTGGCAATCTATTTTTTATATTAATTTGCCCATAGGTCTACTTGCTTATTTTCTAGGTTATTTAATTTTACCAACAGAAGAAAAGCATCATGTGGGAACATTTGATGTTCAAGGTGCTGTGTTGTTTGCTGTGGGAATGACAGGTTTCTTAGTTGTATTAATTAATGGACATGAGTGGGGCTGGGGCTCATACATAGTAAATATGCTTAGTATTATTACGATTGTTCTATTGAGCGTGTTTTTATGGCATGAGAATCGTGTAGAACAGCCTATGATTGATTTATCCTTATTTAAAAGCTGGCCGTTTCTAGCGGGGAATTTATCAGGATTATTATCATTTATGGCCATGTTTTCCAACAATATGCTACTACCCTTTTATTTGCATACAATATTATTGTTGTCGCCAACTGAGATTGGGTTAGCAATCACACCTTTTCCCTTGCTAATGGCAGTTGCGGCACCGATTAGTGGGTATTTATCAGAACGAGTAAGTCCTGTACTATTAACGAGCACAGGCTTAACGATTATGATGTCAGGGCTACTTTATCTATCTTCACTTGACGCTCAATCTGTTATTTGGCAAGTTGTGATAGGACAAGCCGTTATGGGCCTTGGGACGGGTATCTTTCAATCCCCTAATAATAATAGTGTGTTAAGCTCAGTGCCTATTGGAAAAGTGGGGCTTGCTAGTGGGATTAGTGCACTAATGCGTAACGTAGGCATGGTAAGTGGTATTGCGGTAGCGGTATCTGTATTTGAAAATAAACTACAACAAGAATTAGCCGGAGTTATATTGCCTGATCAAGCAGTATATATTAGTGCTTTTTTAACGGCATATCATTCGGCTTTAGTTGTTGGTGCTTGTTTTGCGGGTATTGGTGTTATTATTTCCTTGAGCCGAAAAGGGCATATGCCTTTAAAAATATAGTGAAATGAAAGTAGTTGTGGTAATATGAATATAATTAATACTCAAATAATAGTTGGAGGGGACAAGAGTGAGTAAAATATGGTTGCAAATTTTTGCGGTGATGGTTGGCGGTAGTATCGTTAAATCTTTTTTCCCAAATCCATTGGTGTGGGTGGTTATTGAAATTGCAGTGTTTGGTATTTCCTATCTGATTTTACGTAGGTATCCCTATGTGAATCTAAAAGCAAGTATGATATTTTTAGGTGGATTAACAATTATTTCGATACTTACAGATTTGGGAATCATGAATAATATGGTGAGTAGTCTTTTCATACTGGCTTTATTGGGTTGGATGATGTATGATCGACGTCGTAATGATAATCCTAAGCCGCCAGAGAATCGACATCAATGGCATAAGTGAGAATAGCTTTTTTATGAATGATAACTATTTTATATTGACGCGTACTGCATTATTATTGGCTCTTACTCTGGTATTTCAGTCTTTGCGTTTTATTATTCCGATTCCTGTCTTTTTCTCTACATTTTTGATTGGTAGTTTAGTGAATGCCTGTTTATTGGTTGCTGTGGAAACCGTAGGCTTTCGATTGGCTCTACTTATTGCCATAATAGCGCCGATTGTCGCTTATCTTCAACAAGTACTACCACTACCTATATTTATTATACCAGTGGCCTTGGGTAATGTTCTTTATATAGGAGTATTTACAATAGGTAGAAGGTGGTATTCAGGGTTGCAAATTGGTGTTGCAGCTTTCAGCAAGACATTATTTATGTATGCTACTTTTAGTTGGCTTCTTACGTTAATTGCCATTCCGGCAAAGCTCGCTATTGGATTGATGTTTGTGATGAGTTGGCCACAGCTTGTTACTGGAATAGTTGGTGGTATTTTAGCTAGTATTATAAATAAGCGGTTACACTTACTTTCTTGAAGTAAGTGTAACCGCTTATTTATAATACTATGAAAATCTCCCTCAAGTAATGGTGCAAGATAAATATTAATGTTGCGTTTGTTTGTCATAAATAATACACTATTATTAAATGCAGGCGAGGAACATAAAACTACATAATTGTAAGTTGCAAGTCTTATTTTGTGTAGAATTGGTCTAGCAGTAATAGGGGGAGTTAACATTAAGTTTTTCTTTTTATATGCCATTTTGGGAGTCTTCTTTGAAAATCCATTCACAGCCCTTATATTAATAGTAATTGCTTATGCTATTATAGACAGATGGTATATTGGTGCTTTACCAGATTTTATAAAACCACTAAGCCGCTGGCAAAAAATATCAAAACTAAAGAAGGAACTTGAGTTTTGCCCTACGCCAGGTCAAATCCTTTATCAAATTGGTGCACTGGAAGTTGAAAATGGAAATATGAAAGAAGGACAGCAATACTTGGAAAAAGCCCATAATTTAATTCAAGAACATCCGGACATCGAATATTATTTAGGAGTAGCACGTATTAGGATGGGGTCGCTAGAAAGTGGAAAGGAAGCACTGGTGAGCGCTTTGCAATTAAATCCAAAGATTAAATATGGATTTCCTTATGTATATTTAATCGAATATAGCTTGAAAACAAAAGAGCCACAAGAACAAATTAATGCATATATGGAAAAAATAACTGAATATGGAAACCCTAAAATGTACTATGAGATGGGCCTTGTTTTTCAGAGGGAGGGATATTCAGAACAAGCTAGAGAAATGTTCCATAAAGTGCAAGTGAGTTTTAAGAGTAGTCCGTCATTTTTAAGAAAACAACAACGCTATTACGCAATTATGTCAAAAATTAGAAGCATTTTACAGCATTGAAGATGTTAGTATATGTGAACCAAGGAGGTATTTTGTATTGAAACCACTAGAAAAAGTGGCTGCTTTCTTTATTATCATTGGTATAGAAAGAGGTAGGAGCATCATTGCATTGATGGATAGCGATGAAATAAAAGCAGTTGTTCCTGAAATACGCAATTTGACGGATCTTTCCCAAGAAATACAAAAAAGTGTCTGGACGGAGTTTAAGGAATTAGGCTATGATGACAAAATGAACTCTTCTCAAGTGATAGGAATTATCAGATTATTATTTAATGGTAGTAAAATTAGTGATAAAAGCAAACGAAGATTTTTCTGATAGAGAGGGCATGTCGCAAAAGAAAATGATGATTTTGCTGATGAATCCATCAAATATCGCCCATCCTTATACCTGCCATACGTAGAGCCATGATATAATTATAGCTAAAATATCCTGCCGCCTTTTGTGGAAAAGCGGCAGGATGTTTGTATTTTACCACTAAAAGGGACAATGGGTTTTCACAAATAGTATAATTGATTGATGAAATACAGGAGGATTTATTTGTGGCCTTAGTTTATAATACAATTAGATAATTGACTTGTTTCAAACAGCAGATTTAATTTTTATAAAAAAAATAAAATAGAGAAGACAGGAGATGGTAAATCATGAATATTTGCTTTTATAATACCATTATTGGGAAAATAGGTATTTCTGAAATAGATGGATATATTACAAATGTATATTTTGAAAATGATATTCTGCCACAGAATGTAATAGAAGGGGAAACACCTTTGCTGGCAGAAGCATCACAGCAACTAGATCAGTATCTTATGGGCAATTTAAAACAGTTTACATTGCCTCTTTCTCCTGTTGGTACGCCATTTATGAAGGGCGTTTGGGAGGAACTTTGTAATGTTCTATACGGACAAACAGCGACATATAAAGAGATTGCGATAAAAACGGGCAATGGAAAAGCCTCAAGGGCAATAGGACTTGCCAATAACCGTAATCCAATTCCGATCTTCATCCCTTGTCATCGTATCATTGGATCAAATGGTACCTTAACTGGTTATCGTGGAGGGCTGGGTGTTAAAAAAATATTGCTCGATATTGAAAAGAAACAAAATAGTGGCGTTTTTGAATATGGAAAAGTTGAAATTGAACACCTAAAAAAGAAAGATAAAAAAATGGGCGCTGCTATTGATAAAATAGGTCTTATTCAGCGAAAAGTAACAACTGATGTCTTTTCTGCACTTATCGAAAGTGTCTTAGGTCAGCAAATCTCAACTAAAGCGGCACAAACAGTACGCAATAGAATGGATGATCTGCTTAATAATGAGATTACACCACAAAGCATCACGATGGCCGGGCTGGATGCAATTAAAGGCTGCGGCATGAGCCAGAGGAAAGCAGGTTACATACTAGGCATTGCAGAGGCTGCACTGACGGGTACTGTTAACTTTAATACGCTACATACTTTGACTGATGAAGAAATAATTAAAAAATTAACAGCCCTTAATGGGATAGGCGTTTGGACTGCTGAAATGTTGTTGATCTTTTCTTTATGTCGACCCAATGTTGTAAGTTATGGTGATTTGGCAATACGCAGAGGTCTAATGAACTTATATGGATTAAAAGAATTGCCGAAAGAAGTTTTCGAGAAATATAGGAAACGCTATTCACCACATGGGTCTGTAGCATCCCTATATTTGTGGGCGTTATCCGCAATATAAGAAAAAGGAGCGCATTTGTGCTCCTTTAAAAAGATTGCTTATTCTCATTGAAACAATGGACAGCCTATGATTATACTGTAAGATATGGATATACTAAATTGGCGTGAAAGAATAAGATGGTAAAATAGATAAGCGTAATAAATTAGAAAAAGTGATTGTAATTCGTAACAGTACCATTTTACAGTGTGATGGGAGTGGGAAGGGCACCATCCTCGGAAAGGATGCTATTATGGGGTATAAACTGGTATGTATTGACGTCGACGGGACACTTTTAAATAACAAACATAAAGTTACAAATCGAACGAAAAAAATCATATTACAAGCACATCAGCTGGGTATTCATATTGTGATAAGTACCGGAAGAATGTATACAGATGCGGAATATTATTCTAATCTTATTGGTGTAAAATCCCCAGTAATAGCATCTAATGGAGCTTTTATAAAAGAAAATGATAAGGTTATTTTTAAGGATATTCTAGGTGAAAGTTTATCATTAGAATTGCTGGAGATATTTCATAAATATCAGATAAGACCTTACTTTAGTACGCCACATAAATTTTATTACGGGGAGATCATGTTTAAAATTTATTATTTAGCAACTAAATTTTTAGGTACAAGAAGTAATAATATAGATATAGAATATGTTTTTTCCTGGGATAAATGGCAAAAAATATTGTATAAAGAAAAAGACAATATTGTAAAAGGTGAGATTATATATCGAGATGCGGCTTTAATTTATGAGTTGCGGAATGAATTAAAGAAATTCACCCAGTTAGAGATTGTCGATTCGTCAAAATATAATATCGAAATTACTCGCAGAGGAGTCTCCAAAGGAAAAGCAGTAGCAATGCTGGCAACTTTATATGGCTTAAAGCGTGAAGAGATAATGGCAATAGGTGATAGTGAAAACGATTTATCTATGATTGAGTATGCTGGTCAAGGCATTGCTATGGGCAATGCCTCTGATATTGTAAAACAAAAGGCTGATTACATAACGGATTCTAATGAAGATGAAGGAGTAGCTAACGCTATCAATAAGTTTATTTTAGGTAATAGATTTTAAATTTGCGGGCCAATAAAAGTCGTCTAATTTTAATATTGACTATGATACATCTCCATGTTAGTATGAATACATTAAAATAAATTCATCCTGCAAGGGGAGTAGCTGTACAGCATCTGTCGTCAACACGGATTTATCCCGGCGATGCTGGCAATGAGATATTGCAAGCGAGATCTTGCCTCATATTTAATAATATGGGTCAACATCTCGCTTGTTTTAGGTCATGGGGAAGTATAATATTTATAAAATTAAGGAGGCTTTTTATTATGAATAATTTGAAGACAACTTTGTTATTAGCATCATTGACAGGTTTATTAATGGCGATTGGCGGCTTATTTGGTGGCAGATCTGGCGTAGGCTTCATGCTCATAGTTTCATTAGCCATGAATCTAGGTAGTTACTGGTACAGCGATAAACTAGTTCTCAAGATGTACAATGCCCGAGAAATAACTTCAGACCAGAGCCCTGATTTATTTAAAATGGTAGCAAATTTGGCTCAGAGAGCTGACTTGCCTATGCCTAGAGTCTATGTCATCGATACTGATGTACCAAATGCCTTTGCCACGGGGCGTAGCCCTCAGTATGGTGTTGTGGCCGTTACTACAGGAATTATGAGGACTCTAAATAATGATGAACTGGCAGGGGTTATTGCTCATGAGCTATCTCATATTAAAAACAGAGATACACTCATCAGTACCGTCGTCGCCTCCATAGCTGGAGTGATTACTTGGATTGGGCACATGGCTCAGTGGTCAGCCATTTTTGGGATGGGGAGTAGAGAAAATGATGAAGATGGCGGTAGTAATATTGTTGGTATGCTATTTACTATTATTTTAGCTCCATTAGCTGCAACTTTGATTCAATTAGGGATTTCTCGTTCGCGGGAATACTTGGCAGATCAGACAGCTGGCATAATTTCAAAGAATCCTTTAGCATTAGCCAGTGCTTTAGAAAAAATTGATTATTATGCTCAACACCAAGTGTTACCTTCCGCTACACCATCTACTTCTCATTTATTCATCATTAACCCATTAAGTGGTACTGGTGATTGGATGAAGAGCTTATTTAGTACCCATCCAACAACAACTGATCGCGTAGCGCGCCTTAGAGAACAGGCGAATCATAAATAGAAGTTTTTTAAAAGTAGTAATAGCCTGGAAAGTATACTTGCTTTCCAAGCTATTACTACTTTTTTGAGGTAATAAAGTTATAGTATAAAAGAATATTGACATCTATGTCGAACTTTGTCATAATAAGTACATACCGACTGGTAGGTATGTACTTAAGGGGGCTGAATTTTGATATGACAAAAGATAATATAATGATAGCTGCTTTGCGACTATTTTTATTGCGTGGATACAAGAACGTGTCCCTCGTTGATGTTGGACATGAAATAGGCATTACCAAAGGTGGAATATATCACTACTTTGGAAGTAAGGAAGAGTTATTTCATTCAGTTATTTGCTATTTATTTGATCATTTTGAAGAAAAGTACGCCGAATTATTTGAGAAAGAGCAAAGTTTCCGAGAAATTTTACAATTTATGCTAGGAGGAGAGAAAGAAGCTTATATTCAACGATTACTCAATATAAACGAGGGCGATTATCGCGTTAATAATGCCAGCATTGCATTAGAGATAATACACAATTTCCCAAAAATTCAAGAACGAATTGATCATAGTCAGAGATTGTTAAAAGATACAATACAAACAAAGTTGCAGATAGCTCAAGAAACAGGAGAAATTAGACGTGATTTAGATGCTGAAGTTTTGGCTACCATTGTGATTTCGATTTCTAGTGGACTGAATCTTTTAGGTTGTACCCTGAAGACCAAAACTATGCACCAACAGATCATAGAGAGCCTTTGGCAGCTTGTTGGTGGCAATAATCCAACAGAATAATTATATTCTTTTTAGATACAAACAGACCACTAGGTTGTTAGAAATATAAGATCTTTAATTGAGCATTAAATAACGTAAATTTATTTTGGAGGTTTTATATGATGAAAGGTTTCAAATTAAAGTATTGGATTATCCCGGCTGTGTTATTTGTTGGATTGTTTTTGCTATTTCGTAATGGGGGTTTTTCCAGTGCAAAAAATCAGTTGCCAACTAATAATTCCGAAGTGAACATAAAAGTAGCAGCAGCACAGCTTGTAAATACAGTGCCCAATTTAATGCTAAATGGGTCAATAGAAGGAAAGACATCAGCGCTTATCAGTGCTAAGTTTGCGGGACGCATTGAACAAGTCATGGTGCAGGAAGGTCAACATGTGAGCGCCGGTGATCCTTTGGCTAAATTAGAAAGCATCGAGTCGGGAAATTCAGTGCGCACTGCGCAAGATGCCGTAACCAAAGCTCAAGTGAATTATGAATTAGCAATGAGAGACTATAATCGTTATCAGACACTATATAGCCAAGGAGCTATATCCCAACAAACCTTAGATACTGCAGAGGCAAAGAAAAGCATTGCCCAATCAGATTTATCAAGTGCAGCTACAAGTCAAAGTAGCGCTGAAGAACAATATGGTAATCGCGTTATAGCAGCGCCAGTGGATGGTGTGGTTGCTAACGTAACAGCAACTATTGGCCAAGTTGTAGCTCCTGGTGTTGCACTAATGGCTGTTCAGGATATTAGCCAAGTATATGTAGTTGTTAATATTGAACAAAAAGATTTGTCGCTGATTAAAATTGGTCAGAAAGCGGATGTGTCGGTTGATACTTTTGCAGACCGAGTCTTTGCAGGAATTGTTGATTTGATCAATCCTGAAGCTGGCACAGGCAATCGAATGTTCCGTACTAAGGTGAAAGTAGATAATAGTGATGGCGCATTAAAAGCCGGCATGTTTAGTAAGGTACAGTTAGCTACAGGCGATGCGGTGCAGATCTTAACAGTGCCCCAAGGCGCAGTCATTCAGAAACAGGGTATCTATTATGTCTTTACCGTAGAAAATGATACAGCGGTGCGTCATCAAGTCGAGATTGGTATTGCGACAGGTGAAGTCATTCAAATTAAATCAGGACTGCAACCAGGTAGTAAGATCGCTGTCAGCAATGTCAGCCAACTTAAAGATGGTGACGTAGTTAAAATAGTGGAATAGAGGAGATAGCCATGATATTGACAGAGATTAGCTTAAAGCGTCCGGTATTTGCCACAGTAACAATTCTTGCCCTAGTGGTTTTAGGATTATTTAGTTATGTGTCTTTAAACGTGGATGAATATCCGAATGTGGAAATCCCAGTTGTGGCTGTTACCGTCAATTATCCTGGTGCATCACCGGAACAAGTTGAATCCAAAATTACTCAGAAAGTTGAAGAAACAGTCAGTGTTGTTCCAGGAATTGACCATGTAACATCTACTGTAAAAGAAGGGGTATCTACGACGGTTATCCAGTTTACAATAGAAACCTCGGCAGCAACTGCTGCACAAGATGTTCGGGATAAAGTTGGTAGAATGCAAGGCACTTTGCCTGATGAAGCAGAACTTCCAATTGTCACTAGGTTTGACCCCGCCGATACAGCAGTAGCGTCTATTGCAGTGACAGGTAATCTCAGCCCACGAGAACTAACGATTATCGCCAATGATACTGTTGTGAAGAGGCTAGAAGCAATCAACGGAGTTGCTGCGGTCAATGTCCAAGGTGGTGTGGATCGTGAAATAAAAATCAATATGGATAGTGATAAAGTCGCGGCTTATAATCTGACAGTTTCTGAAGTAATAAGCAGTATAAAAAATGAAAATATGGACACTCCAGGTGGCAAGGTGACTGACGGTAAACGTGAAACCAGTTTACGGTCAATAGGTAACATATCTTCGCCGAATCAGTTGCTTAATCTTCCTATCGCTCAGAAAAACGGTGTACAATTGTATGTGAAAAATATTGCCGCTGTTGAAGATACAACAAAAGATGTAATAACTGTAACAAAACTCGATGATAAAACTGCTATTGGACTTGATATTATGAAACAGTCGGGTAGCAATACAGTGCAAGTTGTTGAAAATGCCAAGAAAGAATTGGAAAATATCAAAAAAGAGTTACCAGCCGGTGTTGAGTTGGTCATGGTACGAGACAATTCTCAAAACATTCATGATTCCATTAATGACGTATTGTTAAATTTAGTGCTAGGTGGCTTCTTGGCTGTTGCTATCGTATTTTTGTTTTTGGGTAATTGGCGTAGTACCATGATTGCCGCCATTGCGATTCCGACCTCTATTATTACCTCCTTTGTTGCTATGAAAATGTTAAATTACACTTTGAATACCATGTCATTATTAGCGCTATCTCTAGCAGTAGGGCTGCTAATTGATGATGCGATTGTAGTCATCGAGAATATAGTGCGTCATCTAGAGATGGGTAAGGATAAATATAAAGCGGCTTCTGATGGAACAGACGAAATTGGTTTGGCTGTTACCGCAACAACCCTTACACTAGTGGCCGTTTTCTTACCCGTGGGTATGATGACAGGTATTGTTGGACAATTTTTCAAACAATTTGGCGTTACGGTCGCGGTCAGTGTTTTAGTTTCTCTTTTTGTTGCTTTTACGTTGACACCGTTGCTGGCAGCAAAATATTTAACCGGTAGTCAAAAAGAATCTAAGGGTAAGTTAGAAAAAGTATGGGAAAAATGGAACCGAAAATTTGAATACTGGACAGGGCGTTACGGGGAATTTCTAGCATATGCTTTAGGTCATAGGGGAAAAGTAATGATCATGTCCGCTGCACTATTTGTCGGCAGCTTGTTATTGATACCCTCCCTCGGATCCACATTTGTTCCAGATTCTGATGCTGGTGAAATTACAGTATCGGCCATTGTTGATGCCGGTAAGAGTCCACAAGCTGTCGGTGAAATTGCCGATAACATGTCCCAGATTATCCGCACGATACCAGAAGTGATGTTGACCTACAGTTCTGCGGATATAAACAATATTAATATTTTGACAAAATTATCAGCAAAGAGCGAACGCAAAATCAGTGATAATCAAATTGTTACAGATCTTCGCACGAAGCTAAGCGGTATTGCGGGGGTACAAGTCAGCGTTTCGAAAAAATCAGGAATGTCAGGTGGTAAACCAATAACACTCGTTATTCAGGGAGAATCTTTGGATACATTAGCTGAAATTGCTGAACAGGTTGAACAAATTATGGCGAGTGCGCCTGGTGCTATTGATGTTTCTTCAAGCTATGAAGCTGGGAAGCCTGATGCACAAATTGTGGTCAACCGGGATAAGGCAACAGATCTTGGTGTGTCGACTTCAAATATTGCAACTACTCTGCAAACAATGTTTAACGGAACGATAGTAACCCAGTATCGGGATGAAGAGGACTCCTATGATGTGCGTCTTATCTTAGCACCTGGAGATCGTAAGAGTTTAGCAGATGTAAATAATATATATGCAGCAAGCTCCACTAAAGATAAAAATGGACAAACAGTCATGGTTCCCTTATCACAAGTAACTAAGATGGTATACGCAACAAGTCCTACGCAAATTAAACGGTATGATCGTCAAGGGCAGATCACAATTTCAGCAAACCTAACTGGGGTCTCCCTTGGTGATTTCAATACAACACTNAACAAAAAATTAGCAGAAGTGAAACTNCCAGAGGGATATAAATTTGTAGCCACTGGTCAATCACAGCAAATGGCTGACGCTTTTAAAGGGATCTTAATGGCGCTGGCCATGGCAGTGATGTTTATCTTCTTTGTACTTGCCGCTCAATTTGAAAGCTATATTGATCCATTTGCCATTATGTTGGCGTTACCATTGGCAATCATTGGCGCAATACTTGGCCTACTCCTTGCCCATAGTATGCTCAGTATGATGTCATTGATTGGTATTATCATGTTGATGGGGCTCGTAACCAAAAATGCGATTTTGCTTATTGACTTTGCTAAGCAACGTATAGAGCAGGGTACAGAACGTAACAAGGCATTGGTTGAAGCGGCTGTTGTCAGGATGCGTCCGATTATTATGACAACAACAGCTATGATTTTTGGGATGATTCCGTTAGCTCTTGGAATCGGACCGGGAGCGGAATCTCGTTCACCTATGGCTCATGCGATTATTGGTGGACTGATTACATCAACAATTTTAACGCTAATCGTTGTCCCAATTGTATATACTTTACTTGATGATCTAAGAAATAGAAATGCAAATAGCAAAGCTGGAAGTCATTCATCGAATACTAATAAGGTGGGGGAAAAATAATTTAACAATAAATTTTTATGATTTAAAAACAATCTTATGTGCGGAAGTACGTCAAATAGCGTGCTTTCGTACTTGTTTTATTATACAATCTTTAAAAGATCGGTTAGCTTTATATTAGGCACCATACATAATTGTAAAAATATAATTACTGAGATCAGTAATGAGTGGAGATGATTTTATCATGATTAAATTGTATAGATTTTTAAACCACTATACAGCTTATATAGCTGTCATTATCCTACTTCTATTCATACAAGTNATTTCGGACCTTTATTTGCCCACATTAATGGCAGANATTGTTGATAAAGGTTTAGCGAATAAGGATATTAATTATATCCTTAAAATTGGTGGTTTCATGTTANTTATTGCAACTGGAGGAACTTTGTGCGCAATTATAGCGACATACCTGTCCTCAAAAACAGCCGTAGCATTTGGGACAATATTGCGTGAAAAGATTTTTGCTAAAGTTGAGAGCTTTTCATTGCACGAGTTTGATCAACTGGGAACGGCCACACTGATTACAAGAACAACCAATGATGTAACTCAAATTCAGCAAGTAACAATTTTGATATTTAGTATGATGATTACTGCACCTTTAACCTGTATTGGTGGCGTTATCATGGCTATGCAACAAGACGTTTCGTTAGCCTGGGTTCTTGTGGTTGCAATACCAATTCTGTTTAGTATTATTGCTCTTACCCTAAAAAAAGGGTTGCCACTGTTTAAAGTGATGCAGATAAAAATAGATAAATTAAATCTTGTGTTAAGAGAAAATCTTACAGGCATTAGAGTCGTACGTGCTTTTAATCGTACTAATAAAGAAAAATTGCGATTTGATGATGCCAATGCTGACCTGATGAACAACGCAATTCAGGTTAATATCATCATGGCTGTATTAATGCCAGTCATGATGCTCGTTATGAACTTAACGACGGTGGCACTTGTTTGGTTTGGTGCTATTAAAATAGAAAATAGTGTTATGTCCATGGGCTCATTGCTCGCATTTATTCAATATGCGAGTCAGATATTATTCTCATTACTCATGTTGGTCATGTTATGTATCATGGTGCCACGTGCTCAGGTATCAGCAGTACGAATTAATGAAGTGCTAGACGCTAAGCTTGACATCATTGATCCAGAAAAGCCAAAAACGGCGAATTGTAGACGGGGATTTGTTGAATTTAAAGATGTTTCCTTTAGATACCCTGGTGCAGACAAACCTGCTTTATCAAATATAACGTTCCGAGCGTCACCCGGCGAACTGACCGCCATTATTGGCGGTACTGGTTCTGGTAAATCTACGTTAATTAACTTAATTGCACGCTTCTACGATGTTGAAAGTGGCAGTGTTTTAGTAGATGGAATAGATGTTCGAGAAATGAGTCAAAAAGCGCTTCGTGCTAAGATTGGTTTTGTCCCTCAAAAAACAGTGCTCTTTTCAGGTAATATTGCAGAAAATGTAAGATATGGTAATGAAAATGCTACAATGGAAGAAATTAAACATGCAGTTGATGTTGCACAAGCAACAGAATTTGTTATAGGGATAGAAGCCGGCTTTGATCATCATATTGCTCAGGGAGGGACCAATATTTCTGGAGGACAAAAGCAGCGTCTCTCCATTGCCCGAGCGATAATTAGAAAAGCTGAGATCTATATTTTTGACGATAGTTTTTCGGCTCTGGATTTTAAAACGGATGCTAAGCTAAGGGCAAATCTTAAAGCTGAAATAGCAGATACTACGGTTTTTATTATTGCACAAAGTGTTTCAACTGTGAGGGATGCGGATAGAATTATAGTCTTGAATGAAGGACGGATATCTGGCATAGGGACCCATGAGGAACTACTCACTACTTGTAAGGTGTATAGCGAAATTGTCGCTTCACAACTTTCAAAGGAGGATTTAGCATGAGCCAAGAAAGTAATGACAAACCCAAACAAGGAGCTTTTTCTCGAGGAGGGGGCCCGGTAGCATCTCTTGGAATAACGGTAGAAAAAGCCAAGGATTTTACGGGGACTCTAGTTAGGCTGCTTAACTATTTAAAGCCCCAACGCATTAAATTTATGACCGTGTTTGTCTTTGCAATTGCGAGCACAGTTTTTAGTATTAGTGGTCCTAAAATCATGGGTAAGGCAATAACAAAAATAGCAGAGGGTTTTGAAACCAAGATGATGGCTGTAAAGATGAATCAGCCTATGCCACTCATGGATTTTACGTATATTGGTCACATCGTGTTAATACTTGTAGGGGTATATCTTATAAGTGGAGCATTTAGCTATCTGCAACAATATATTATGGCAGGAGTTGCCCAAAAAACGGTTTACAATATGCGTAAGGAAGTGAATGAGAAGATTTCTCGCTTGCCACTCAAATTTTTTGATGCAAAATCACATGGTGATATACTAAGCCGTATTACGAACGATTTTGATAATATTTCAACTACGCTACAGCAAAGCCTAACACAACTGATTACTTCAATTGTCACAATTATTGGTGTTATTATTATGATGCTTTCCATTAGCCCATTATTAACATTGATTGTTATTTTAACTCTACCCCTTTATGTTGTAGTGACCATGAATATTGCCAAACGTTCACAAAGTCATTTTGCGGCCCAGCAAAAATCATTGGGTGAGCTTAATGGGCACGTTGAAGAGATGTATACAGGACACAAACTAGTTAAGGCTTTTGGACGTGAGGATGAATCCATTAAAAAATTTAATGTAATTAATGCTAAGCTTTACACTGCAAGCTATAAAGCACAGTTTATTTCAGGTATAATAATGCCTCTAATGAGATTTGTCGGCAATATAGGATATGTTATCATTTGTGTCGTCGGTGGCATTTTTGCAACAATGGGTAACATTTCGATTGGTGATATTTTAGCATTTATTCAATATTCGAGACAATTTACCATGCCAATTGTTCAGACTGCTAATATAGCGAATATCATTCAATCCACGGTGGCATCTGCTGAGCGCGTCTTTGAACTATTAGATGAAGAAGAAGAAGTGCCGGATCGTGCTGATGCTCAAGTGATTGCCTTCCCTAAGGGAAACGTGAAATTTGAAAATGTCGATTTTAGCTATAACGTGGAAGAACCACTGATTAAAAATATGAATATTGATGTTTTCCGCGGACATACAGTTGCTATTGTTGGGCCAACTGGTGCGGGTAAAACGACACTTGTTAATCTACTCATGCGCTTTTATGAAATTAATGCTGGGAAGATCACGATTGATGGCGTTGATATTAGTAATATAGAACGTGGTTCATTGCGCAGTATGTTTGGTATGGTGCTCCAAGATACTTGGCTCTTTAACGGCACTATCATGGAGAATATAGCCTATGGCCGTGAGGGCGCTACGGATGAAGCGGTCGTAGAAGCATCAAAAGCGGCTCATGCTCATCATTTCATTAAGACACTTCCGGATGGCTATCATACAATTTTAAATGAGGAAGGATCTAATATTTCCCAAGGCCAAAAACAACTTTTAACCATTGCTCGGGCAATCCTTGCAGATCCTGCAATTTTAATTCTTGATGAAGCGACAAGTAGTGTTGATTCAAGAACTGAGGTTTATATTCAAAGGGCGATGACTGAATTGATGCATGGAAGAACTAGTTTTGTAATTGCTCATAGGCTTTCTACAATTAGAGATGCGAAATTGATACTGGTCATGAATAAAGGAAGCATTGTTGAAATGGGTAGCCACAATGAACTGATTGCTCAAAAGGGGTTCTATGAAGATCTGTATAATAGTCAGTTTAGAAGGGAAAATGTTGAGAATCAAGAAGTAATATAGTCCTCTAGATTATATTGAAAAGATAAATGACTTTGAGGTGTTAGCTCACATTACATGTGTAGCCACAATAACGTTTGTTAGAAAATAGGAATAAGTTATTTATTATGGTACAATTCTAATATAATATTTTATAAGCATATTAAAACAGTATATTGTTTATTATATTAATTTTTTCTATAGATGGAGGTCAATATGAACGAGCAAGAGAAAGAGCAAGAATCAATCAGATTGACAAACACCCTTGCACAAATCAAAAAGCAGCTTACAGTAAGTGAAAAAGATTGCAACGTCAAAGAGTCTGAATTAAAGGAGACTTTGTTAAGTTACTGGGAGAAATGTGGCAGCGACGAAGCGCAATTAGTAGAAACAGCAAATCGTCAGCGGGCCCTTTCTACCATAACTCACAGTACTCCCCTTGCCCTGACCAAAATGCTAAACTCTCCTTATTTTGGACGGATAGACTTTATTGAAGAAGAGGAGGGGCGAGAGTTTCCAGAGGAAAAAATATACGTTGGCCTATCCACATTAAGGGATGAAGAAACAGATGAATTTCTCATATATGATTGGCGTGCACCAATATCCAGTATGTTTTATGATTGTGGGCTAGGGGAAGCTTCGTATGATTGTTCAGTAGGGACAATCAGTGGTAGGATAACGTTAAAACGTCAATATAAAATAATAAATGGCAGCATACAGTATATGTTTAATGCCGACCTAAAAATCGATGATGAAGTTTTACAAGAGATACTGGGGAAAAGTGTTGATGATAAAATGCATACCATCGTCAATAGTATCCAACGAGAGCAAAATCAAATCATTAGAGATGGTAGTCACCGTGCACTGTTCGTAGAAGGTCCAGCAGGTAGTGGTAAAACCTCCGTTGCTTTACATCGCATTGCGTTTTTGCTCTATCGGGATAGGAATATTATTAATGAGAGAAACGTTCTAATTCTCTCACCTAATCATTTGTTTAGCGATTATATCTCAAACGTCTTACCAGAGATGGGCGAGGAAAATGTACTGCAAAAAACTTTTCACGATTGTGTTTCTGAGTCGATAGCTCAGCTTCCCATAAAATTTGAAACGCGTACTTTCCATTTGGAATCTGTATTGTCAAATGGGAGCGATGCTGAACACACTCTGCGTGACAATAATATTCGTTTTAAATCATCGGCTGATTTTGAAAAAATCCTGCAGGAATATTTAAAATGGATTCAAACAAGCTTAGTCGATGATTATCCAGCCATCGAGTTTGCTGGACAAACAATATTTAGCAAACAAGAATGGAAACAGTTTTACGTAGGAAATTTTTCCAACATGCCGGTGACCGTCAGGTTAGAAAAAATAAAGAGACTAATTGAAATCAGAATGCGTCCATTTCTTCATACTGTCCGTAAGGAAAAAGAAGCTGAGATCATCGATCGTAACGAAGAGGTTGACGAAACCGTCATTAAAGCTCTTGCGAGAATCGCAGCAAGAGAAGAGTTAAGACCATTTAATGACAAAATTGATAAATTGACTAATGTAAACCCTTTGTCTGAGTATAGGCGCTTATTTAAAGGCGACTGTTTGTTTGCTCGGTCATCATCAAAAAAGGCTTTTCCTAAGCAGTGGCAAGCCATTCAGAAGCAAACACTTTCTTATCTAAATAATAATATCCTCCCATATGAAGATATTCCCGCCTTTATTTATTTTCAAGGTACCTTGCAAGGCTTTCCAGTAAATCGGGATATAAAGCATTTAATTATTGATGAGGCTCAGGATTACACAACGCTGCAATTTAAGATCCTTGTCATCCTATTTCCAAATTCGACGTGGACGGTTGTCGGTGACCCAGATCAATCAGTGCATCCCTTTCTGAGCACCGCAAGTTTTAATGATATGAGTAAAATTATTGGTATGGACAAATCGATTGCCTTTCGTCTCACTCGTAGTTATCGATCGACAAAACAAATTCAGGCTTTTTGCCATGCTCTACTCTCCTATCAAGAAGAAGTGGATTCAGTAAACCGCTCAGGAGGGTTACCCGCGGTCACGCGGATTGAAAAGATGCAAGATCTGATACCAACTCTTGTTCATTCCATTGAAGATATTCTTAAAAACGAATGGCATTCAATTGCTATTATTTGTAAGAATACATATCAATCTACAAAAATTTATAATGACCTCAAATCACATATTGGTCTTACTCTAGTCATTGATGAAGATGATGCTTTCCATCAGGGAATCGTTGTCATTCCGTCTTATTTNGCAAAAGGGCTAGAATTTGACGCGGTATTGGTCATNAATGCCGATAGTATCAACTACAGTCTTGACGAAGAACGCCATATTCTCTATACAATTTGCACACGGACGTTGCACCATTTAAGCCTTTTCTATTTTGGAAGACCATCTCCTTTCATTAGTGGAATGGATAAGGAGCTATACCAGATGATACCAAGTACTCCTTGTACAACGTAATATTTTCTTGATTCGTTAGATATAATAAATATAATAAGGGGGTATGGTGAATAATGGATGATCCTAAAGGCCATAGTACTGCTTTACAAAATGGCGAATCTGTACCAGAGCAAGAGCCTCCTCAAAAAAAGAAAAGCCGGTGGGGGTGGTTGAGTGGTTTCGGAGGACTTTGGCTCATTTTTAAAGCCTCAAAGATATGGGCCATCGTTAAGGGCTTGCTGATATTTATGAAATTGGGTAAATTTCTCACCACAGGTTTATCTATGTTGCTAATGATAGTCACATATACCTATATATATGGCTGGAAATATGCAATAGGGA
>JGI24143J45723_1000319_pt1 | contig 25321 bp, 23 predicted proteins | sample BarGraIncu00432A_FD_45723 | JGI IMG/M metagenome (IMG submission 45723) | reverse complement strand
GTTTGACGCCTCACCGGTGGAGTCACCGTCAAACAGGGAAAAGCATATAAAGTGCCAGTTTTTGTTAGAGTATTTTTGCAACACCTTTATCGACCGGCTTGACCCCGGGGTCGCCTTTTTTTTAACCTCTTTCAGGGTAGTTGCTGATTTGTCGGGAATCTCTTTCTGCAAGCGCTGCCTGCAGTTCGCCCTCTCCTGAGGCCGAGGGGTAGCTTTGGAGGCTGGAGGAGGTCGGACAAACATGCCCGCACCCGTCGCCCTTTTGCAGGGCCAGGTTCAGTCCTCCGGGAAGCCCTCGCAGTAGGCGCTCACCTCGTCGAGGTAGGTCTGCTTCTGCGCTGCTTCCAGAAAGGAGCCTGCAAAAGAGTTTTCCACCAACTGCCGGATCTCCCGGTGACCCAAATCCAGTGCACTTTGAACCGCCAGGAAATTGTCGGTAAGATATCCGCCGAAGTACGCCGGGTCGTCGGAGTTGACCGTGACGCTGAGCCCGCGCTCCAGCATCCGCTTCAGGTTGTGCTCGCCCAGCGACCCGAACACGCGGAGCTTCACATTGGAGAGAGGGCACACGGTCAGCGGCACCCGCCCGGCCGCGAGCCTCTGCACCAGGAGTTCGTCCTCCAGGCAGCGCACCCCGTGATCGATTCGGGAAGCCTTGAGGATTTCCAGCGCCTGCCAGATATAGTCAGGTGGACCTTCTTCTCCAGCATGGGCGACTGCCGGAAACCCCTCCGCCCGGGCGCGCTGGAAGACCACGCTGAATTTCTCCGGGGGGTTGCCTGCCTCGGAGGAGTCGAGCCCCACGGCTGAAATCCAGTCCCGGTAGGGGAGGCTCTGAAGCAGCGTTTCCAGGGCAGACTCCGCGCTTAAGTGACGCAGGAAGCAGAGTATCAGCCGCGAGCTGATCCCGTGGCGCTTTTCGGCATCAAGCTGGGCCCGGTGTATGCCGGTTATGACTGTCTCGAAAGACACTCCCCTTCCCGTGTGCCCCTGCGGATCAAAAAATATCTCCGCATGCCGGACGCGGTCTCCCTGCGCCTTCTCGAGGTAGCTGCTGGTGAGTTCGAAGAAGTCCTGCTCCTCCCGCAGCACGCTCATCCCCTGATAGTAGATATCGAGAAATGATTGCAGGTCGCTAAAGTCGTAGGCTGCCCGTAGCTGATCGGTTGAGTCGAAGGGGAGGGCAATTCCATTGCGGGCGGCGATCCGGAACATCAGCTCGGGTTCCAGGGTCCCCTCGATGTGCAGGTGCAATTCGGCTTTGGGGATGTAGCGGATAAAGTTCTCAATTTCGCGGTGCATGCTGACTCCGGCTGCCGGACGCTCTTTTTGTCGCGGGGTGTTGGCTTGGCCCCTGATCGGGAGGAGCTTTAGCGGGTCTTTTGCTCGATTTCCAGATCGAGGTGTTTTAGCTGCTCGATATTTTTGGTCAATTCCTTGATGCTTTTGTTGAGTTCGTTGACATCTCTGGTCAGGGCCTGATTGGCCGTCCGGTAATTCCTGTTCTGGCGCCTGAGCTCCTCGGCGGAGCTGATCAGCTCGACCAGGGGGGCGGCCTGCGCGGCCCAGGGGCTCGCGGGGAACTCCTTTTTCAGTCGCCTCAGGAGCTGGCGCCCCTGGGCTGATGCCGGCCGCTCCGGGCTTGGCTTGAGCGAGAGCAGCGCCAGGCGAAAAAGTGCCTCGTCCGTCACTCCCGGCTCGGCAGGAGCGCTGCAGATAGACTCCAGAACCTTGGTGGCGCCGGAACTGTCCCCCCTTTCCAGCAGGGTGCGCGCCGCGGCGAGCCGCTCCGCCCCGGAGTAGTGCTGCTGCAATCCGCCTTTTTGCCCCGGGCGCAAACTGGCACAGCCGAAACAGAGGGATAACGTGAGAAACAGTACCGCGAATCTTTTCATGTCACCTGCTTTTGCCGGCTGATCAGATAGCTGCTTCCCGGCGTTTCTTTGACGATGTCCTTCACTTGGGCCGAGGCCCGGGCAATATCGACGGCCGAGGCGAACTCTTCTTCGCCGCAGATGATGACGGCGATCGAGATGGTGGTTATCGGGAAAAAACGGTGCACTCCGTAACGATCCGACCCCTCGATCCCCCCTCGCGCCAAATCTTCCGGGCTGAAATGCTGGGAGACCTCGGCGTCAAAGGCGTTGATCACGGCTTCGCAGACCGCCGCCGCCTTGTCGGTCGACAGCACCATGACGAAATCGTCCCCCCCCACGTGACCGACGAAACTCCCCGGGTCGCCGGCAGCCTTGACGGTCGCCAGCATCAGGTCGCCAGTTACGCGCAGCAGTTCGCTCCCCTTGGCATAACCGTAGTGGTCGCTGAAAGGCTTGAAGTTGTCCAGGTCCGCATAGCAAAAGGCAAAGGTCGCCCCGCTTTTGAGTCGTTGATCAAGGACCCGTTCGATGGCGATGTTCCCGGGAAGCCGGGTCAGAGGACTGGCGTCCAGGCTAACCTGTTCCAGCACCTTGAGCCGTCCGGCCATGCGGGTGAAGTCTCGGGCCAGGTCGCTGATCTCATCGCCGGGGGGTATCTGCGGGTCGTAATCGAAATCACCCTCGGCAATCCGATGGGTTGCCCTCTGCAGCTTCCTGATGGCGCGGAAGGTGCGGTAGGTGACGAAAGGGGCCACGCCGATGGCGATCAGAAAGCCGGTGCAGGAGATGATAATGGTCCAGCGAATGGTCGATTCCTGCTGGTAGTTGGCGCCCTGCAGCTCGGCCTGGAGCAGATCCTGGCGCTTGATGTAGAGGGCGTCAACCGCGTTCAAGAGCCGCAATCCCGCGGAGCGGACCTGGTCGGCATTGCGGGTTTCGCCGGAGAAAAGTCTGGCTGAGGCCAATCGGTAATCCGTGTAGAGCCGCTGCAGCGCGGCGTTGCCGCGGGCCGGGTCCTGCTGGTCTAGGACCGCCAGGTTGGCGAGAGACTCCTTCTCACGTTGGCGGAACAGTTCGATGAAGGTTGGGTCTTTGAGGATGGCATACTTGCCGGCGTAGCTTTCCTGAGCAAGCAGTGAGGCGCGCAGCTTGATCAGTGAACTGATAACGGGAAGGTCTCTATTGGCAATGCGTCGGGCAGTTTTGTTCAGCGAGTAGAGACTGAGAGATGAGAACACCAGCGCAGCCATGGTAAAGAGAGCCATGGCCGCGTATCCAACGCTGATCTTTTGGATCAGTGAGAAGCCAGAGAACCCGGGAGTTTTTGACTTGTTGATGAATTCCATAATGTGAATAGTAGGGGAGCTAGACCAATAAGTCAACGTATAGTCAGGTCTTTTGCCAGTCTTTCGGTAATCCGGAGAGTAGCTTGTCGGCTGCGGCTTCAGGCGTTTCCGGGCATAATGGTACTATAACGCCGGCGTAATGCCGGTAAAGCGGGAGCCTTTCCTGAAAGAGCTCCTCGAGTCCCCCTGCCGGCAGGCCGACGATACCTCGCGGGGCGTCCAGCGCGACGTGACTGAGTATGGCGTCGAGGCAGGCGTCAAGAAAAACGATGGTCGATATCGCGGCCAGGTGCTGCATGGCCGGATCCGAGTAGACCACGCTGCCGCCGGTAGAGATAACGGCTGGTTCGCTCGTTTCCAAGGCGAGGATAGTCTCTTCCTCGAGCCTGCGAAACGACGCTTCTCCCACGCGGTCGATGAGCGCCTGCAGCGGGAGACCGTAGCGCTCCTCAATGCTTTTGTCGGTGTCCACGAATTTCCAGCCGAGACGAGAGGCGACGATCCTCCCCACCGCGCTCTTCCCCGAGCCGGGCATTCCGATCAACGTCACTCTGTGCATAAGTCTCCAGGTTGCCGCATAGCAAAAGTGGTAAAACGAAATAGCGTTATTGTAACCGTTCCGGTCCTTACCGGAGGGCCACCATCGACCCGACTTTTTTCAGGCGAAAAATAAAGAGTCCAGAATATGAGCATAATTATACCGAGGCCAGAAGCCAAGGAGAAAATGCCCAAGGTGCCTCTCCTAGTCTTAAACAAGGCCCTTTTTCAGAACCCCAGGTGAACTTTCTAGAGCTCTGGCTTGGCAACGAACCAAAAAGCGGCACCCTGAATGGCAGGGTGCCGGAAAAAAATGTGCTGGCAATTTGCGTAGAATTAGATATTATTAATCCGTATACGGGATGGTCGCCACCAAACTGACTGGACCTGGCAAAGCAACCCGCCCCGGTTCGCTCCGTAGCAAGCCCAAGTGATTCGCCAGAATGGCGCCTCTGCAGGTAATTATTGAGGGAGCAGAAACAGCTCCTTGATTACCGGTTCAAGAGGTCACCATGGATCCAGTTGGATTCTTACTGTCAACTGCCGAGATACACCCACCGTGGGATGGTGGCAGCGCACCCGGACTGCTGCTCCCTCCAGGGCCTGATGCCGCGTCTCCGTCGCTGGCACACCCTTGCTGCCCCTTTTGCGGCAACAAGCCGAGGGCGCGCAGTGCGGTGGAAGAGCAGAGAAGGCAGCTCAATTCCCTTTTGACCAACGCCTACCTTTATGCCGTAGTCCCGCAGGTTTCGAACTCGGAAAATAAAACCGGCAGTACGCAGATAGAAGTTCCCTGGGCGCGAACCGGATCAGAATTCACCCTGATGTTCGAGGCGCTGGTTATGGCCCTGATCAGGCGCATTCCGGTGAAGACGGCGGCCACGATATTGGGGACCGGCGATGCCCGTCTCTGGCGCCTGGTCGACCGGGAACCCGGCAAGGGGTTGTTCGAGCAATGCGCCGCAGGTTCTCCAGTCCTGGAAAGGAGATCCGGGAAGAAGGGGCGCGACCTTTTGAACCTCTTCTATGACTTGGACGTCTCCTTTGATACCCAAATTGAGCCGCGCAGCAGCAGCGCTTTTACAGGGGAATTGGAGGTTGTCAGGGAGACGGGCCGGATCCCCGGTACGGGTTCCCTGGAGCCTTCCAAGGCGCTCATTCTGGCGGCTATAACCAAGCTCATCAGTGCGATGGCACTAACCCATCAGCATTTCAGAATCGCCAGGGTCCTCAATAATGCGCTCGGCATGGTGAGTGCGGAAGAAGGGATGATTGCCCCTGGTAGAAGCAGAGCGCCGCCTCAAGCAAATTGACCGGTCCGGAGAGCGGCTTGAGTTCGGAGAGAAGCCCACTGCGGCTACGGGGCGACTTCTCTGTCGCTAGCAGTCTGGTCGACCGTTTATCTTACCGGCGTTAGGGACATCGTGCTGGTGCACAGTGACTCTAACTAATCTGGCAGCAAGCAGTGCTGCTAATCACGGAGATTAAAACCATGAAACGTATATCCGTATACCGCAAGCTGATGGTTCTGGCAGGATGTGTTTCTTTTGTTTGTGCAGCTAATGTTGGCGTCAGCTTCGCCGCATCAGCCAGCTCAACTGCCACTGCTAAGGCGATAGCTCCGATAGCGATTGCCGCAGATACCAATCATGTACTGAATTTTGGTACATTCATTGAGAAAACCGCTGGGTCGATTGCACTTACCGCAGTCGATACCACGGTAGCATCACCTACTGGGGTAACTATCGTCGCGAATACGGCGAAATCAGGGAAGTTTGATGTCTCGGGGGAGGCAGGACAGTTCTACACCGTCAATATTGCTGATGCCAGCCTGACTGGCGGCGGCTCCCCCATCACTCTCAGCAGTTTCGTTACTAATGGTACTCCGGCATTGACGGGTAGCTCCACTCCCGTGACGTTGTATGTAGGTGCAACGGCGACTATACCTGCCGATGCACAAGGCGCTTACTCTGGAAACTATAGCTGTGGTAGTGAGCTATTAGCAGGTTCATGCCTGGCCCTGCATCAAGCAGGGGGGTAGCGTGACTGCCCCCTTGCTTGATTTTCCTTGGGCAGAAAGAGCTAATCATTTTTGCCTTCCCGGAGAATTCGATGGTTCAGCTGCGGACTTTGCTAAAGATTATTCTGCCCTGGGCATTCCTGATCTGTATGCCGTCGACTCTCTTTGCCCTGACTGTGAGCAAGCTACAGAATCTGTCGTTCGGACAGGTGATCGTAGGGACAGGGTACCCGGGTTCCGTTACAGTCGGGACATCGGGCGAGCGCTATGCCGCGGGGGGTGTCAAGGTCCTGGGAAATGAGTCCTCGCTGGCAAAGTTCGAGGTTTCCGGAGTTCCCGGAGAGCCTTACCTGATCAGCTTCCCGGCCTCCCTGACCATTTCTTCAGGGGGAGACTATATGGACATCACGGGGATGCTCTGCTCGGTTCCCGTGAGGGGTGTCGTGCCATCGGGCGGAGGTTTTGCCTTTACCATAGGCGGAACGTTGACGGTGAAAGCCGTGCAGAGTAGTAGTACCACATATACCGGCAACCTGGCAGTATCGGTGGCTGGAAATTAAGGAGAATGTGTGAAAGTGTCTGTTATCAAGAGATCCCTGCTCGGGGTAGCGGCGCTCTGCCTCTGCACCATCTGCCCGAAGCTGTCGTTTGCTGAGGCCGACGTCATGGTCTATCCCACACGCGTGCTCATGACCGACAGCCAGAAAGTGGCTCAGGTGGATATTCTCAACACCGGCCAAGTCAAGTCCTCATATAAGATAAGTCTGGTGCGGAAACGAATGACCGAGGCAGGCAACTATGAGGATGTCACAACACCGGAGCCGGCAGAGAAATTTGCCGATGATATGGTTAAATTCTCGCCACGCCAGGTCACGCTGATGCCGGGTGCGTCCCAGACAATCCGGCTGATGTTCAAGGTGCCGCCTGAGTTGGCGGACGGGGAGTACCGGTCACACCTGGTTTTTACCAAGCTCCCCTCAGGTATCAAGGAACTGCCGGATAAGCTCGAAAACGACACGAAGGTCTCCATGAAGATTACCGTCAATGTCGGCATCTCCATCCCGGTGGTGGCCCGCCACGGCAGGTTGGAGGCCAATGCCACGATCGACCCGTCATCGGTCAAGCTCACAGACGTCCAGCCGAAACAGCAACTCATCGCCTTTACTATTTCCCGCAGCGGTACACGCTCGGTCTACGGGGACCTTACCGTCTACCGGGGGGAAGACAAGGTTGCCATGGGCAACGGTTATGCGGTATTTACCCCGAATGCCCGGCGCACGGTTGGGCTCCACGTGATGGAGCCGTATGTGCTCAAGTCGGGAGAAAACATAAGGGTGGTGTTTACCGAGAAGAACGAAAAGAAACCATTGGCAGAGACAGCTATCACCCTTCCCTAGTATGTGTCTCCGCGACGGCCACCCCAGGAGCCGTCAGGCCATCGCGCCGGTGTGCGCGCTTTTTGCTTTGAGCATTATCCTCGCCCTATTCTGTCTCCACGACCAGGCAACGGCCGCCGAGCTGGACCCATCTCAAAACAACCCGGAATCAGAAGTCGTCTTGATGCTTGAGCTTGACGGGGAAACGGTCAACGACAGCCTTCTCGCCGTCGAGCGGTCGGGCAGGCTGTTCATTCCCGTCTGTGCTATAGCTGAAGCGGTTTCACTCTCTATCAACTGTCTGGAGGATCGGGCCTATGGCTTTATCTTACAAGAGTCGCGGCCTTTTCTCGTTGACATAAAAGAAGGGTATGCGATATCGGGGAGAAAGGTCTTCAAGATGCACGGTGAGGCGGTCATGCACGGGGCAGAGCTGCTGGTAGATAGCCAGGAGCTTTCCAGGTGGCTGCCGGTGGATTTCAAATACGTGCAGAAAAATTCCAGTCTGCGGATGCTGCCGCGGGAGGTGCTGCCGGTTCAGGGCTTTAAAAAGCGGCAGAAATTCCGTCGGCCACCGGCACCAATCGTCCCGCGACACTTCGACGATTTTACCCCCGGACGGGGGATGGCCAGTGTTCCGACGGTGGATTTGATCTCCCAGCTGCAGCTGGCGGAGACCGGGAGGGGCGTGGGGGGCCTGGCAACCAGGACTATGCTGGGCTTATCTGGAGACCTGCTGTATATGTCGAGTGAGGCGCACCTTGCGGCAGAAAATGAGGCGATAAAACGCCTCGACCTCACACTTTCCCGTAGAAGCGACGCTGGTTTTAAGGTCGGCCCGTTGCCGGTGACCCAGTTTTTGCTCGGTGCCGTACAAGCCTCCAATCTAGACGGCATAGGAGCTGAGTCAACTCCCATGTACGGGTTTGCCGTATCCAACCGCCCCTTGTCGGAGGCTAGCAAATTTCTTTCCCATGACATAAATGGGTATCTCCCCGCAGGGTGGGATGCCGAGCTGTTTCGAAATGGTTCTCCTCTTGGCTACCAGCCCCCCACCCAGGACGGGATGTACCATTTCGAAAATCTCCGCCTGCAGTACGGCATCAATGCCTTCAAGATCATTCTGCATGGTCCCTTCGGAGAAACGCGGGAGTTTGAACAGACAATAGTGAGCGATGCGATTACCCCGACCGGCGAGTTCCTCTACAACCTGTCTGCCGCATGGCAAACCGGATTAACGCGCAGCAGCGACCAGGGCGGCGCCGGCACCGGTTCGAGCGTCACCATGACCTCGGATTTCGGGGTTTCCAAGGACCTTACCGGTTCGGCCCTCCTGGTCAGACAGACCGACGGTTTCGGAGCGGAACGAGATTTTGCCGGTGTCGGGATCAGGAGCGCCATGGGTTACACCCTGATGTCCCTCGACCTGATCCAGTCTTTCTCCGTGTCCGGCGCGGGCTATGGCCAGCTTCTCACGGCAAGGTCAAGCAGTCGCGAGGTCTTCGGCATGGCACTCGACGTGGAACAGCGCCTTTTCCATGATTTTGACAGCCTGCGCTATCTACGGGGGAGCAATCCAGTGAGCCAGACACTGGTGAAGGGGAGCGGTTCCGTATCCGGATGGAACAGCATCCGTTTTCCCGTATCAGTAGCGATCGGTGTCGATATGCTCGAGTCGGGAGAAACGGATTCTCGGTGTGGAGGGGGACCGGCGGGTGGGGAGGGTGGAACGGCGCTTTTGAAACGGACATTTCCTACCTGCACAAGGGGCTGAACGCTCTCGGCAACCTTCAGATAAGCACCCGGGTCAAGGAGGTGAGCGTGAGGGGGCAACTGGAGATCACCATGGCTCCGAAGCTGACAGCTTCAGGGATCAATCTAAGCGCGGACAAGGAGTTATGGAGCGGATTTCTATTGAACAGTGCATTTATTCACATTCCCGCCCAGAACAGCTCCGAACTCCGGCTCGGTATCTCAAAAAAATTCGGAATGGTCGGCTATTCAGGTTCGGTAGCGGCCAATACCTCAGGTGGCTACAGCGTCAGCTTCGGGCTCAGTACCTCCCTCGCGGCGGACCGCTTCAACCGGCAGGCCGTTATCTCGGCTGAATCCCTCTCGCCTACCGGCATGATCGCGGTATCGGCCTTGACCGCGCCGCGCGGGGACATCCCCGTCAGGAACCTGCCGGGGGTCGGTTTTCTGGTTAACGGCAGCAGTGCCGTAACCATCCCGGGCAGCAAAGGGGTGCCGGTAATCATCTTTTTGCAGCCAGATATGCCCGTAGAGGTGACGATAGATCTGACGACTGTCGAAGACCCCTTCATGGTGCCAAAAGAAGAGGGATGCCATATCAATCCTCGGGCCGGAGTCGTTTCGGCCTGCCAGTTCACCATGGTTACCGGAGGGGAGATTGACGGGATGGTGCTGGTCAGATTGAAGGCCGAGCAGGTGCCGCTCAAGGGAGTTCGGGTGGATCTCATGACATCGGTAGCCGGGGGGAAGCTCGTTGCCAGCACACAGTCAGAGGAAAGCGGCTATTACCTCTTTAAAGGGGTCAAGCCGGGAAGCTACAACCTCGTAATCCCGGAAGCGGAGCTCGCACGCCTCAAGATCGCTGCCACACCGCCGCTCGGGGCCACTATGCCCGAAGGCGGGGACCAGATTTCGGGGAAGGACTTCAATCTGGAAGTGATTGGCAAAAAGAAGGAGACTGTACAGGCGAAGGGGTCCTGAGGAATCAGTACCAGGGATAACCCTTGGAACGGCGGCGGATGAGATGCTCCATGAGAAAAAAGGGGCGAATGGTCAGGACTCCCTTGCGTCTCAGGTCGAAAAGATCGAGGCAAAAATGATACAGGCAGCCCATCAGCAGCGGAAAGAAGAGCGGGTAGAAGATAGCAAGTACACCGAGCAGGATAAAAAAATCGATCGTGTGAAAGAGGCAAAGGCCAACATAAGGAATGGTACTTTGGATCGGTTGCAGTTCCCGGAAGTAGCGAAACATCCCGGCCGCACTGAAGTTGCGCCTGCGCTGGATGTAGAGCAGGTAGTGGTCGACATCGATCAGAACAGCACCCACGGCAAAGAGGACAATTCCTTCTGCGCCCATAAAAGGTGTCAGTGCCGCGGCAGCCACGCCGGTAAAAGCCAGATGCTGGGTTAGGGTCATAGCGGTCCCCTCGAAATCTTCTGCAAGTATATCCCCTTAAGCCTGATTTCCCATCGGTATTCGGTCACGTGGTCCCAAACTGTGGTGCAGAGACGTATTGCAAAGGTCTCTGAAGCTTCCCCCTCCCTGACCCTCCCCCTCCGGGAGAGGGGACTTTCGGACTGAGCTTTCCCAAAAGCGCGCAGGAGAGGGGACTTTCGGACTGAGCTTTGCTAAAGCGCCCAGGAGAGAGACCTTTCGGACTGAGCTTTCACAGAAGCGACCGGGAGAGGGGGCTGTCTGGCTGAACTTTCACAAAAGCGCCTACAGCGGCGTGGCGTCCCTGCATCAGAAGTAACAGTAAGTTACGTAACAATCTTCCGCTGCAGAAACTCTCCCTCCACTTCAAGGGGAGATACCGTTGTAGAAGTCAAGAATTGAGACGTAGGTTGCGTTGAACGGATTCATCGCCACGCAACATCACGGCAACAGGCGCCATAGCTGTCGCGTTTCGTACCTCAACACGACTTACCTGACTCTCCCTCCCCTTCAAGGGGAGGGATGGGGTGGGGATGGGGGAAGAGAGGGCGGTAGCGCCGAGACGCATGCTGCGTCTTTACTTGGGCGAAAAGTCAAAGGCTGAAGAACTCGTGTGCTGTTGCAGATTTAGAGCAAGGTAGCCTTGAGCAGGGTCCGGAGTTCCTTACTGCTGGTCGATTCCTTTTTAATGATGGCCTTGCGCTCCTGAAGGGTCAGGAATGCGGAGATATGTTCTTTCGCAAGTACCGAACTCCCCGCTATCGAGGTTGCCAACTGGCACAGGATCTGGACTGGCAGGCCATTTTTAAACCCCTGTACCAGGTTTCCGATCTCCTTGCGGCGTTGTTCATCATCCCATGACTGGTAGGTCTCATCCCCTATGTTGGTAAGTTCTTCGAGCATTTAATTTCCTCCGCAGTAGTGACCCTGGCACGGGCTGACCCGTCGGCCAGGGCCTTGGTTCATTCAGGTAAGATAAAACAATCATGGCGCCGAGGTCCAGTGGAACCTGTGCACCCGCAAGAGGAGCCACCCATACCCCTTTGCGGGTTCCTGGTGGGAGCGGTACGGATGTCCCTGCGGCTTGGTATCCGTGATGAATTAAGTTGTTATTTTTTGTGCTGGTGACTGAAGATATGCTCCCTGCAGTAGCCAAACTGCCCGTTACACTGCGGGCAGTAGCGAAAGTCCATTTCGGGATGGGTCTGGTCGGTGATGCCGCAGGTCGTGCAGCGATGCCGCGGTTCGTTTTCTTTGCGGGCGAGTCCTACCGCGGCCTTTTTCACCAGCTTTCGGCGTCCGTACCGGATATTGCTCATGATATCCCGGGCAAAGAAAAGCAGAAAGTTTGCGGTGGCCGCGAGCACCATAAGGCGCGTGGCCCAGTCGCCAAAGATGAGCTGGTAGGCGTAGCCCAGCCAGGTGAGCAGGGCCAGCCATTTGATCCGCACCGGCAGCACGAAAAAGAGCAGAATCTGGAAATCGGGAAATAAGGTGGCGAAGGCAAGAAAGACCGATCCCGCCAGGAAGCCGTTGCTAATGGGATGAGACGGGACCAGAAACGAGGCCGCGATAGTAATGATACAGCCCAGCAGTAGATACACGTTATAGCGAAATGCACCCCAGTGCTCTTCCAGGGTTGAACCCAGCATGTAAAAGAAATACCAGGCGAAAAGGGCAAAAATCAGGCTTTGCAGGGGTGGATCGAAAGGAAGGGTGAAAAGCCGCCACCATTCGCCCTGCATCAGCAGATCGGCAGTCAGGACCGTGGCACTTCGCTCCAGCTTCCCGGTCTGATACATGAGATAAAAGAAAGACTGGCCGGCAATCAGGTAAATGGTCAGGTTTGGAATGGCGAAGCGGCCTATTTTTTTGTCCAAAACATCGAGGAATTTCATGGCTCGGGGGAGGTTCCTTTCGTGAGAGACCGTTGGTGCGTTATCATCGGGGCGTTCACGGAGCGCACAGGGGCGCTCAGTGTGCGGGTACTACTCTGGAGCATCTGGGGCTGCGAGAGCGGCTGCCCGGAGAGGAGCTTCTCGCACTCTTGGCTGCTGATGATGTTGAGCCGGGCCAATTCCAGGATATCGACCGGACGTGCATATTCTACTGCAAAGGCGAAGTCCTCGGTATCGTATTCCGGAGGGGTATAAGCGTTGCGCACAATGCTCTGGATGGGGGCCGGATTGCCTGCCAGGTAAATCACCCATTTTTCCCGCAGTTGAGGAGACATGAAGCCGAACCAGATGTGGTGGGCAAATTCATGAGCCATCAGGTCGCGCAGGTCGTGGTCACTGAATTCCTGATAAAGGCTGCGGTAGATAAGTTTGGTGTCCCTTCGGTAGGCGCCGAGATGAAACTTCACCTCGCTCGGCATCATGACCTCGTCAAACGAAGCTCCCGAGACACGCAAAGTCTCCCTTGCCGGATCATAACGGTTGAAGAGTATCGCCAGAATCGGATCGGTGCGTGACAAGGTCAGGACCTGTTCTCCGAAGTTCCAGCTGATGGGAACATAGGTGGTAGCGCAACCGCACAATGAAAGAGTCAGTAGCAAAAAGGTGGTAACTTTTTTGAGAACCACGCTGCTTGACATTGTCGGCCTCCGGACCACACTGCCCGAAAATTATTCATTAAAGTATTCATTACAGGTAAAGGGGAGCGCTGGTGCCTAGGCCGTGCACCACGCTGGTAAAGGCATTCCTGTCCTCCAGCTTTTCTGCTCCAAAACGTTTTGCGAAAAGGTCCCTGATAAAAGGAATTCGGGAGGTACCGCCGGTAAGAAAGACGGTATCGATGTCCCGGTAGCTGACCCCGGATTTGGCAATGACATCATCAATGCAGCCGGCGATGCGTGCGAAATTCTCCGCGTTGATTGCGTCAAACTCGTTTCTGGTGATCTCCTCGGTTATGGAAAGCTCACGTTCACCAAATCTTATATCAGTTAGTTCTTGATGTGACAACTCACATTTTGCCTTCTCAATAGATTGAAACAGAAAAAAACCATAATTGTCACTGATAAGGTGTTCCAGGTTCTCGATTGCCTTCCTGTCAGTAGCAGAATTTTTGATCAAGCGGATCTGTTCTCGAATTTTCCTAGCTCTCAATAAGGGAATCCGGTGCCATTGGCACAAGGTGTAAATTATACTGTGAGGGATGTCGAACAGGTCGTCTTTGCCCATTCCCTTATACTTCACACCGCGACCGAAGTACTTGGCGATCTTATCCCACATGATCTGCGAGTCGAACTTGTCACCGGCGGTATAGACCCCGCCCAGAGAAAGTACATCCCTGCGTCGATCTGCTCTGTCAAAGGCTCCGCCCTTGACCTTGATAACGGTGAAGTCGGAGGTGCCTCCGCCAAAATCCCCGATGAAAACGATTTTTTCCGTCCCAGCGGGTAGGGATTCCTCAAAGGAGAGCGCGGCAGCCACCGGCTCAAACTGGAACCAGATCTTGGTAAAGCCCGCCTTGCGCGCGGCCGTTTCCAGCCGGCTCTGGGCCAGGGCGTCCTTTTCGGTGTCATCAGAAAAAACCACCGGGCGTCCCAGCACGACGCTGTCCACCGCATAGCCGAGGTGCGCTTCACCCTTGGCCTTTATTTTCCTGAGGATGATGGCGATCAGGTCGTCGATGCCGTAGCTTTTGCCAAACACCTCGGTGCTGACAAAGCTCCGGTTGGGCAGGAAGGTCTTGATAGACTGCATGAAGCGGCCGGCAGCGCCTTCGTTGACATAATTGTCAATGGCCTCGTGTCCTGCGAAAATTTCACTCTCTTCGTTGAAATAGAGCACCGAGCGCATGAGAGAGCCGTTTGCGTTCAGTTCGTCGATATTTACCACTTCAACCTGGCCATTTCTGTATATGGAGAGCGCCGAATTGGTCGTCCCAAAATCGATGCCGAAAACTGTCTGCATGTAAACTCCTGGCGGGATAAAAACAGCGAAGGCGGGTCGATTAGACCCGCCCCCGAAGGAACTAAGTGGGCAAATTTATTCTTAAAAGGGTTTCTTCAGAAGGAAAAGCGGAGGGAATCCCGCTATCTTTTTGCAAATCTAGCATACAACTGCTACCCGGCGCAAGTCGGCCGATAGCCATAGCGCGGGGGTGCCCTAAAAGCTGGCGGGCGAATCGGGCTCATTTACGGATCAAAAATAAGCAAAAAAACCTATCATGAGTTGAATGATATTGATTATTGAGCTTCCCTCCCCTAGAATGTGGAGATGTACAATTTCCTAAGGGCCTCATGACGCACATCCTCCTTATCTCTTACACTGAAAGAGTGAAGCAGGTCTTCGAATCTCTCGAAAAGAGTGATTTCCTGCAACTTCGGACCGCCGCGACCCTGGATCAGGCAGATCAGGACATTGCAGCCTCCGCTCCGGAGTTTACCTTTGTGCAAAGCCGCATCTTAGGCCTTTCCGGCGAGATACTCTTGCGGCATCTGAACAAAATCCTTCCTGCAGGTGCTAAAATCATCCTCCTGGCCGGAGACGCCGATGAACTGAAGCAAGCGCGAAAGCACGGGGCCTGTCTCGATCTGACACTGAGTGACGAGGCATTGGCGGAAGCCGTGAAGGACCTCATCACTGGTGTTTCACGTCCTCGGGCGAGTGGCGCCGCTGGCCAAGGAGTTGCGACCCCACGCAGCCACCATTCCAAAACTGCGCTTGCCGCTTCTAAAGGCGAACCTAAAAAAGAGCTGCCGAAGACGCCGGACCATGAGGTTGAGCCGCCTGTCGAGGTTGAACCGGCTGTCGAGGTTGAACTGCCCGCCGAGGTAGAGCCGCCTGCAAAGGTAGAACCGCCTGCCGAGGTAGAGCCGCCTGTCGAGGTTAAGCCGCCTTTCGAAGTTAAGCCGCCTGTCGAGGTGGCAACGCCTGTTGAGGTTGAGCCGCCTGTCGAGCTGCAGCCGCCTGCAAAGGTAAAGAAAGCCGTTGCAGTGGAGAAACCCGCTGTTCTGTCACCGGAAGCGGAAGATAGTGCCGCTCAATCGTTTGCTGAAATCATGCAGCGTGTAACTGGAGACGCTCCAACGTCCTTCGAGGTTGATGATCGTGTGACCCTCGGAAAGTCTGGCCTGACTGAGGGAACGGACCGCGAAGAAACTGCCAAGCCCGTTTCAGCACGCGATTTTAGCACTGGCGAACCACTTGCAGACGCCATGCGCCGTAGCCGTGCCAAAAAAAAGGAACGTCCAGTCTGGATAATTGCACTTGCCTTGGCACTTGTCTGCATTCCGGTATTTTCTTATCTTGCGGGTAAAAAGACAGCTCCCACGAATTCGGCACTTGCGCCGCACACTATCACTCGGCATCCGAACCAGGCGCCACCGGCACAAACACCTGCAGCACTAGCTAGACCTGCTGTGGTTCCTGTCCCGACAGCGTCTACGGTAGTAGCTTCGGCAGCAGCTCCCGCAAAGCCGGGTGCAGTTCCGGCAGCAAAGCCGGCGGCTGTTCCGGCAACGAAGCCGGCGGCAGTACCGGCAACGAAACCGGCGGCAGTACCTGCAGCAAAGCCGACGAAATTGGCACCTGAGCCGGTCGGGAAAACGGTTGCTAAGCCGGCAGCGCCGGCAGCCAAACCCGCTGCCAAGGCGGGGTTAAAATCTCTTCCGCCCATTCTCTCATATGCCAAGCTGGATGCCGCCTATGCCAAGACCCACCCCGGCTGGCAGAGGTACTTGGGCTCCGTTCTCGAATATAAACTGTTTAAGGAAGCGGAGCTCTATAGGGCGATGCAAGTTCTGGCGCGGAGGGGTGAATCCGTTCCTGCCCCGCTTTTCAAGAGAATTCTGCAAGAGTTCGGTGGGACCGATGGTTACCGGTTGGAACCCGCGGGCGAGAAAGGAAAGTATCTTGTGGAAAAGGGTGAAACCAAAAATGGCGTGGCCATCACCCTGTACAGGAATAAGGCCGATCATCGGATGAAAGCATTCGTGCTTTATTACCACTAAACCACTGAGATCGCTCTGGAATCACCGAAATGAGGTATGTAATGAGAAGCTTTAAACAAGGCGGAACCCTGCTCCTGCTGGCGCTCCTTGCGCTGCCGGCTCAGCTGCATGCAGCGCAGTCGCCTTTTGATATCGATTTGAAAGAACTCGACCGTGAGAATCCGCCCGTGTCGCCTAAAGTAGAAAAAAAAGAAAAGAAACAACCCAAAAAAGCTAAGAAGGAGACCCCAGCCGCAGCGCCTGCCAAAAGCCCGAAGGTCCACAAGGCTGCAACTGCGAATGAGGCTGAGAGTGAGTCAGGCTATATCCGTTATACCGTTAAGCCCGGTGATCACATCTTTAAAATACTGGTAGCGCGGCTTGGTATGTCCAATGAAGCTGCTGAGCGCCTGATCCCTGAGATCATCCGTGTCAACAACATAACCAACATAAAAAAACTTACAGTCGGGCGTACCTTGCTCATTCCGGACAAAGCCAGACAGGAGCGTTTGGCAAAGTCGGCGCAGCCAGGAAAGGTCCGGCACAGGAGGGAGCGCGAGGCGGAAGCCACTGCTGCGCCCGTCCCGCCGGCACCCGTAGTAGTGACACCTGCTCAAAGCGCAGCTAAGGTAGCCGCCCCCCCTGCATCAGCGACATCCTCAGTGACTGCACCAGCTAAAGCTCCGCTTCCGGCTGCTTCAAGCGTGGCCGCACCCAAACCGTCACTGCCTAACCCGGCCGCGCCTACTGGAACTGCCAAGAACGACGCCGCAATTCCGCCCGTCGATGCACGTGCTGCCGCAGCCCCTTCCGCAGCGCTGCCGCCAACTGCACCGGTGCCTCTGGTTAATACCTGGATCTGTTCCGTGACGGACAAAGACCCGGCCCGGATCGTGGATGCTGTCATGAATGCGCTGTCGCTTCCTTGGAGCAAGAACCGTATCATCCAGTCAGCCGAGGGAGCCCCGAGTGCCTTCAGCATCAGGGTCGATCGTTACTTCGAACTTAACGGGGTTCGCAACATCGTAAGCATCGGCGAAAGCGATCCCTACAGCTACACCCTGCTGCGACTTCTCGAGGGGGCCGGCTACCGTGTTCTCATGATTAACGCAGGTGATGACTTCAAGGTGGTAGGAGAGAAGATGCTGCGCCTCGTGGGAGTGGTCCCCGATTTCGGCAAATACCTGATACCGGGGGGGAAGGAAAGCTCCGGTTTTCTCGTTCAACAGGAAGATGCTGCAGGGAGACGGGTCGTGATTACCAATGAAGCAGTCAATGCGAAACAGAAATGGACGATGCCCGCAGGGTGCGGCATCAGATGAGGTTCCGTCTCATGGCCTGAGGCTCTGGAACAGCAGGATGGCTGATCTCACCGGTTAAGGTTCCTCAACTGAACTGATGGATGGCCGACCTCATGGGTTGAGAGCCGGGGCCGGACTGGAGAGCCCGCCCGTTTCAGTTTCAGCCTCATCGGAGTCCTGCTCTACCGGTGTGAAGTTTGGCGATGGGGCCAGCCCGGGGAGTGCAGCCTGCAGCGCAGAGTCAGTGAGGGTGGGCGGTTCCTGTGGAGCTGCTTTCGGCACCATCTCGGAGCCGTGGACCTTTATGACAAATTGATCACTCTTTCCCTGCACCGCTCCTGCCACCCAATCTTCCACCTTGTCACGAACCAGTCCTTCGAGCTTGGTTTTGACCGGCGAATAGGCCGCTTCCTGTGCCTGCGGCTTCACATGCTGCAACTGATCGAATACCATCTTCGAATATCTGTCGCGCTTACCCGGTGTCTGGCTGTTGTAGCAGCCGATCGCCTTCCAGGTGTAGCCGTACTTACTCATGCACATGGACAGAATCCAGGCGCCCGTTTTCGTATTGCTGCAGGCGTCGCCCAGAGTATTCCAGCGCTCCTTGCCAAGAGTTGCCGCCCAACTCGAATTTATCTGCATCAAGCCTACGTCAAAAGTGCCATTGCTGTTTTTGTTGACAGCTTTAGGGTTGAAATTTGACTCTACCTTCGCGATTGCTCTCAGGATCTGGGGATTGATACCGTACTGGGCTCCCGCTTCTTCAAAACAGAAAGCGTGGGCATTGGTTCCCAGGGTGAGGAACAAGGTGGCGGCAAGACAGGATGTTTTGATTTTACCCATAAACGGGTCCTCGTTTTGGCCTTCCCAGCACAACAAGGAGCGACCGGTTCCCGTTTTGCCGGGATCCTTTGTGGGGAGAGGGCTGAATTGCAAGATCTGCCGGTGACACAGATTGAGCGAAAAAGATTCTAGCAAGACTCGGGAAAAGCGTGGAATTTGGGACGTGAACACTTTGGAGTCTCGGCGCAACCTGTCAATAATACTCTTTTCAGATCGTCATGTCATCTGCAAAACGCCACAGCTTGATGCCCTCTGATAGGTCGCAGGCGAATAAACTACCTATTGCGCCCTTTGCACATGGGGGCATTTGGCCTGAGCTGGGGTAGGTTAAACAGATTACTAGTAAAGGCATTGTCCTCGAATTTGACAATGAGATCCTGTCGCGATAGCATGTCAAGTCTGGGTATAGCGCCGCAGTTACTTATCGTGAGCAATTGAGACTCCTTTCCATGACACCACGTCCTATTGATTGTACTCTCTTTGCCACATCCCGCATCCACTCCCCCTGGCTCTGGGGAGGGCTGGCACTGCTTTCCCTGCTGGCCTGCACCCTGCTCGTGTTGCAGCTGGAGTGGAGCATGGGGGCGACGGGGAGCGTGCTGCAACGGGGGGAAGCCACCGGGGAAGCCAGGGTAGCCAGTTCACAGGTCTCGCAACATCGTGTGGCTTCGGTTGCGAACGCCGGACAGTATCAGAAGATTGAGGAAAATAACGGGCTGGTTGTCGCCGAATATGGTTGCCGCAATTTTAACAACGAGCCCCTGAAGGTGAGTTACACCATTTCCTCGAAAGAGTTGGCCAACTACAAAAAGGGGTATGGCTTTTCCCAGGGCGAACTCGACGCACTTAACCTGTGGCAGAAAAAAGCCCTCGATGACGCGTACCACTATGCAGTGCAGAACCGCCTCAAACAGGAAGAACTGAACCAGATGGGGGTCGCTATCCGGGCCGACTACCATACCAAACATCGCTCCCTGCTGATCTCACGTGGTTTTGCCGTGCTGGCGGGAAACGTCCTGGTCGCCGATATCCCCGCGATCGCCAGGCGCAACGTCAAAGAGTTGCGTCCCTTTGCCCTGGCCCTGGAACGTATGGCGGATCAAAGAGGGTACGATTCCAGCGGGATTATCGGCGCGGCGCTGTCGCTGATGCAGACCGCGTTTCTCTACGAAAATGTCCCGATGCTGGTCAACGGCAGACAGACCGGAGGCATCTATCCGCCGCTGGAAACCGTCGCCAAGGGGAGGGGGGACTGCGACACCAAGAGCGCGCTGCTTGCCTCGATCCTCCTGAATTGGGGCAAGATGAAATTAGTCGGGGTTGGCGTGCCGGACCATTACCTGATGGCCATGCTGGCTAACCCCGCCAAAGGGGACGCCTTTGTCGAGTATCAGGGGCTACCTTACGTCCTGATGGAGCCTGCGGGTCCCGCCTGGCTTCCCCCCGGGGTGGTCGGACCCGTCACCGCCGCGGTACTTGCCGCCGGCACCCCGTTAGCGCTGGAGCCGTTCACCACGAACTGATCGGAGCACACATGTTTTATCTGCGTCTGTTGGTGAGCTTTTTTGAACTTGGCCTGATGATCGTGCTCTCGGGGGTGGTTATCTATGTCATCTACCGGGTTTTCATCAAGGCCAATCCCGAGTTTGACATGGAGGAAGAGATCATTAAGGGAAACGTCGCGGTCGGCATCCTGGTCTCCTCCATCATGGTCTCGGCGGCGCTCATGCTGAAAAAGGGTGCCGGGGCCTCGGTCGGGATGTTCCGGCTCTCAGTGTCGGTGCCTGCAGAGGTCTCCTTTCCGCTCTGGCAGACTGCGCTGTTGACGCTTGGGCACCTGGCCATAACCCTTTTCGTTGCGATATTCACCATCTCCATCACCTTACGGCTTTTTGGGCGGATGGTGAAAAAGCTGAAACCCGAGCTTCGCATCGGTGAGCAGATGCAGCGGGGCAACATCGCGGTGGGAATCCTGCTTTCCGCGGTCGTGTTCATTGCCACCCTGTACGTTGGCGAAGGGGTCAGCGCGCTGACCAAGGCGTTGGTGCCGCAGCCCAGGATTGGAGCGATTCAGATTATGGAATAAGTTGCAGAGTGGTTCGAAGTGGTTCTGTCGGGAGAACATGTTGTCTGCTTTATGAATGAGTAGCGTACCAGAAGGAGTAGCGCATGAAGATGAACCTGAACGACCTGGAAATCAGGATACTTGGCTGTCTCATGGAAAAAGAGCTCACCACGCCGGAGAATTATCCGCTGAGCCTCAATACCCTGGTAAGCGCCTGCAACCAGAAATCCAACCGTGATCCAGTAACTACTCTCACTGAGGCCGAGGTGCTGCGCGGCCTGGAAACCCTGGGATCCCGCGGATTAGCCCGGCTAACGACCACCGGGGGGCGTGTCGCCAAATACTGTCACTCCGCCACCGACAAGCTCCGCCTCGCCACCACATCCCGCGCCCTGCTTGCCGAGTTGATGCTGCGCGGTCCCCAGACCGTCGGGGAATTGCGCACCAGGGGGGAACGGATGATCGAATTCAGCGATCTCGCAGCTGTGGAGGCGGTGCTCGCAGAATTGCAGCAGGCAGCTCCGCCCTTCATCGTCCGGTTGCCACGCCAGGCAGGGCGTAAGGAGCTGCGCTACGCCCAGGTCTTTGCGGGGCTGCCGGAGTTCGCCCCGGAGGAGGAACTGGACGGAGCTATGGCTTCGGAAGAGAGCGCCGGGCGGCGGGCGCCGGCAAGGGAGCGCGTTGAGCGCGCGGGCCAGGCTACAGGAAGTGATCGCACCGAGCGTAGTGAGCGCGTCCAGCGGCTCGAGACAGAGATCGGTGCCCTGCGCGGTGAGGCCGTCGCACTGCGCCAGGAGGTCGAGGAGATGCTGGCGCAGTTTGCCTGAAATCCTTAGTCCCCCATCCCCACCCCAACCCTTGAAGGGGAGGGAGAGTTTCTTCAGCGGGGAAAAGAAGAACTGCCTCTTTTCAGGTCCCCTCCTCTTCAAGGGGAGGGACAGGGTGGGGATGGGGATAGAGAGGGAATTCTCGGAGTCGGGATTTACTCAAAACGCCTGCAAAAAGAGCTCTAAGGATGTCCTTAGAGCTCTTTTTGCGTCTGCGTTTCATTCAGGCCAAAAACTCGGGCCTTAATTGGTGAACATCAGCTTGCGTTCCAGGTCCATCGAGTGGGAAAGGCGCTTGGCGTCCTCCATGCTGATCAGGTCCTGCTCGTGCAACTGGATCAGGTGCTGATCCAGCGTCTGCATCTGGTACTGGCTCCGGCTTTTCTCCATGTGCCCCTCGATCTCCTCGAGCCGCCCGTCCCTGATGCAGCTTTGAATGGTCGTGGTGGCGCGCATGATTTCCACCGCGGGGAGGATGAATTCGCCGGTCTTGTCCTTGATCAACCGAATGGAGATGGTAGCGACCAGGATGTCTGCGAGGCGATGCCGCACGATCTCCTGGGCGTCGGGAGGGAAGTGCCCGACGATCCGGTTGATGGTGGAAACCGCCCCCTGGGTGTGCAGGGTGGAAAGCACCAGGTGCCCGGTCTCCGCCGCCATCAGGCAGGCGTCGATAGTCGCCTTGTCGCGCATCTCACCCACCATGATCAGGTCCGGGTCCATGCGCAGAGCCGCCCTGAGCGCGGTGCTGAAGCTATCGGTATCAATGCCGACCTCGCGCTGGATGATGCAGCTTTTTTGCGAGGTGAACAGGAACTCGATGGGATCCTCAATGGTGATGCAGTTGTAGCTGAAGTTCTCGTTGATGTGGCGCAGCATGGACGCGAGCGTGGTCGACTTCCCGTTGCCGGTGGGGCCGGTGACCAGGATCAGCCCGTTGGGCGCTTTCGCGATCTCGCCCAGCACTTGCGGGAGACGCAGCTCCTCGAAGGTGCCTATATTGGCGGGAATGACCCGCATGATGATTCCGAAGCTGCCGCGCTGGCGGAAGATGCTGACCCGGAAACGCGCGCCGCTCGGGAGCGAAAACGAGGTGTCGAACTCCTTTTGGTCGCTTTCCCAGCGACGGTTGTTGTGGCCCATGATCTGGGAGGCAATGAACTCGGTGTCATTGGCGGTCAGGTTGGGGAGCTTGGAGCGGATGATCTGCCCCTTGCCCCGGAAAAAAGGGGGATTGTCCGTCTCGAAATGCACGTCAGAGACTTTTTTGCTGAAAGCTATTTCAAGAATCTGAACAAAAATCTTCGCATCCATGGCTTCCCCTCGTTTGTCGGTTTAATGCCTAATGGCAGGTAGAGCGGTCGGTCTACCAGTCGGTGGCAATCCTTCACCTGTAACCTGGTGGCAACAACTGACCCTTTGCACGTAGGGGCGAACCTTGTGTTCGCCCGGATTTTGCACCCCTACCCAGTACCCAGACCCGCTTGATATTTCGGTAACTGCCCAGCACCTTGTTTTTCGCAAACAGCCCTTGGCTTCGCGGTTTTAAGCTGGACTGGATACGAGGGACTTTGGTCTGAAAACGGGCGAACACAAGATTCGCCCCTACAGAGCTGGCTCTGCCCCAATAAATTCTAATCTCAAGCCACCGCCTGCTGAGCGCACCTCTTGCGGTACAGTGCGTTATCGATGACGAGGCTCGCGTGCAGCGCCAGCATCTCCAGGAGTTCCGGCTGGGGTGCCCCGCCCGCCCGCGCGCCGAAATCGGCGTAGATAAGTGCGATGACTCTGCCAAAACTCCGTACCGGAAGCAGCAGGATTTTCGGACTGACCGGTGCGCCGATCGTTGCCATCAGCGTTTCCCGCATGACAAGATCCGTCTCCCCGTAATAAAGCGCCCCATCCTTGAGGACCTGCTGGAAAAGAGACTGTCCGGTGAGCGGTAGGCGCAGTTTGACCGAAGCCGTCGTGCCGGTCCCGTCCAGGCCGATGCCCCGTTCTGCGACCAGCTCGGAGCGTACCACCACCAGGGTGACCGCCCGATCAAAAAAGGCACCAACCGCCTGCAACAGCCCGAAGGTGATCTCGGACGGCTCGCGCTGCTCGGAAAGCAGCAGAAACTGCTCCCTGAACTGCTGCAGGAGCCCAGTGTCCGGCTGGTTGCTGGCGCCCTGCAACTGCCGGCTGAGCGCTTCAGTGCAGTCGATAGTGTCCGTGATGAAGCTCTCTGGGCGCTCCTCGCGGCTCGACCTGGGGAGGACTGCCCGGATACCGGTTTGCAGCGCCAGGGTGGCGAGACGATAGTCTCCCGGGCAGGAGAGCAGGATGATTGCCAACTCCGGATACTTCTCCCTTTTCTGCCGCACCAGTTCGAGCATTCCCTCCCGGGCGCCTTTTCTGGTGCCGGGCTCCCCCGGGTCGAGTAGCAGCAGCGGGACGACACCTTTGGAGAGCGATTGGTCAATGATGGGATCGAGTCCCCCCGCGTCATCGGTGGCGCAGCGGAAATGGGGGCCGCAGGCGGTTGCCACGCACTCGCGCACCAGTTTGTCCGCGGTGAAAAGAATCACCCCGGTGCCGTCAGCCGGCAGTCCGGACGACCCCTCGAGCCCTTCCAGGTAACTGTACAGGCGCTGCTGTTCCTCGGGTGCAATCCCCGAGAGCAGACGCGAAAGCCTGGTGCGTGAGGTGTCGGGTTCGCTGTCAGCAAGCCCGCAAAATGGTGTGGGAATCTTGCGCTCCAGCAGGTCGAGATCGTCCAGCCCGAGATCGGCGGCGGAGATGTCGGGGCCCGGCGGACTGGGAGCCGGAGTCGGCGGAACGCCGAACATCGCCTCTGGCGTCAGGGTGCCGTCGCGTTTTCTTTCGTCATAGATGCGCAGGGCGTCCATCAGGATACTCTGGGTGTTGAGTTTGATTGTTTTTTGGAGCTGTTCGGGGAAATAACGGTATTCGTCGGAAACGAAGATTTTGTCGACATCGAGGGAAAAGCTTCCTCGGGTCCAGGTCAGGACCTCGACGATGGTCATTTCGATCAGGACCTCCAGCCCCTGGTAGGCGTCCTCGGTCCGGATGCGGCCCGCCTCGATCATGGTTTGGATGATTGGTTTCCTGGCCGCCCCGGCCCGCTCCTGCTCGTGAAGGGCGCTCTCCAATTCCTCAGGAGAGATCATTCCCATGTCGATCAGTACCTGCCCGATGCGCACACTGTTATTGACGTGATTCGCGCTGACGATAAAGCCGGCATGGAACACGATCTGGCTTTCGCCCTTGACGCTCCTGAGAGTCAGGGTGCCGGATTTGCCGGTGGCGTGCAGCAGTTGAATGACATCGACAATGGGCAGGTGCTCTAGATCGCCGTCAAAAGACATGGAGGGTACCTTTTAATTTGAGCCGTATGCTGTGGGAGCGACTCGCAACTGGAGCCTGCACCTTTCTGCCTGGAATCGGAGGGAGCGCTCTCTTCTAGAGGGGCCTTTTCATCATAATAAAGCCGCCGTTAGTAGCTAGGAGGCGATAGCGGGAGAATTTTAGCATGGGGTAACGGCGAAGTAAACTGTAATTACAGGCGAATTGGACCGGACCGCAGCTCTTGAAACTGCCATCGCGCCCAATGATGATAAGCGCTTCCTTGCGCTTTCTTGATGAGTGTCAGTCTTTAGGGCGCGGCTACCCCGGCAAGTTCGCCGGTGTGGCTTAGCCAGGCGAAGGCGAGGCCGAGCAGGTCGGCGACCCCTCCCATAGTGAGGTTCCGCTCCACGTAATGGTCGTTCCTTGCGGAGAGAAAGGAGATGAAGTCGCCGCGCTCCGCGACCAGTCGCTCCAGCTTTTTCCCGTCCTCCCGCAGTGTCCTGAGCCCGTCCCTGCCGCAGCGGTGCAGCGCCGTGGTGTCCTCGACGGTCTGCATCAGGCGCCCCAGCATGGTGTAGACGGCGCTGCCACGGTTGCCCCCCGCCGCGATATCCTCTCGAAAGGCGGGGAGCGCCTGGTCGAAGAGGCTCGGG
>JGI24143J45723_1000318_pt1 | contig 25351 bp, 17 predicted proteins | sample BarGraIncu00432A_FD_45723 | JGI IMG/M metagenome (IMG submission 45723) | reverse complement strand
GGGCCGCCACCCTGGCGGTGCGCCCGTCGCTGTCGAAGTCGGGGTTCAGCTCGGCTACCACGGCGAGCTGCAGCTTTCCCCCGGCAAGGGACTTGATAAAGGACAACAGGTGTTCCAGCACCTCCAGGGAGACCCCCCGTGAGGCGGGAGCGCTTACCCCTGGAGCGACCGAGGCGGGGAGCACATCGAGATCAATGGAGAGGTAGAGTGACTGACACCCCTCCAGAAAGTCCCGCAGGCGCTGCTCCGCGCCCCCAAGGTTCCAGGGAGTCAATTGCTCGTCCAGTAACCAATCGGCTCCCAGAGCGCTCGCTCGCTGAAAGAGCGCGGCGCTGTTCGCCACCTCGCTGATCCCCAGGCAAAAGTAGCGAAACGGCACGCGCCGCTGCCGGCACTCTTCGGCCATCTGCAGAAACGGGGTGCCGGAATTGACCGCGGTCGCCTGGCGCAGATCGAAGTGGGCGTCGAAGTTGATGATGCCGAGCCCCTCGGCCCCTCCCTGACGCTCCAAAAACCGGCTGAGGCCGAGATAGCCACCAAAGGCTATCTCGTGACCGCCCCCCAAAAGTAGCGGGAAGTGACCCTGCTGAAGGAGTTTGGCGACCCGGACGGACTCCTCCAGCTGGAGCGCTTCCAGATTGCCAGCGCGACAGCTAAGGTTGCCGGCGTCGTAGCAGGGGCGCGCCAGGTGCCAGGCCAGGCCCGCCAGCGCCCTGCGTAGCGCGTCGGGCCCGTTGCGGGCACCGGGCCTCCCGAGGTTACGTGTGACGCCGCAGTCGCAGCAGACCCCGAGTAGGGCAAGGCCGGGCTCCCCCCCGCCGGGAGGAAGCGGCGCGACACACTGGTGCCAGCGCCGGGAGTCCCCGACGGGATCCTGATCGGTGCGCCCCTGCCAAAGGCTCATATCCGGCGGGCTATACATGGACGTCCTCCCCCCCAACCACGCGCTGTAGCGGTGTGCCCCAGCCAACCTCGCAGACCAGCCGGGCCGGGTTTTTCAGGTCCCAAAGCAGTAGATCGGCGCGCTTACCGACCGCCAGCGTGCCGAGCTGGTCTTCCAAACCGAGGGCGAGGGCGGCGTTGCGCGTGGCTCCGGCCAGCGCTTCCTCCGGGGTGAGCCCGAAAAGGGTGCATCCCAGGTTCAGTGCCAGACGCAACGACGCCAGGGGGAAACTTCCCGGATTGAGGTCCGTGGCAAGCGCCATCGGCACCCCGAGCCGGCGCAGCAGTTGCACCGGCGGTTTGCGTTTCCCCTTGAGAAAGTAGTAGGGGCCCGGGAGCAGCACTGCGGCAGTCCCGGCCCGGCGCAGCGCCTGCGCCCCGGCCTGGTCGAGATATTCGAGGTGGTCCGCCGACCAGGCACCGTAGCGGGCGGCGAGTTCTGCGCTGCCGCTCGTGGAGAGCTGCTCGGCATGCACCTTGATACCGAGGCCGTGCTCGCGGGCGCTCTGGAACAGGCGCTCGGCCTGGCTCAAGGAAAAGGCGATCGTTTCGCAAAAGACATCCAGGGCATCCGCCAAACCTTCCTGCGCCACCCGCGGGATCAGCTCGTGGCAGATCAGGTCCAGGTAGGCGTCCGGGCTCTCCCGGTATTCAGGCGGCACGGCATGGGCAGCCAAAAGCGTGTTGCGCACCCGGACGGGAAACTCCCGCGCCAGAGCTTTGGCCGCCCGCAGCATCTTGAGCTCATCCTGAAGGTTCAGGCCGTAGCCGGATTTGATCTCCAGCGTCGTGACCCCCTCCCGGACCAGGGCCTGAAGCCGGGGGCGCGCCTGCCGGATCAGCTCCTCCTCGCTCAGGGCGCGGGTAGCCTTGACCGTGCTGAGGATCCCTCCGCCGGCGCGGGAAATCTCCTGATAGCTCTCCCCGCTGAGTCGCCTCTCGAAATCAGCCGTGCGCTCCCCTCCGTACACCAGGTGGGTGTGGCAGTCGATCAGTCCCGGCGTCATTAGAGCGCCTTTGGCGTCGGTGACCAGACCCGGAAAACTCGCGAGGTCGGCTTGTTCCATGGGCAAAATCGCAGCAATCCGGTCTCCCCTGGTCCCGAGTACCTGGTTTTCCAGGAGGCCGTACGGCTCCCCCACGGCAGGGTCAAAGCTCGCCAGTCGGACATTGATCCAGAGGCGATCACAGCTGGATAAAGTGCGGGTCATTAACGGTCTGGCCTCCTTGGTTTGCTCTAATAGTAACGTCCCTTCTTGATAGTACCAGCTGATTCCTGACCTGGAACCCGCACCAGGGAAGCAATCGGACTTTTCAAGCTCCCTAGCGGCAGCGGAAAAACTGTTTAAGCCTGCCGGCGGCGTGGCGAAATGCTGAGCGGCCGTCATATTTGACAGTTATGCAGCAGGTGACGGGTGCCGCTGACAGTTTTCCCGCTGCCGGCCCTGATCATTTTCCATTTAAGCCTAACAATCAGACAGTTGAGTCAACCGCAGCCTCTGGCACGCTAACTGCTCATAGCTAATTAAACTGTTACCTGGATCTGGCGCCGGAGCGACGCACTTTTTCCTCCTTCCTGGCGGGTCAGCCTACCGGTTGAAGGACCAAGGGGACGGGGAGGGCGGAGTTAGCGCTACGCTAGCGAAACCCGGTACGGGCGGGAACGCAACCGCGGCGGACGAAAAGAAAAAATGACAGAAAAAAGGAGTAGGTAATGAAAAAAACATCAATGATATCTGTACTCGCTCTCTTTGTGGCAACCCTGATGCTGTCCGGCTGCATTTTCCCCTACTGGGGCGACGAGGGCGGGCATCGCGGCGGCGGGCACTATGAAGGCCATCACGATCACGAACGCTACTAACTGTCCGTAACGCTCACCACCACGCGGATTCCGGGACCTTGTTCGAATGACCTCGGCCAGGGTCCCCTCCGGAGGACTTATGTACCTGAGACTACTGTTTTTTGCCTGCCTCTTGCTGCTCCCCTTGCCCTGCCTTGCGGCAGACGACGGTTACGGCTACCCGATCCCGGGGTCGTACGAGGCCACCATTCTCGGGACGCCGGCGGCCCTGATGCCGAAGTTTCCCGCCCAGATGCATATCAGGGAACTGGTGCTCGATGTCCTGCCCGACCGGGAAAAACCTCCGGTCTTTTTTTACGACGAGGGGTTGCGCTGCAACTTCGCCTACCAAAACAAGAAGGCGCCGCTCGTGTTCCTGGTCGCCGGCGCCGGTTCCAACGGGAGCTCGGACAAGCTCATGACCATGATGAAGACGCTCTACCAGGCCGGCTTCCACGTCATCACGCTGCCGTCCCCCTCCCACGCCAACTTCATCATTTCCGCTTCGCTAAGCGGCGTGCCGGGCGACCTGACCGAGGACTCGGCCGACCTGTACCGGGCCATGGAAGTAGCCTGGAAGAAGGTTTCGGGCGACATCGAGGTCTCTGACTTTTATTTGGGGGGATACAGCCTGGGGGCCACCCAGGCGGCCTTCGTCGCTAAACTGGACGAGGAGCGCCGGGTCTTCAATTTCAAAAAGGTGCTGATGATCAACCCGGCGGTGAGCCTTTACGGTTCGGTGACCAGGATCGAAGAGATGCTGAAACAGATCCCCGGCGGACCGAAGAAACAGGGGGTCTTCTTCAACAAGATGCTCTCCAAGTTCTCCGAGTACTACAGCTTCGGCAATTTTGTCGCCATTAACGACGACTTTCTCTACTCCATTTACCAGGAAAAGCTTTTCAACCACGAAGAGACTGCCGGCCTGATCGGGCTTACCTTCCGCATCAACCTGGCCGGTATGATCTTCGCCTCCGACGTCATGACCGGCGGCGGCTACGTGGTGCCGAGGAACCGGGAGTTGGGCCCCAACGATTCCCTGGATGATTATTTCCTGGTCTCCTCGCACCTGAGTTTCTTCGACTACTTCAACGAGTACTTCTACCCGCATTTCAAGAGGCAGCATCCGGGACTGACCAAAGAGGCGTTCATTGAGTCGCTGAGCCTCAAGAGCATCGAGGGGTACCTGAAGTCCTCCGCCAAGTTCGGGGTGATGGCCAACGAAAACGATTTCATCCTCACCAAGGCGGAGCTTGACTACCTGAAGCAGCTCTTTGGCGAGCACATCAAGGTATACCCGCGCGGCGGCCACCTCGGGAATCTCGAGTACAAGGACAACCTGGCCTACATGGTCAATTTCTTCCAGGATAAGGGGGTGCAGCCATGAAAGACCAGGCCATCAGGATAGTCCTCGCCCTGACGCTGGCACTCTCCCTGTCGGGGTGCGCCACCACCCGGGTCAATACCCAGAACGACGAGCGTCCCTGGCACTCCATCAACGAGTTCCGGGACCAGCGCTTCGCCGAAGTAGCTGACCCTTGGGAAGGATTCAACCGGAACATGTACCGGTTCAACTATTACCTCGACAAATACCTCCTCATCCCTGTGGTGAACGGTTACGAGTACGTCACCCCGCCCTTCGTCCAGGACCGCGTTTCCGGCTTCTACAACAACCTGAACGAGGTGAGAAATTTCAGCAACAGCGTGTTCCAGCTCAAAGGGAAGGAGTCGGTAACCACGCTCGGACGCTTCGTGACCAACAGCACCATCGGGCTTGGGGGTATGTTCGACCCGGCGAGCAAGCTCGGCATGCCGCGCCACGATCAGGACTTCGGCAAGACCCTCGGTTACTGGGGGGCGGGAGCCGGGCCCTACATGGTGCTGCCGTTCTTCGGCCCCTCGAGCCTGCGCGACACCGCCGGTCTGGTCTTTGACGACAGCGTCGCCTACGGGGCGTATGCCGTGGTCGATCCCTTTGGAAGCACCAGCACCCCTCTGCTCTACGGAGCGGGGTTCACCGCCCTTGAGGCCGTCGACATGCGGCATCAGCAGCACTTTCGCTACTACGGCAGCGGCTACCCCTTCGAGTACTACATGGTTCGCTTCCTGTACCACGAGAAGCGCGAAATAGAATCGGGCAAACACGTTCCCGCAGAGTGATGCGATCATGAAAATCTCCCACCCTTCAAGGGTAGGGGTGGGGATGAGGGTAGTCACATCCTCACCCCCACCCTGTCCTCCTCCTTGAAGGCCGTAGTATCCGTATATGGCCTCCGCCCCGCAAAAAGCTCGAGAACCGGCCCTTTTCAGCGGTTGTAACGTAGGGGCGGATCTTGTATTCGCCCGCTTTTGAATCGGTTGTGGTGCAGCGGGCAACGAAAACCGGGCGAACACAAGGTTCGCCCCTACGGGATTAGTGCCCACGTGCCGACCTGCATCATTGTGCAGGGAGCAAACCGACTACCTTGAAGGGGAGGGACGCGTTGGCCGATTTACCGTCAGGTAGAAGGAATACACCATGCAGACACTGATCGATCTTTTCCATACCTTTGAGGCACTGGGTGATAAGACTGCCTTCGTGAACCGCACCAGTGTTCGGCGCATTGAGGTTTCTTACCGCCAGTTGCACCAGAAAAGTCTGCAGATGGCCAGCCTTCTGGAGCAAAACGGCGTAGCGGCAGGTGACCGGGTCCTGATCTGGGGACCCAACTCCTCCTGGTGGGCGATAGCCTACTGGGGTATCATCGTGCGCGGCGCGATCGCGGTACCGGTCGACTTCATGTCGGACCTGGCGCGCGCCGACTCCATCCGCGGCTTCACCAAGGCGAAGCTCGTGCTGCAGAGCCGCTTCAAGCCAGAGCTGATCACCGAGGGAAATGCACTCTTCCTGGAGGACCTGCAGTACCTGATCGAGGGTGTCCGGCCGGTAGCGCAGATCGCCGACTGCGCGCCCGACGCGACGGCGCAGCTCATCTACACCTCCGGCACCACGGGAAACCCCAAGGGGGTCATCCTGACCCACCAAAACCTGGTCGCCAACATGACCCAGGTGAACGCCCAGATCCCCATCATCACGCAAAAATTCAACTTTCTCTCCCTGCTGCCGCTCTCACACATGTTCGAGCAGATGGGCGGCTTTTTCACCCCGCTTTACCGTGGAGCGGCGGTCGTGTATCTCGGCACCCTGAAGCCTTCGGCCATCATGGAGGCCCTGAGCGAGGAGGACGTCTACGTCATCATGTCGGTCCCCAGGCTCATGCAGCTCCTGAAAACGACCATCGAACGCGAACTGGAGGAAAAGCACTTATCGGGGGCCGCCCGCTGGCTGGCGAGTATCGCGCCGGGGCTTCCCAAGGGGGTCAGGCGGGTTCTTTTTTACCCGGTGCAAAGCAAATTCGGGGGGCACTTCACCGTGTTCGTCTCAGGCGGAGCCTCTTTGGACCCGGTACTCTTCAACTTCTGGAGCGCCATGGGGTTTACCGTTTTGGAAGGTTACGGTCTCACCGAGACCTCCCCGGTACTCTGCGTCAACACCATGGAGCGCCAGGTGGCGGGATCGGTCGGCCCACCCTTGCCCGGGGTGCAACTGAAGGTCGCAGGGAAGGAAGTACTGGTGCGCGGGGACAGCATTTTCCCCGGCTACTACGAAAACGAGCAGGCAACCCGCGACGCCTTTACCTCTGACGGCTGGTTCAAGACCGGCGACCTGGGTGAGATCGGCTCCGACGGTGGCCTGGTCATCAGAGGGCGGGAGAAAGAACTGATCGTCACCGGCGCGGGGGTGAACGTGTACCCCGACGAAGTGGAGAGCGTGTTAAACAGCATCCCCGGCGTGAAGGAGTCCTGCGTCATCGGCCTGGAGCGGGGAGGGGGGGAGGAGGTCCACGCCGTGCTCCTGCTGGACGGCGGCGGCATTGCGCCCGAGGACATCATCTCCCAGGCGAATGCCCGGCTCGACGCGATGAACCGGATTACCGGGTACACCCTCTGGACCGAGCCGGAATTTCCCAAAACGACGACGCTCAAGATCAAGAAGTTCGCGGTCAAGGAAGCGGTCAAGAAAGGGCCGCAGGGAGGCGATGCCACGGTTTCCGGGGACCGCATGATTACCCTGCTTGCCAAGGTGACCGGTACCGGTGTCGCGGAGATTCGCGAGGATTCCCTGCTGGTGGCCGACCTGGGGCTCACCTCCATCGATCGCCTGGAACTGGTGAATTTCCTGGAGCAGGAGTATCGCCTCGACATCGAGGACTCCCAGATCGGGCCCCAGACGCGGGTCTCAGACCTGCGCCAGATCGTTGCCAAGCGGGAAAAACTAAGCCGGAACGAGCATTTCCGCTTCTGGACCAACTCGCCCCTGGCGCGCTGGGCGCGCAGCATGTGGGACACCCTGTTCCACGGGCCGCTTTTCCGGCACTATGCCGATCTGGAGGTGCGCGGAACGCAGGAGCTGGACCAGCTGAGCGGACCGGTTCTTTTCGTGTCGAACCATTTAAGCTATCTCGACCATGCCGCCGTCATGTTCGCGCTGCCGCCGGAGCTGCGCTACCGCACTGCTACTGCCGCCTGGGCGGAGTTCTTTTTCGGGGACTTTCACGGCATGAGCTTTTTCCTGCGCCGGCTAAGCTACCAGTATGCCTCGCTGTTTTTCAACCTGTTTCCGCTGGCCCAGAGCCAGGGCTTCAGCGGGTCCTTGAAATTCATGGGCAAACTCGCTGACGCCGGCGTCAATATCCTGATCTTCCCCGAAGGGGAGCATTCCAGGGACGGCAAACTGCTTCCCTTCCAGATGGGGCTGGGCATCATGGTGAAGGCGTTGGGAATACCGGTCGTGCCGGTTAAGATCGCCGGCACCGATCAGGTGCTGCCGCACGACGCGAGCTTTCCCAAAAAGGGGAAGGTGACGGTCAGCTTCGGCAAACCATTGCGTTTTCGCTTCGAGGAGCCGGCCAAGATCGTAGAACTGACGCGCCAGGCAGTGGAGAAGCTGTAAAGCGGGAAGACCAGATACACCCAGCTTGGTCCTGCCTTCTCCAGTACTCTCCTCCTCCCGGAGGGGGGAGGCTGGGAGTGGGGAAGGCCGGTTTGGGCTTCCCCCTCCCTGACCCTCCCCCTCCGGGAGAGGGGACGTTCTGACCGATCGGACGGATAGGTCGGATAACATTCCCGGCTTTTAAAAGCTTCGGAGGAACAAACACCATGGACCAAGCCGTGCCAATATCACTGCCCTACCGCCGCTACGCCCTGGGACTTCTCCTGGCGGTGAACCTTTTGAACTACATCGACCGACAGGTGCTCTTCGCGGTGTTTCCTCTGATAAAAATCGACCTGCGGCTCTCCGATACGGCGCTTGGCCTGCTCGGCAGCGCCTTCATGCTGAGCTACCTGCTGCTTGCTCCGCTCTTCGGCTGGCTGGGCGACCGCTGGAGTCGGGTGAAACTCGCTTCCGGCGGCCTGGTGGTTTGGAGCCTCGCCACGGCGCTGGCCGGGGTTGCCCCCGGCTACCGCACCCTGCTGGCGGCCCGGGCCACAGTCGGAGTCGGCGAGGCGAGCTTCGGCACCGTTTCGCCCGGTCTCATCGCGGACTTCTTTCCGAAGGAGCGCCGCGGTCAGATTCTTTCCTGGTTCTACGTCGCCATTCCGGTCGGAAGCGCGCTCGGCTATCTGCTGGGCGGCGTGCTGGGACAAAATTACGGCTGGCATGCAGCTTTCCTGATGGTCGGGGTGCCGGGACTGCTGCTCGCCATCCCCATCGCTTTGCTGCGTACCCCGCCCCGCGGCGGCGACGACGCAGCGCCAGCCTCGACGACAAAAACGGCTTCCGCCGGCTACGCTGATCTCTTCAAAAACCGCTCCTATGTCTGCAACACCCTCGCCATGGCGGCGATGACCTTCGCCATCGGGGGGCTTGCCCAATGGATCCCCTCTTTTTTGAACCGCACCCATGCCGTCAATGTCGCCTGGGCGAACACGCTCTTCGGCGCCACCACAGTGCTGGCCGGAATCCTGGGCACCCTGGTCGGCGGCTGGCTCGGCGACCGCTGGCAAAAGAAAAACGGCAAAGGGTATCTGCTCATTTCCGGCTGGGGGTTCCTGCTCGGAGCGCCCTTTGCTGCCTGGGCTCTGCTGGCGCCCACTCTGACCTCCTGCCTCTGCGCAATCTTCGTCGCCGAGTTCTTTCTCTTCCTCAACACCGGTCCGCTCAATACCGTCATCCTCAACGTAACCCCCCCGGCAGTGCGCGCCATGGCCTTTGCGGTCAACATCTTCTTTATCCATGCCCTGGGGGACGCCTTCTCCCCCTCCATCATCGGCTGGGTCTCCGACCAGTGGGACCTCCGGTCCGCCCTGCTGATCACCCCTATCGCCATGGTTCTGGCCGGCGCCCTCTGCTTTCTCTGCAGCAGGTTCGTGATTCAGGATATGGCTCCCGCTGAGGAATCTTGAGGCGGGTACCAGGTAGGAAGCTGGGCCGAACATGGGTATTAATCGGATTCTTTTGGGAGACATTTTGAAACTAAAATATATCGGGTTTCTTGCAATCGGTTGTTTCGCGGTCTTTGCCGTATGCCTTGCGGTTCTGGTCTGGCGCCTTCCCTCGGTAAAGCACCTTGCTGATCCCGAGGTGAACCTCACCATCCAGGTGAAGGACTGGAAGGGGAACTCACACCCCCTCATCGTCGGACCGCAGAACCGCTACTGGACGCCGTCGGACGACATCCCTCCCGAGATGAAGTGGTCGGTGGTCGTGGCTGAGGACGCCAATTTCTACCAGCACGAGGGGATCGACCTCAAGGCGATGAAAAATGCCCTCAAGTATGACCTGGAAAAGAGGCGTTTTGCACGCGGCGCGTCAACCATTACCCAACAGGTGGCGAAGAACCTCTTCCTGAGCCGGGAAAAAACGCTCACCCGCAAATTGGAGGAGATTATTCTTGCCAAGCGGATGGAGCACGAACTGAGCAAGGGGAGAATCCTCGAGTTGTACCTGGGCGTCGTGGAACTGGGGCCGATGGTGTACAGTGTCGGTCATGGAGCGCAGTACTATTTCGGCAAGCGGGCCCGCGATCTTTCCCCCAGAGAGTGTGCCTTCCTGGCTGCCATGCTCCCCGGCCCCCAGGTAGTGTTCAACCCTTACAAGCACCTGAGCCGGGTGCTGAAGCGCTCGGACATGATACTGGGGCAACTGCATGACAAGGGGGTGCTGAGCGGTGACGAGTACCGGCAGGCGCTGGCCGAGATGCCCAATATCAGCGGCATGCAGAGGAAGGTGGACCAGAGCCTCTCGGCCAAGGTGGCGCGCTTCTTCCAAAATGTATTTAAACTTTTTCCCTGAAAGGCCGGAAGTTACGGGTGAATGATATTCGTGGGAGGAAAAAGTGTAGGGGCGAATGATCATTCGCCCCTACGATGCTGCAACCTGCGACAAAGTCGCTAACCGGTTGATTCCGGCTCAACAGTCCGCTGTCTTCTTAAAATTGATAACCGATGCCGCCCATGAAAATGTCTGAATCACGGTCATAGGTCGTGATGACCCGGTCAAAGGTGGCACGCACATCGTAGTGCTCGCTCAGCTTGAGACTGCCGGAAATCGAGGCTATCTTCGATACGAAGACATTGCGCCCGCTGTTGCTCCCGCCGCGGCGCTGATCGACCGCGAAATACCCGCCGAAACCTGCACCCAGCGACATGTTGTCATCCAGGAAGCGCTTTGCCAGCCAGAGCTGAGTTGTCAGGCCATAACGGTTGATCAGGTCACTTTTACCCTCGTAGAGCGCCCCTGCCGTTACTTCAAGGTAGCGATAGATGCCGCGCCGGTATTCGAACTGACCCGCGAACGATTTCCCGGGGCCGGCGATATTCACGATGGTTTGTCCACCCATCAAGGAGAATTCGTTGTCGGTGGTCTTTTCGGCCTGGTGCGGCCCCTTCACGTCAGGCCCTGGCACCGGCGGCGCATCGAGCTGGTACCCGATACCGGCCAGCGCCGTCAGGGTGTCGAAGCTTTTGTCGCCCCTGACCCAGTAACCTTGCAGCTGGTAAAACACACGGCTCTTGGTGTACCAGGTGGCCGCGACGTTGGTCATGGTCCCCCAACCGTGATAGTCATGCTGAGGGCTGCCGTCGTTAGGTCTTACGGTGTCGAAATAAAACAGGCCGCCCACGCCTATGCCGAGCGAGAGCTGTTTGTCCAGGAGGTTGGTCCGGGCCCAGAGATTGGCGGCATAGCCGTCGCGGTGATGTTCTATGAAGTGTCCCTGGTTTACGTAGGCAAGGCTGTAAGCTAGGTGATCGCCCAGTCCTTCCATATACTGGGTTTGCCAGGCGTAGGTTTTCTCGACAGGTTTATCGGTCCAGCCGTAACCGCCGAGCAGGCTGATCTCGCCGGCATAAGCCGGCAGCGCCAACAGTACCAGAACGAAGCTAAAAATTAAGATGCGCATGTTTTTTCCTCCCCAAAGCCGATTTTCCGTGTCATGCCGGAAGGGCCGAATATGGATGATACCAAGTATATCGTTTACTTGCCGGTTTTAGAGTCTTTTTTTTCTTCCATGGCTGCTGGGCCACCGGGTGCCAAGTGACCGGAAAGTCAAGGGCTGACCTGTTATTTAATCTTCAAGACTGCGTCGCGCAGGATCGATCTGACTTCGCCCCACACCTGTTCCGTGCCTGTTTTGAGTTCTTCCCATTCATCATCGTGAGCGGCCGATATCCCCTGCAGCTTGAGTGCGGCTTCGTCTCTTTTGTGTTGCAACGCATCAATCGCGGCACTGTGGTCTTGCTTTGACTCAGGCGTTGCACTGGCAGCCTTGTCCTTAAGCTTGTCGATCTGGTTGTCCCACTCGACCATCTGAGCGGATAGCCTTTCTACGTATTGAGTTCGCGTTTCCATGATGAGCCTCCTTGCCTCTGTCGTGCGGTCCGGTTTGCTAATTGCTCAGTTACGCGATTGGCACAGAGCTCGTAGGGGCGAACCTTGTGTTCGCCCCGGTTTTAGCTGTCGGTACTTCTTAACTTAATTCAAAAGCGGGCGAATACAAGATTCGCCCCTACGTTCCCTTGCCTATCGGCCTCTACCTTCTTCTCTATTTTGCCCCTGCCCGTGCTCTTGTCCACCACCTTGTTGCTGATGTTGTTGTTGAGCCGGTTGCTGGTGCTGCTGTTGAGCCGGCTGCTGGTGCTGTTGCTGTTGCTGTTGCTGAGCCGGTTGCTGGCGCTGTTGTTGAGCCGGCTGCTGGCGCTGCTGTTGAGCCGGCTGCTGGCGCTGCTGTTGAGCCGGCTGCTGGTGCTGCTGTTGAGCCGGCTGCTGGTGCTGCTGCTGAGCCGGCTGCTGGTGCTGTTGCTGTTGCTTTTGTTGTTGCTGCTGTTGTTGTTGTTTTTGTTGCTGTTGCTGTTGCTTTTGTTGTTGCTTTTGTTGTTGCTGTTGTTGTCTTTGCTGCTGTTGCTGTTGTTTTTGCTGCTGTTGCTGTTGTTGCGCGGGCTGCTGGTGCTGTCCTGGTTGCTGGTGTTGCTGCGCTGCCGCTGGCTGTTGCTTCTCGTGGCCTGCCGGGCGAGCGTTTTCCCCGGCGCGGTGCTGCTGCGGATTTGGCGCCTGAGATTTCTGCTGATTGGCCCGCTGTGCTGCCGGCGCTTTTTGCTCAGTCTGTTTGAAATGCTGGCGCACTACCTTGTCATGTGGCTGGTAATGGTATTGCTGGCTGCGCAGCGCATGCTGCTGCTCTACCTTGGGATAATTGTTCCCTGCATACTGACGCTGGTAGACTGGCAGCGGAGCGGGTCTCGGCGCAGAGTTGCGGTTCCAATGGTCCCATCCCGCATGACGACGCTCCCAGGAACGACCCCAGTGGTCGCCCCAACGCGGCGGTTCATTTGACTGCCAACCGCGGAAGTACATCGGGGGCTCGCGGTAATAGCTGACGGGAACCCGCAGGACATAGAGCGGTACCGATATCGGCTCCACATATCCCCAGGGTCCGTTGTACCAGCTGCTCGCGTACCAGTTATCACTCTGGTACACCCAGTACATGCCATCATAAAAGAAGTAGTTGCCGTTGATTCCCGGGGCGTAATAGACGGGATAGCCCGGTACCGCCACAAGATCCGGATATACTGGCAGGTTGATCCCGATGCTCACATTGGGTAACCCGATGCCTATGCCTATGCTCACGCCGGCCGTGGCGGAAGTCGCCAAGCCCAACAGCATTGCTAAGACAATGAATCCGTACCGTATTCTATGCATGTTATCCTCCCTTTCTCTTTGCAAGGTCACGGTCAGTGTTATCCGCCCCGACTCTTGCCTGTTTCTTCCCCTCCCCACGCCAACCCTCTCCTTGAAGGGGAGGGGACTTTGTCGCATCTCGCTATTGGCGGAGAGGGATTTCTTCAAACTCCGGGATCTGCTGCAGTACCTTAGTGACCCTTACCCTCGTGCTTGTCATGGCCGTAATGGTTGCCGTTATCCTCGTGATGCTTTTTGTAATGCTTCTTATGTTTGCCAGGCTTTTCTCTTTCCATGTACACCCGGCGATCGTGTTCTACATAATAGGGGCGGCCTGCATCGACCTGCACGAATACGCCCGGAGGCGCCGGTACATAGCCATTGATGTTGACATTTACATTGGCTGCCTCGGCAGAGTTAAAACTCAAGGTGAGCGTGGCTGCTGTCATCATAAGCATGGCAAGAATGGATTTGGCGTGCATGTGCGGCTCCTTTTCAGCTAAGTAATTTCATTTGTTTCAATACGGTGACCCGGTGGCTGTCATTGTGTAAACGTTACAACTAACGTGCCAAGGCACTTTTGTCGAGCGAGCTCCGACAAGGTACTGATTATATGAGGGATGCGTCGGGCAGGAGTGAGCCGGGCCGGGAAATCCACCAAAACAAACCATCGCATGTAACAATGCCGTCACATATGGTGGGCGTGCTAAGGGGGAGGAGGAAGGAGATGCTTGATGTTGGTGTGCTAATGCACTGGCATTAAAGGGTAAAATCAAACTGTCCGGGTCCCGTGTATCTTGGCAAGCCAATTGCTCTTCCCAAGGAGTCGGCGCTTTGCCGCCAGCTCGGGTTCTTCGTTAACCGCAGCGTACATTCACAAACCTAAAAAGGAGTTATGTTATGTTTCACGAAAGTTATGGCTGGATCGGTGGGAATATGTCAGTTTGGGTGGTACTTGCTGTTTTGGTGGTAATCGTTGTGGTGGTAAGGAAGATATTCAGAAAAAATTGAAAACACGGTTGCACTACAACGTGCCCGTAGTGACAAAAGCGGAGAGCACCATGGCTCAAAATAAGAAAGTACCTTCCTGGCTGGAGCACTTGAAGGGTTCCCGGGCGCTGCGCTGGGGTCTCGGCGTGCCTGTCACGCTTGCTCTTTTGCTGTACCTGGCCTCTTTTTTCCTGGATGAACCCTTGCGCGCCATCATGGAAAAAAGGATGAACAGTCACCTGGTCGGCTATTCGGTCCGGCTGCCGGGGTTGCATCTCAACCCTATCGGCCTCTCCCTCACCCTGAAAGGGCTTGCCGTGCTGCAGCAGGCGCATCCGGATCCTCCGATTGTGCGCTTCCCCGTCCTCACGGCGAGCATCCTTTGGCGCGAGGTCTTCTCGGGGAAGCTTGTGGCCGTCTTTGAGCTGGACTCCCCGAGCGTCAACATCAACCTGCAGCAGCTCCATAGCGAGGCTGCCAGCAAGGTCCCGCTCAAGGAGCACGGGTGGCAGCAGGCGGTGGAGGAGATCTACCCGCTCAAGATAAATACCCTGAAAGTGAGGGACGCCAGCGTCACCTACATAAACCATGATCCGTCCAGGCCGCTTGTCCTGAACCACCTGAACCTCCAGGCAACCAACATCCGCAACATCCACCTGCCGGGCCAGGTTTATCCCTCCTCGTTTCATCTGGATACTGCCATCTTTGGCAGCGGGCACGGCACGGTTGACGGCACGGCAAATTTCCTGGACGAGCCCTATCCCGGTCTCAAGGGGCGTGTGCAGCTGGCAGGGGTGCCGGTGGATAAGTTGAAGCCGCTTATTACCGGCGGTACTTTCACCCTTCAGGGTGGGGTGCTCGGGGCCTCCGGCAGCGCCGAATATGCACCCAAGGTCAAAGTCGCCCACCTGGAAAAGCTGACGGTTCAGGGGATGAGGGTTGACTACATTCACGCCAAAAGCACCGCCGTCGTGGAGAAAAAACGAGCGGTAGCAGCCGGGAAAACCGCCAAAAAGATCGCCAACGAGCCCGGGCTTTTGGTGCGCGCCGATCTGGTGAGCCTGACCGGATGCAATTTCGGCCTGGTCAACAATGCGGCGCCCAAGCCGTACCGCTTATTTATCTCCGATGCCGATTTCGAGTTGAAGAACTTCTCCAACCAGTTCTCTCAGGGGTCCGCGCAGGCGAGGCTGACGGGGAAGTTCATGGGCAGCGGCACTACGGCGGCGACCATGAATTTCCGGCCGCCTAAGGCGGGTCCCGATCTTGACCTGCAGCTCAAAGTCGAGAATACCCAGATGACCGCGCTCAACAACCTGCTGCTTTCTTACGGGCATTTCGATGTGTCGGCGGGAGTTTTTTCCCTGGTGACGGAGCTGCACATCAAAAACGACACCATTTCTGGCTATATCAAGCCGTTCTTCAAGGATATGCAGGTCTACGACGCGCGCAAGGACCAGGGGAAAACCCTGGTCCATAAGGCGTACGAGCTACTGGTCGGAGGCGCTGCCAGGCTTTTGCAAAACAGGCCGCGTCAGGAGGTGGCCACCAAGGTGGATATCAGGGGCTCGCTGAGTAAGCCGCAGACCAGTAGGTGGCAGATCGTGGGCGAGCTGTTCAGGAACGCCTTTTTCCGTGCCATTCTCCCCGGCTTTGAAAAGAAATCAGCCGTAGCCGGTAAGCACTGACCCTCTAAGCTTGCGCGCGCCGGAAGGGGCAGTGCGCTCTCCGGCGCCAGGCTCTAATCAAGCCACCTGACCACGGGTGACCCGGTTATCTGGCTTACTTTGATGAGGGTCTGTGCCAGGTCGGAGATGCGGTACGGCTTGGGAAGTGCGGCGCAGAAGCCGTGCTGCAGGAAATCGGACATGACCGGATCGCTCGAATAGCCGCTGGAAACGATGAGGCGGGCGGCCGGATCGCTCGCTAGAATCTGCTGAGCTGCCTCCTTCCCGCCCATCCCTCCAGGTATCGTGAGATCCATGATGACGCTCAGAAACGGCGCAGCTGTTTTCAGGGCTGCGCGGTACAGTGCGACGGCGTCTTTTCCGTTACTGCAGCTTGTCACGCCGTAGCCCAGATGTTCCAGCAGCTGCGTGGCAAAGTTCAGGATCAGGGTGTCATCGTCCATGAGCAATACGTTGCCTTTTCCCCCGGCTTCGGTCGTTTGACACGGCTCTGCCTCAGCCGGTGCCGCGCAAACCACGCAGGCCACGCAGATCGACGGCAGGTAGCAGGTAAAGACCGTCCCGGACCCCAGGCTCGAGCCGACCATGATACGCCCGCCGTGCTTCATGACTATCGAGTAGACCGAGGCGAGACCCAGCCCGGTGCCGCCGGCCTTGGTCGTGTAGTAGGGGTCGAAGATCCTGCGCTGGACCTCCTCGGACATGCCGCACCCCTCGTCGGCAAAGCTGATCCTGACGTAGCCGCCCGGTGGGAGTGTCAGCTGGTTCCCGGCACCCAGCGTGATGTTCTCGGCGCTAACCGTCAGTGTGCCGCCGTCGGGCATGGCCTGAGCGGCATTGATGATGATGTTGTGGAACACCTGGCTCATCTGGGCCTCATCCGCTTCGACCGAGCGCAGATCCGCGCTGATCTTCACCACGCAGGCCATATTGGCCCAGCCAAGTGCCAGCGCCACCGACTCCTCGATAACCTGGGTGAGGTTGATGGGGTTTTTGACCGGCGCTCCGCCTTTAGCGAAGGTCAGCAGCCGGGAAGCCAGCTCCGCGGCCCGCCGTCCCGCCTTTTGGGCGAAAAAAAGCGGCTTGAAGGAGGCGTGCGTTTCGTCGAGCGACATCTGCGCCAGGGCGATATTGCCCAGAATGCTGGTCAGGATGTTGCTGAAATCGTGGCTATGCCCCCCGCCAGCACCCCGAGGCTCTCGAGTTTCTGGGAGTGAAAAAAGAGCTCTTCGTGCCTCAGGCGCTCCTCGGCAAATTTGATCTGGGCCTCCGACTCGGCGGCTCTCCTTAACGCGTGGAACATGGTCTCTGCCGTCTCTTTCACCTTGAGCCGCGCCATGTCCGCGGCATTTCCCAGCATGTAACGCGCCGCATCGGCCGCCTTGCGCACCGCCTCGGTCGCCTCCTTTTCCTTCGGAAGCACCAGCTCCGCCGCCTCTTCCACCTTGAGATGCGCCCGTTCCGCGGCCTCTTCCACCCTGTGGTGTGCAAGCTCTGCGGCCTCCTCCAGCTTCTGGAAGGCGACGACAGCCGCCTCCTCCAGCCTTTGGGTTGCCACTTCGGCAGTCTCTTCCTCCCGGTGCAGGAAAAGCTCTATGGCCTGGGCGACCTTGCGGCGCGCAATGCCGGCCACGACCTGAACTTTGCGCCGCGCCACGCCGGCCACCGCCTCGAGCTTTTGCGACGCCACGCCGGCTGCCTCATCGACCTTTTGCAGTGCCAGTTCGGCGCGCTTTCGTTCGGTGATGTCCATGAGCGCGATGCGGCACTCAAGCCCCGACACTGCGGCCACCGCGGCGATCTTGACGAATGCTGTGCTGCCACCCCCGTTCAAAAGGGCTACCTCGCACTTCTCGTTGCTGTTACTCTTAAAGAGCTTTTCCAGGAAAATGTAGAAGGCCGGGCGGTCGGAAAGGGCAATGAAATCGGTGAAACGGCGGCCATTTAACTGGGCACGGTTGACCCCCAGGAAACCGGAGCCGGCCAGGTTGATTTTGCTGAGTACACTTTCCTGGTCGATGCTCAAGTAGCCAACCGGGGCAAAGTCATAGAGTTCGGTGTACCTCTCCAGCATCTCCTCCAGGTCGTCTCTGGATTTGGCGAGTTCCGCGTTTTGCATTTCCAGCTCTATCTTGTGGACTTCGAGCTCATGGATGAGTCGCCGTGGTTCGAACGGTTGACCGGCATCCTTCTCCGCGATCTCCAGGTGTTTCCCTTCAACTTCGCGACACAGTTCAGCATCATCTATTGGAACAAAATTTTCCTTAGCCATGGAGACCTCTGATTAATTGAGCCGCGGGAGCCGTCGAATGGTGTATACGCTATCACATATACCGCAACACAAATAGCTTATTAAAGGCTGGTTTACATTTGGTTCTCGTATGTAGTGTTTTGTCCGATGCTATTAGTGCCGCTGTGTAGGGACTTTCGTAGGAGTGGCATTGAAATCGTGAATTTCTGCTGTGCCGTCAGCCAGCGCTCCCACGCCAAAAGCGTGGGAGCGGATGACAGCTGCCCCGAAGGGGCTCAGGAAGGGGTGCGGCCTTTAGTTGAAGAAGTACCTGATACCTACGGTGCTGGTTATATTGGTCGGGGTGTAATGGCCGTCGTGATTGCCAAAGCCGTCGATCATATCGGTGCGGCGAGCGACGACTGCTTTTGCCTCAGCGGTCAGGGCGAACTGCTTGTTGACGAAGTAATCGATGCCACCCTTGGCGTGCACGCCGAGCTTGGTGTCGTGGTTAAGGCGGTAACCGTGGTCGCCGTCAAGGTCGCTGACCAGGATGTCCAGCCCGGCCCCGGCATAGGGAACCCAGTGGTGGTCGGTGAGCTTGAAGCGGTACTGCCCGCCCAGCGCGATGTCGGTGAGGCCGAAATCGCCGCGGTCGGAGCCGAAGGAGGCATGGGTCACCTCGAGGTCGGCCGCGAGGTTGGAGCCGATGCCGTAGATGAGTCCGCCGCCGCCAACAAAGCCGGCGTCGGGATTGGAGTTGTTGTTGTGGTCTGCCGGGACAATGAAGCCCAGTCTGCCGGTGACGCCGAGCTTCCCGTCGATACTGTCGGCCATTGCTGCTCCTGCGCTGAGGGCAACTGCTGATGCCAGGCATGTTATGATGATGAGCTTTTTCATGTTTTAAACCCTCTATGTTCGATTAAATAACTCAGGTCAAGACGATTCTTGGCTCGATTCTGCTACTTCACAGACTCTACGCTGCTACTTCACGGTTATTTCAAAAAGAACGCGTATGTTTGCCTTTGCTGCGGGTGAATTGAGCTCTTTAGGATGGGCCTCGAAGACAGCCGGATGTGCCTCGCCGTATCCGATAGTAGAGAGTCTGGACGCTTCGATGAGCCCTTCGCTGACGAGGTACTCTCTGACAGAGGTGGCTCTTCTTTCGCTCAGTTTCTGGTTGTATTCCTCGGTGCCGGAGGCGGAGGTGAATCCCGCGATACGGATCTGGGCATGGGGGTTTTCGTTCAGAAGCTCGATGTTTCTTTTCAGGATCGCCTTGGCTTCCGGTTTGAGGGTCGACTCGTTGAAATCGAAATGCACGTCCTCGAAGGAAAGCACCACGACCTTTGGTGCAACTGCGGCGTGCACGGCGGCAAGCGGGCAGCCCTTGCTGTCGACCGAGACGCCGGCGGGGGTGTTCGGGCATTTGTCGAGGTAATCGGGTACGCCGTCGCCGTCGCTGTCGATCGGGCACCCCTTGCCGTCAACCTTGACGCCGGAAGGGGTGCTGGGGCAGCTGTCGAGGTAGTCGGGCACGCCGTCGCCGTCGCTGTCGACCGGGCATCCCTTGGCGTCAACAGCTACGCCGCCGGGTGTGCCGGGGCAGCGGTCGAGCGTGTCGGGCACGCCGTCGTGGTCGCTGTCGACCGGCTGAGCAGACTGGGCCTCCTGAACGGGTGCCGCTGCAGCATTTTCCTTCGCGGAATTGGAGGTCCCGCCGAAGCGAAAGACCACGCCTGCCGTCGTTTCTATGTTGTGAACCTGGTCATCGAAAATCATGTTGTCGCGCACGTCGACTCTGAGAGCGACATTCTCCGCCACCCAGTATTTCGCCCCGACGCCGAAGTCGACCATGGACATGACCTCTTTGCTGTTTATCTTCGGGCTGTAGTGGGCGATGCCGTACCCCGCAGTGACAAAAGGATTGAATTTGCCTTCCGGCATAAAGTGATAGAGCAGGTCGAGATGGTACATGCTGATGTCCACGTCGTTGATCGGGCTGGTGAACTCTCCCTCCCTGGTAAAGGTTTTCGATCTGTCATCGACCTTGCTTCTGGTGAACTGGCCGGTGGCCTCGATGCCGACATGGTTGGTGATGTCGTAGCCGATGCGCCCGCCGAAAACCGGGCTATTCTCCAGGTTCTGTCTGTGCTCGAAGAAGTTGTAGCCCGCGAAAGGGCTCAACTCGACCCCTCCCGCCTTTATCTCGGCGCGGGCGGACAAGGGGAGCAGGAAAACTGAAAGTAACAGCACCGGGCTCACCTTCCTCATGACGGGCCCCATCGAAAAATTCTTACTCATTTAAAACCTCCTGATGCTTCTATTTGATCCATGGCTAGTCGAGCTTTAGTTATTAGCGTTCCCACGCCGGAGCGTGGGAACGCTGCTGATTGCTACCCTTACGGCAGGCTGATGATGTTCCCCAGCATGGTGACCGGGCCGCCGACCAGGGATATCGCCCGGCCGTCCAGGCGCGCGCCGGTCCCGAAGGATACCCCGGAAAAGGCGAGGATGGTTCCCTTCATCTGGGAGCCTGCCTTGAGAGTCGCCGCTGAGCTGACGTGCCAGTATACGTTCTTGGCCTGGGCTCCCTTGATCAGTATGACCTTCAGGTTGGTGCCGACCGTCAGCGTGCTGGAGCTCTGGAATACCCAGACTGCATTGGGGTCGCCCTGGGCGTCCAGGGTGAGGTCGACGTTGGTCATGTTGAACGAGGTCCCGGAGCTGTAGATGCCGGGGGCCAGCGTCAGCCCGCCGAGTTCGGGAGTCTCGACAATGCCGCCGGGCAGGGATGCCGGAGAGGTGGCATCAAAAGCGGTCTGGGCATCGGCCTGGGCCTGGGTCGCTACCGCCATGGAGATCGCATCGCCCGGTGCCGGGGGTGCCGTGTAGATCTTGCCGTTGACGATTCCCGGGTTGCCGGCGGGCGAATATGGGTTGCCGGAGCCGTTACCGTCGGTAAGCCCCACCACCAGGGTGGAGGCCGAGGTGGTCGCCACGTCGCCGGTGATCAGGGTGTTGCCGCTGCTGGTGATTCCCTTGCCGCCGACCGCACCGAACTGGGCGATGGAGCGAAGGTTAACCGTCACGGCTGCCGGGAGCGCCGCCGCAGTCGCTGCCGTGGTGAAGCTCCAGGAGTTGGGCACCGGGCCGCTTGCCAGCGGGTTTCCTGCCAGGTCGCTGACCCCGGTGGAAATCAGGGCGGTGTAGCTCGTGTTGAGTGCGAGGGGGCTTAGCGGGGTAAAGGTCGCTATCTTACTCGCCGTATCGTAGCTCACGGTACCGACGATCGCTGTCAGTCCCTTTTTCAGGGTGAAATTGGCCGTGGTGAGTGTCGTGGGGTCCATCTCCTCGCTGAAGGTCGCGGATACCGCCTGGTTGATGCTGACGCCGATGGCGGCGGAGGCGGGGACCGTCAGGGTGACGGTCGGACTGGTCAGGTCGGCGGCGGCAACCGGGGTGAAGCTCCAGGTGAAGTCGCTTGCCAGCGCATTGCCGCCCAGGTCGCGGGCGCCGCTAGTGATGGTTGCGCTGTAGCTAAGTCCCAGCGTCAGGTTGGACGCCGGGGTGAAGACCGCGGTCGAGCCCGAGCAGGTTACGGTGCCGTGAATGGTCGTCGCCCCCTGCTGCAGGGTGAAGGTCGCCGCGCTGAGGGTGAGCGGGTCCATCGGCTCGCTGAAGGTCGCGGTCAGCTTGGTGTTGCTGATGACGCCTGGCGCGCCGGCTGCCGGGGTCGTGGAGATAACGCTCGGCCTGATGCTGTCTGCCGCCGAGCTGGTGCTGAAGCTCCAGACATGGTCGCTTGCCAGAGCGTTGCCGGCCAGGTCCCGGGCACCAGTCGTGATGGTCGCGCTGTAGAGTGTGCCGGGGAGCAGATTGACTGCCGGGGTGAAATCGACATTGGCACCTGCGTAGTTCACCGTGCCGGGAACGGTCGTGGTCCCCTGCTTCAGGGTGAAGGTGGTGGTGCTGACCGTTAAGGGATCCATCGCTTCGCTGAAGGTCGCGGTCAGTTTGCTGCCGACCGCCACGCCGGTGGCGGACTGGGCGGGGACTGTGGAGCTGACCGTCGGCGCTGAGGTGTCGGCGGCGGCACCCGAGGTGAAGCTCCAGACGTAGTCAGCTGCCAGGGCATTGCCCCCGAGGTCCTTGGCCAGCGTGCTGACGGTGGCGCTGTAGGGGAGGGTGGCACTCAGGGGTGCCGTCGGAGTAAAGACCGCGGTAACTCCGGAATAGCTGACCGTGCCCGGTACGACTGTCGCTCCCTGCTTCAAGGTAAAGGACGCCGCGCTGATCGTTTCGGGATCCATCGGCTCGCTGAAGGTGGCACTCAGCCTGCTGCCGGTTGCCACGCCGATAGCCCCCGGGGTCGGGACCGTGTAGCTGACCGTCGGCCTGGTGCTGTCCGCGGTGGCGCCCGTGGTGAAGCTCCAGTGGTAGTCGTTTGCCAGCGGGGCACCGTTCAGGTCCCGGGCGCCGGTAGTGATCGTCGCATCGTAGAGTGTTCCGGCGGCCAGCCCACCTGCCGGCGGCGTGAAGACCGCGGTCACCCCAAAGTACGAGACCGTACCGGCCACGACCGTCCCCCCCTGCCTCAAGGTGAAGCTGTCCGTGTTGAGGGAGGCGGGATCCATCGGCTCGCTGAAGGTGACGCTGAGCTTATTGCCGGTGGCAACCGCGCTGGCGCCGTTCACCGGGACGGTGGAACTGACCGTGGTCGTGCTGTTCGGGGTGGCGGCCGGTTTATTCCAACGGCCGCATCCCGGCAGGACGCTGACCATGCCGATAAATAACATGCTGGCCAGGACGGCCTTTTGTGCTTTGAAAAATTTCATACAATCCCCTTCAAGATAATTCCTACCGAATGTCGTTGCAGCCGCGAGTGTTTGTTGTCAGTCAGTCCGCACGATCCCCTCCTTTGTCATTTTTTGAATAATGTTGTAGTGTCGGCTCAAGCAGCACGCCTTTTGCATGGCTCTTGAAGTATGTCACTGGTTGCTAGTGAGCATGACAAGATAGAGTCCAGAGCAAATAGTCCGCCAACAGACACAAATTATGAAATATTAGCTGGTTAGTCCTTAAATAACGGAGCATTAGTGATGACAGTAATAAAGCTTGAGAAGATATTGTCAGACCGCGCAGCCCTCAGTATTTGGCGGAACCTTCATATATTGAGGTGTACATTGCAGGAAATGAGGTATAGCCTGAGGAAAGGCGAAGAAAGATACGTCGGGGTGGAAACGAGATGAATGACACCATTACGAGGATCAGCAATGGGAAACGATAAGGAAAAGAGCCAGTCAGCTGCCGCCAAGCTGCGCCGCCATGCGGAGGAACAGTTGGCTGCGGGAAAGGCTGCACCGCGCTCATCCCTGACAGCGGCCGCGACCCGGATGCCGGCCCATGAAGTCGAGCTGCACCAGATCGAGCTGGAGATGCAGAACCTGGAACTGGTCCGGGCGCAGGACGAGCTTCAGGCCCAGCAACTGGAACTGGAGCTGCAAAACGACGAGCTGCACCGGGCCCAGGAACTGCTGGAGCTGCAGCAGACCCAGCTTTCGGCTAAAAACGGCGAGCTGCTCCGGATCCAGGAACAGCTGGAAGGGCAGCAGATCGAGCTGGAGCTGCAAAATGAAGAGTTGCAGCGCAGCCAGGAACTGCTGGAGGGGCAGCAGATCGAACTGGAGCTGCAAAACGAAGAGCTGCTCCGGGTGCAGGGAGAGCTTGAGGTTTCCCGCAACCGGTTCGCCGAACTCTACGACTTTGCGCCGGTCGGCTATTTCACCTTTGACGGGAGCGGAACCATACAGGAGGTGAACCTCACCGGCGCCGACCTTTTGGGCCGGAACAGAAAGTCCCTGGTGCAAAGGTCCTTTCTCAGCTTTATCCCCGATGCGTTCGAGAGGGAAACGTTCATCAACCATCTCTCTTGCGCCCTGGTCGAGGAGGGGATGCGCAAATGCGAGGTCCGCTTTACCGGAAAGGACGGCACCGCGATATCCGGCCAGCTCCAGAGCGTACGCGTCGAGTCCGAAACGGATAAGAACGGCTACATCCTTTGCTCCATCGTTGACGGCACCCTCGCCAAAAAACTGGAAGCCGAAATCCAGGAGGCCCGCCAGTATTCCGAGAGTATCGTGGAAACCGTGCGTAAGCCCCTGGTCGTGCTGAGCCCCGAGTTGAAGATCCTCACCGCCAACCACAGCTTCTACGAGACCTTCCGGGTGACCCCGGAAGAGACCATCGGCAATTTCATCTACGACCTCGGTAACCGCCAGTGGGACATCCCGAAGCTGCGGGTGCTCTTCGAGAACATCCTCCCCAACGAGAGCGTGTTCAACGGCTACGAGGTCGACCACGTCTTTCTCGACATCGGCCGCAAGGTCATTTTGCTGAACGCCCGGGAGATCCTGCGGGAAAATATCGGCTCCCACATCATCTTGCTGGCGATGGAGGACATCACCGCGCGCCGCGAGGCCGAGGAGGCACTCCTGAAGGCCGGGGCGCTGCAGAGCGCCATTTTCAACTCCGCCAACTTCTCCAGTATCGCGACCGACGCGCGCGGGGTCATCCAGATCTTCAACGTCGGCGCGGAGCGGATGCTCGGCTACACCGCCGCCGAAGTCATGAATACCATCACGCCGGCCGACATCTCGGACCCGGTGGAGCTCGTCGCGCGCGCCGAGGCGCTCAGCCTCGAGCTGGACACCCCGATCACCCCGGGCTTCGAGGCGCTCATCTTCAAGGCCTCGCGCGGCATCGAGGACATTTACGAACTCACCTACATCAGAAAGGACGGCAGCCGCTTCCCCGCGGTCGTCTCGGTGACGGCGCTGCGCGACGAGGCTGAAGCCATCATCGGGTATCTCCTGATCGGCACCGACAACACGGCGCGCAAGCAGGCGGAAGAAGCGCTGCAGCAGGCGGGCGCCCTGCAGGACGCGATCTTCAACTCCGCGAACTTTTCCAGCATCGCGACCGATGCCCAGGGAGTCATCCAGATCTTCAACGTCGGCGCGGAGCGGATGCTCGGCTACGCCGCCGCCGAGGTCATGAACCTGATAACGCCTGCCGACATCTCGGACCCCGGGGAAGTCGTCGCGCGCGCCAAGGCGCTCTCCGCCGAGCTGGACACCCCGATCACCCCGGGCTTCGAGGCGCTGGTATTCAAGGCCTCGCGCGGTATCGAGGACATCTACGAGCTCACCTACATCAGAAAGGACGGCAGCCGCTTCCCGGCAGTCGTCTCCGTCACGGCGCTGCGCGACGAGGCGGACGCCATCATAGGCTACCTTTTGATCGGCACCGACAACACGGCGCGCAAGGAGATCGAGGCGGAGCAGACCCAGCTGAGCCAGCGCCTGCGCGACCACCAGTTCTACACCCGCTCCCTGTTCGAGGCCAATATCGACGCCAGCATGACCTCGGACCCCGGCGGG
>JGI24143J45723_1000317_pt1 | contig 25454 bp, 22 predicted proteins | sample BarGraIncu00432A_FD_45723 | JGI IMG/M metagenome (IMG submission 45723) | reverse complement strand
CACTTCCATCGGTGAACGATGATCTGACACTTCGAATTGGGGTTTCTGATCCGTTTTATCAATTCCATGTTCCTCCGAGTATCCACCGACGCCTGTGCATGAACCCGCACTGAACTGTGAAATTCCTAGGGCCAGCACTTCTGCCCTGAAATTTGGTTCTTCTCTTGTCGAGAGCAGCATTCCAGTATAGGGAACGGACAATCTNAAGATCGCCACTATTTTNTTGAACTCATCATCCTGAACGAGGTATGGAAGCTCGTTCAAATCCACTCCCTCAGCAGCTCTCAGTCTTGGCACTGAAATGGTATGTGGACCAACGCCGAAGGCTTCCTCGAGATGTNCAGCATGCATGAGCATCGCTATAGTATCGTATTTGTGGTCATATAAGCCATACAATACGCCAATGCCGACATCTCCAATTCCAGCTTCCATGGCTCGGTCCATGGCTGTCGTATGCCAATTGTAATTGTGCTTTGGACCCGTTGGATGCAATTTTTCATAAGAGTCTTGATGATACGTCTCCTGGAAAAGTGTATACGTCCCTATTTCAGCCTCTTTTAATCTTCTATAATTCTCAACGGTCGTTGCTGCGATGTTTATATTAATCCGTCTTATGCTTCCATTATCAAATTTCAAAGAATATATTTTCTCGATGCACTCAACGACATAATCCAAGGAGCAATTAACAGGATCTTCGCCTGCCTCTATGACAATTCGTTTGTGTCCTAGTGATTCTAGGACCTTCACTTCCTCTTCCAATTGTTCCATCGTCAGTTTACTTCTCTTCAGACTGTCATTACAGGCCTGATAGCCGCAGTAGACACAGCCATTGATACAATAACTACTAATGTAAAGGGGTGCGAATAAAACAATTCTCTTGCCATAAATTGTTTCCTTAATCTCTTTGGCTGTCTTAAACATTTCTGCCAGAACGTTCTTATCCTCGATATTCAAAAGGACCGCTGCTTCTCTATGCGTTAATCCTTGGCAAGTCTTTGCCTTTTCAAGAATTGCCCATACATAGTCTTTGTCCTTGGCCTTTTCAATTCCCTCGTATAATGAGCTCCTAATTTCTTCATCTATAATATAATCCGTCGCCAAAAACTCTTTCATTCATTCGTCCTCCAATTTCTTAGTTAATGCTGATTTCACATTAACGCCTTGAATTTTTCCTAATCGTCCAGTCATCGCGCTAATTTCATCCGAGGTTCCCTCAACGATCAATGAGATTATGGATATCCCCTTTTCCGGACGAGGGATTCCCATTCTTCCGACGATAATGCTTGCCAACTCATGTAACGTTTCATTGACTCTACCAGCACTTTCAAATTCTTCAATGACAATGCCTATGACGCCAATTCTCTTATCCATTTTTTTGTCCCTCCAAAAAAAAGAGCCTTCTACCAATCGTAAGAAGGCCCTTTCGCAATGTAACCCTTCTCCTTTTGCTCAGAATAATCCTCACAATTAGGTAACAGTTTTGTGGATCCACTATGCCGGATATCTCCAGCACAGCAGATATAGGAATTTTATATGAAATTTACAATGTTCCAATGGCATATTAACTAGTTTCGTCTACCTAATCATTTGACTATAAGTGTCATTTTATGCGTGAGTAAAGGGTAGTCCCTTTCCCAATGACTAGATTTTCTTTCGTGGAGTATAACTAGTATGCAGCAGTTGTTGTGCTTTCTGCCCGTAGGGTTTACCCAAATAGTCTTTATACAGTCCTAAGATCGCCAAATTTTCGTGCGACTTGCGCAAGGGTTTAGAGCGATCTTCTCGATAAATAGCAGCAGCTCGAGCTTTAATAATTTCCATATTTCCATGGTGATAGGGTTGTCCTCCGCCCCCGATACACCCGCCCGGACAGGCCATAATCTCTATCACATCATAATTAATTTCCCCAGCTTGTATCTTCTCCAGAACAGCACGAGCATTCCCCAGACCATGGATGACAGCAACCCTATAATTTCGTCCAGCAATCGGGATGACCGCTTCCTTAATCCCCTCCATTCCACGAAGCGCCGCAAATTCCACCTTTTCCAAAGTTTCACCGGTAAGTACCTCGTAGGCTGTCCGCAGGGCAGCTTCGAGCACTCCGCCAGTTGCTCCGAAAATTACGGCAGCACCCGTCGATTCTCCTAAGGGGTGATCAAACTCTTGGTCTTTGAGATGATCAAAATGAATGCTGGCTTCTCGGATCATACGAGCTAGTTCGCGTGTGGTAATCACAATATCCACATCCGCAGTTTCTGCACCTTGCGAAAGTTCAGGGCGGGCCGCTTCGTATTTTTTGGCGACGCAGGGCATCACGGAAACAACCATAATGGATTTAGGATCAATGCCTAACGTTTTAGCATAATAGCTTTTGATTAATACCCCTAACATTTCATGGGGGGATTTACAGGTTGAAGGAATGTCCAATAAATCAGGGAATTGATGCTCAAAGAATTTGATCCAGGCGGGACAGCAACTTGTGAGAAGCGGCAGACGCCCACCATGTTTTATGCGGTGAACCAGCTCGTTTGCTTCCTCCATAATGGTCAAGTCAGCTGCAAAATCCGTATCAAACACGCGGTCAAAACCAAGTCGTCGAAGAGCTCCTACCATTTTTCCTGTAACAATTGTTCCTGGTTCTAAACCAAAGCCTTCCCCCAGAGCAACCCTTACAGCCGGTGCCGTTTGTACGACGACAAATTGGTTGGGATCGTTGAGGGCTTCCCAAACTTTGTCCACTTGATCCAGCTCGATTAAGGCACCGGTGGGGCAAACTGCGATACATTGTCCGCAGAATGTGCAAGCGGTTTTACTAAGGGGTAAATCAAAAGCGGTTTTAATCACCGTTTCAAAACCACGCCCCACAGCTGAGTATACGCCAACTGTTTGAACATCATTACACATTGTTTCACAGCGTCGGCAGCGAATACATTTGTTAGGATCTCGGACAATGGAAGAACTTGATTGGTCAATTTCAAATTCAGATTCTTCCCCTTCATAGCTGATCGCCCGCACGCCTAATTCTGCAGCGAGTGATCTAAGGTCACAGTCCATATTTTTAGCGCAAGTTAAACAAGATTTAGGGTGGTCAGAAATTAGAAGTTCCACCATAGCTCGTCTGGCTTGGATGGCACGTAGGGAGTCAGTATTAACAACCATGCCGCTTGATACCGGCGTTGAACAGGATGAGGCCAGATTACGTCGGCCCTCAACTTCAACCACACAAACTCGGCAAGAAGCAATGTTATTATTGTAATGCATTTCATTCAGTTTTAGATAACATAAGGTTGGTATGTCAATATTTATGGTTCGGGCTGCGTTTAAGATGGACATTCCCTCCGGTACGGTCAGGGATATGTCGTTGATGGTTAGCTGTATATCCATATGGAGTCCTCCTTCAGCGGTAACTTAATGGCGGATGATGGCGCCAACGACGCGGCATTGTTCCATACAGGCCCCACACTTCAGGCAACGTTCTTGGTCAATGATGTGGCGTTTCTTGGTTGAGCCAGTGATGCAATTAATGGGGCATTTCTTCGCGCAAAGGGTACATCCTACGCACTTCTCTGTAATTTCATATTTAAGCAAGCTCTTGCAAACGCCCGCAGGACAGGTTTTATCGACGATATGGGCAATGTATTCATCTCGGAAATACTTTAGGGTGGAAAGGATAGGATTGGGTGAACTTTGCCCCAGCCCACAAAGGGCCGTGTCCTTAATAATGTTACCCAGCTTCTCCAACTGAGCCAAGTCCTCTAACGTCCCTAGGCCTTCTGTAATTTTTGTCAAGATTTCATGAAGCCGTTTGGTTCCGACTCGNCAGGGAGTACANCGACCACAGGATTCATCGACGGTGAATTCGAGAAAAAACTTCGCGATATTAACCATACAATCGTCTTCATCCAAGACAATGAGTCCTCCAGAGCCCATCATGGACCCAATAGCCGTTAATGACTCATAATCAATGGGAGAATCTAAATACTTGGTTGGAATACATCCTCCAGACGGACCGCCGGTTTGTGCCGCTTTGAACGTTTTATGGTGCTTAATTCCTCCACCAATGTCAAAGATTATTTTACGGAGAGTTGTTCCCATGGGAACCTCCACAAGCCCAACATTGTTGACTTTGCCTGCTAAGGCAAACACTTTCGTCCCTTTGCTTTTATCCGTACCAATCCCAGCATACCAATCGGCCCCTTGTAGCATAATCGGTGGGATATTGGCCAACGTTTCCACATTATTAACACAGGTTGGTTTGCCCCATAGCCCTTGTTGAGCAGGAAATGGTGGCTTAACGGAAGGTTCCCCGCGGGTCCCTTCAATTGAATGAATTAAGGCTGTTTCTTCACCGCAAACAAATGCACCAGCGCCGTATTTAAGTTCAATATCAAAGCAGAAATCCGTACCCAAAATCCCTTCACCCAGTAAACCGTATTCCCTGGCTTGCGCAATCGCAATTTGCAAACGATGAATGGCTAAAGGATATTCTGCACGAATATAGATGTAACCCTGGGTTGCTCCGATCGTAGCCCCCGCAATACTCATCGCTTCTAATACACTATGAGGGTCCCCTTCCAAAATGGAGCGATCCATAAAGGCACCCGGATCCCCTTCATCAGCATTACAAATGATATACCGCTGATCAGCCTGGCTTCTACGCGTTAATTCCCATTTTAATCCAGTCGGAAAACCACCGCCCCCACGCCCTCTGAGACCGCTTTTCTTAAGCTCGTCAATGACTTCGATAGGATCCATCTGGGTCAGAACTTTCGCCAAGGCCTGATAACCGTCTGCCGCGATATATTCATGAATGTCCTCAGGCGCAATTTTGCTACAGTTACGTAAGGCAATACGAAGTTGACTATGGTAAAAGGGGAGATCGGAGGCAAACCGCTCTTCCGTGTTTGGATCCTTATAGAGAAGGCGTTCTACTTGCTTCCCTTGAATAAAGTGTTCTTCCACGATGTCAACCACATCGTTCGTAGAAACTTCAACATAGAGCGTGTTATCAGGGTGGATTTCAATCATCGGACCCTTTTCACAAAAGCCAAAACAACCTGTCATAAACACTTTAACCTGATCCGATAATCCGCGTCGATTAAGTTCTTTTTCAAGACATTCAGCGATTTTTGGACTTTCTGAAGAGCTACAGCCAGTTCCTCCACAAACCATAATGTGCCGTGGTAGACCTTTAGCATCCTCAATAGTGACAGGGTCAGTTACGTGTCGTGTTTCAAAAATTATGCGATTTTGAACTTGTAAGGCATTTAATGCCTCAATGTTTTTGAGTTTCATATGGTTTTTCCCTTCCTTCAGCGACGCTTATAACGCATTTCAAGTACTTTGTAAGCGTTGATTTCTCGGGGCTTAACTTTCTGGGCGGTATTTTTCCAGGACCTCATGAATTTCCTGTGCCGTGTGCAGACGTCCATGAACTTTGCCATCAACAATCATAACGGGAGCGAGGCCGCAGGCTCCAACACAGCGCAGAGTTTCTAGCGTAAACAGATTATCCGGCGTGGTTTCTCCGGCTTTAATCTTTAGCTGATTTTCAAGTTGATCTTTTAATTTATCCGACCCTCGTACAAAACAGGCGGTGCCTGTGCATACATTAACAACGTGTTCTCCCCTAGGGACCATGGTGAAAAATGAGTAAAAGCTCACAACACCATAAACTTTTGCTGAAGGTATATCAAGCCTCTGCGCGATATGCCACTGTACATTATCGGGAAGATAGCCATAGATCTCTTGGGCGTAATGCAGGATTCCAATTAAATTTTCCTTTTTGTGGGTTTGGCTGTCAATATAGTCATCCAGCCTTTGAGCGAATTCATTGGGCGAAGCGCTGTCACACATGAAAATCCTCCTTTCATTCAGTAAAAATTTTGTGCGTTTTAAACCTCCTTTATGTCTATTTTGAGCGTCCATGATCTACACCTTTAGCCTACTCGTGGAATCTCTCACTCTCGAGCTAGAGTACGCTAAGTCACCCTAGGATCAAGTTTATCGTCCTTGTCACCGCGTGTCGTGTTTATGATCATAAAGAAAGTATTTTATGAATAAACAAAATACTTATAAGGTTTGGCCAATTAAGAAAATAATGCCTATACCAGGCATACCTAAAAAAAAAGCCCCCATAAGGGGCTTTTTACAACGGGATAAATAACTTAACAGGTCGGCCAACTTTGCCATATTTCTGTTCAGACTTTAATATCCCGCGCTGTTCAAGAAATTCAAGGTAGCGGCGCACAGTGACTCGAGTCATCTTAACACCTTCTGCCACTTCCTCTACAGAAATAGGACGGCGAGTTGCTTGCAGAAGTTGAACGATCTGGCCAAGCGTGGATTTATTTAAGCCCTTAGGCATCCCTTCATCTCCATTACACCAGGGAGTATCCAGTCTGGATACCGGCTCAGGCTTAATTGGCTCTATAACGGTATTAATACCACTTTCAGTTGAGACACCCTCAATATTGATATTGGNCGCCAGATTAATTTTCCCTGTTAGAGATTCGATCTGCTCNACCATTTGGTTAAAGGCATCCTCAAGCTTTCCAATTTGCTTGGCGCTTGAAACCTCAATCTCTTCGGCAATCTGTGATGTTGCAACCTCCGAATTTGCTAAGATAATATTGTGCAAGGGATGGTTCGTGACTCTCTGGATGAAAAGCCAGGTAAGAAGTCCTACCAANATTGTTATGGCTAACCCTAGTACGCCCATTGTGATCAAAGGNCGAGTGATAATTTCCTGTACATAGGCATGGGAAATCCCTACATAAAACATCCCAATTATTTTACCGTTCTCTGCACGTAATGGAACATAACCCGTTTGGTACCTCTGTCCAACGACATTAGCCTCTCCTAAATAAGTCTGACCATCTTTAAGAACAGCCTGGGCTACATTAGCAGCAACATTGGTACCGATCGCTCGTTCGCCGTTTGAACTGCGTACGGTGGTCGCTACTCGCGTCTCCTCAAGAAATATCGTAACAGTATCTCCTGTTAGACGTGACAAGTCATCGACTAAGTCATTATTGAGACTGATCTTAATAGGTCCTTTATATAGGTCCCCATCTCGCACTGACCACGAGCCGGGGTATTTCGTATTAATAATCTCAGCACTGGTTGCTAGATCGCCTTGTGCTTTGATGATTGCGGCGGCCACGTCGCGATTATTTATATAAAAGCCAAGCCCGATAATGCTAGTCACCAATATAACCAGTGTACCCAGTAGCATAATCAAGTTTCGATGTTTAAGCGAGCGCACAAGTTCACTTCTTTCGTCCGCATTAATGGATAATTTTTAATTTCAAAAAACTATTCTGACTATATAAATTCGCGAATTATGTCGTAAAACCTCTTTTCCCTCTTTTTCTAATCAAAAGAGGTTGAAGCACTTCACTTTGCTCCAACCTCTTTTGGTTACCCACTTAATAATAAACATATCCACAAATAGGTGAGGAGTTCCCTCATTTTATTTAGCGGCGTTTTGTCGAGACTGATTTAATGGGACATACTCATCGTCTATATCATCTCTTTGATCATTTTTTATATAAACAAACCAATAGATACCAGCAACAAAGATCGACCCCCCGACGATGTTTCCAAGGGTTACAGGAACTAAGTTATTAATGATAAAGGTCCCCCAGTTTAAGTTTTCAAGCGCTGCCGGTGCAAGATGAGATTCAGCCACCCAACTTGGATTAGCTTTTGCTAAGATCCCCGCTGGAATGTAATACATATTTGCGATACTATGCTCAAAACCAGAGGTAATAAACAGCCATATTGGAAAGAAGATCGCAAATATTTTACCGACCATGTCTTTTGCTCCATAGGCCATCCAAACTGCCAGGCAAACTAACATATTACACATAATCCCCAAATAGAAAGCAGACATAAAAGACAATCCCACTTTATATGAGGCTATTTTGATAGTTACCCCACCCAGAACGTTTGCACCACTGTTAAATAATCCGGAATGCACCATCATATAGGCAAGTAATAACGATCCAATAAAATTACCGCTATAAACAAAAAACCAATTTTTAAGCATTGCACTTAATTTAATTTTTCCATCTAAGACACCACCTAAGATCATGGTATTTCCAGTGAACAATTCTCCGCCTGCTAAGACAACGAGCATAAGACCTGTTCCAAAGATAGCACCTGCTAGGACTTTCCCTAGTCCATAGGTTTCTGGTTTTGCAAATAAATTAAAGGCTGCCATATTTGAGCCTTCTGCAGCAAAAGCAATAAATGCTCCCGCTAAAATTCCCAAGATAAACTGATTTGAATATTTCATACCTACTTTTTTAATGCCTGTCTGAATCGTGGTATAAGTAATTTCAGAGGGTGTCGAATAATTTTTTGTCTCCAAATTTATCACTCCTAACGTTAATTCGTTCCCAATTTGGATCCCTATCCTTTTTTCTGAAATAGAAACTTTATACATGTACTTAGCGGCAAGACACCACCGGGATAAATAAACAAACTAGGCCGGTAGAAAAAAAAGGTAAATGCTCCTTTCCTAAAAGTATTAAAGTTCTCATTATTCAGTTTATCGGTCTTCACACACCCTGTCGTGTTTACGGAGATTAATAAAGTGTTTTGATAATAAGTAAAATATTAAGAAGGTTTCGTAAGTTTAGAAAATAGATTGGGGCAATAAAAAAAGCCCCCTCAGGGGAGCTTTTATAGCGGGATAAATAACTTAACGGGGCGACCGACCGTACCGTATTTTTGTTCGGATTTTAAGACTCCCTGCTGTTCTAGAAATTCAAGGTAGTGCCGTACCGTGACTCTTGTCAGCTTAACGCCTTCCGCGACTTCCTCTGCGGAGAGTGGACGCCTATTTGCTTGTAAAAATTGTACTATCTGACCAAAAGTGGCTTGATTCAAGCCCTTAGGCAACCCCTCTTCTCCAATATCTCCAGCCGTATTCAGTGGAGAGCTTGGCACTTGCTCAGTTATGCCATTCGTTTCGGCGTTTTGCTCAGGCCTCATGATACTATCCGGCTTCGGCTCTGTCACCGTATAAAGATCGCTTTCAGTTGGGTCCTTGTCGGGATTGCTACCGCTAGACTGGGTAATTTTCCCGGTTAGAGATTGGATCTGCTCGACCATTTGGTTAAAGGCATCCTCGAGCTCCCCAATTTCCTTAGCACCTGAAACTTTAATTTTCTGGGTAAGATGTCCAGTTGCTAAATCACGTGTTCCTAGCGTGATATTATGCAAGGGATAAATGACGAATCTCTGAATGAAGAACCAGGTAAGCAGTGCTACCAAGATTGTTAAGGCTAATCCTATTTCCCCCGTTGTGATCAAAGAACGTGTAATAATCTCCTGTTCGTAAGCATGGGAGATTCCGACATAGAAAATCCCGATAATGTTACCGTCATCCGCCCGTAATGGAACATAACCCGCATGGAACCACTGTCCGACGACATCGGCCTCTCCTACATACGTCTGACCATTTTTCAGGACTGTCTGTGCTACATTATCAGAAACCTTGGTCCCAATCGCACGTTCGCCGTTTGAGCCCCGTGCGGTGGTAGCTACTCGCTTTTCCCCAAGAAATACNGTCACAGTGTCCCCGGTAAGATTGGATAAATGGTCCACTAGGTCATTATTGAGGCTAATTTTTGTGGGCCCTTTATATAGGTTCCCATCTCGAACTGACCATGAGCCGGGATATGTCTTATCAATAATTTCCCCACAGGTTGCCAAATCTGTTTGCGCTTTTATATTAGCCGCCGCTACGACACGGTCTTTCATAGTCCAGCCAAGGACCCCGACAAAGCTAGCCGCCAGTAAAACGAGTGAACCCAGCAGCAATATAAGGATTTGATTTTTAAGCGATCGCACAAGTTCACTTCTTTCGTCGACTCTATAGCGTTAGTCTGGATCTTCATAAGATTATTCTGATATATAAGTTCGCGAATTATGCTGAAAAACCTCTATTATGCTAATAATAGATAACCTCCGAGGTCCCATCAACATCACTCAATCGCTAGAAGACAAAACTATAAAAAATATAGAAAACTTGGCTGGCGCCACGTCTTAGCGAAGGCGGCAGCCCTAGTTGCACTGATGCGCTGTCCATGGATGGACGAGTGTCCCTGTAGCCAAGGATGGCGTGAAGGGACCTGCAGAAAGTATATAAACCTCATTTTATACTTTCTGACAGTACAAAAAAGAGGTTGAAGAACTTTTATTTGTTCTTCAACCTCTTTTTTGTTATGACCGATTACTTCGTAATCAGTTCCAACTCAACTGGAATACTCGCTTCGACTTTTTCCCCTTTAGCCACTTTCAGGGCAGTCTCTAACGCTGTTTTACCAATTAGATCTGGCTTTTGAGCCACAGTCGCCGCCATTTTTCCGTCTTTAACGGCTTTCACAGCGTCATCTGTCGCATCGAACCCAACCACCAGAATGTTATTTTTCCCTGATGCTTGAATAGCACTGAGAGCTCCTAGCGCCATTTCATCGTTGTGTGCGAACACCGCTTGAATGTCTTTATTACCTTGAAGGATATTTTCCATGACCTTTAGACCTTTCGCACGATCAAAATCAGCAGGCTGCGAAGCTACGACTTTCACGCCGTCTTTGCCATCGACAATATTATGGAAACCTTTACCCCGATCACGAGCTGCCGACGTTCCAGCAATCCCTTGCAGCTCCACAATGTTTCCTTTGTTGCCAAGAGTCTTTAGGATATATTCAGCAGCCATACTGCCACCTTTGATGTTATCGGAGGCAATATGGGAAACTACTTTACCGCCATTGGAAGCCCGGTCAACTGTAATGACCGGAATATTCGCTTTGTTCGCTGATTCCACGGCTGAAACAATCGCTGCACTGTCAGTTGGGTTAATGATAATCACGCTGACTTTTTTCTGAATCAAGTCTTCAATATCGCTGACTTGCTTGGCTGTTTTAAGGCTCTATATAGCCTATTTAGGCCCGTTAATAAAATTCATGCTCACCTACATCATGGGCACTAATATTCTATGTAAACGGTTACATTTGTAACTCAATTCTAGCTTTTTCGGAATGCCCTATCAATCCCTATCTTTGTTATAGGTTGCCCTGAAAGAGATAATTCAATGACCTCCATTGCCAGTCTCGCCTTTTTGACATTCCAAACGTTCTGGATTATCATAAATTCAATCAGCGTCGGAGTCATTGAATTGAAAAGGAGCATCATTGATATGAATGAAACCATTAAAACCATCTTAAGTAGAAGAAGTGTAAGAGCCTATAAACAAGAACAGCTGAAAGATGACGACTTGCAGATCATCTTAAAAGCTGGAATGTATGCACCGAGTGCGATGAATCAACAATCTTGGCATTTCACGGTCGTACAAAACAACGAGACTCTGAATAAAATCAACCAGACTTGCAAGTCCATTTTTTCGAAGTCAGGTAATGAACGCTTCGAAGCACAGGCTAAATCTAAGACGTTTAGCGTATTTTACAATGCGCCGACCTTGATTATAGTCTCTGGTGATGAAAAGACGATTGCACCGCAATATGACTGTGCGCTTGCCAACGAAAATATGTTTCTATCAGCCGCCTCCATTGGGATCGGCTCCTGCTGGATTCATGCGATGACTCAATTAAATAGTACTGAAGAGGGCAATGCTTTAATCAAAGAATTGGGCATACCCGAAGGAAATAAGATATTTGCTGCAGGCGCCTTTGGCTATAACGCTTCAGAATCACCGACCGCCGCGCCAAGGAAAGAAAATGTGGTAACCTACTTAAAGTAGACCCCGTTCTCTTTAGAGGTGTAAAAAGAGGTAAACATCGTTATATATAGTTGTTTTTAATAGAGAATTGGCACCCCAATTGGCAGATGAATTGACATTGATTTGACTGCTAATATATTAGAACTAAAATAACCACAACCAAGGATTAATTATCCTTCAAGTCGTGGTTATTTGTTTAATGTTCCTCTAAAATAGCCTTCAGCTTAAACCGACGCTCAACTACTTAATTTTTATTCCAGAATTCCTTTGAATAAAAAAACATTCCAAATACAATGCCGAAAAGTGAACCGTTTGCAATAGGTTGGTAATTATCCCACCCTACAATTAGGGCGATAGCCACACTTACAACTAACCAACCTATAAATATATAGGCTTTTACATAAAGAATCTTATCAATTCCAAATTTCTGTTTGCCAACCCATACAACCAGTAGAAAAACTACCGTGGATGCAATATAAGCTGAGCGATACACCCAATTCACATTGTGCAGCCCTGAAGTAAACACCCACAAAGCTAGAAGAAGAACAGAAATTCTTATTAAGCTATTCTTCACTTGAACATCTCCCTATTCATAGTAGTTGTTCTGCCATCTAGAGTTGAATCGCAGATTTGCGCCAGGAATGAAATTTAATTTATAAAAGGTTACTCGTTAATATTAACGTCTTTGGAGCGGTACAATTATATCCTACCATCAAAAATAGATTACCAAAATAGGCTCTTAGCGTATCTGATATATATATTATATACGATATAGTTTCGCGAATATATCATTATCCCTAACGAAAATAAAGGATGTCGTTTATGTCATACCTTATCTGCAATTCCAATTCGTTGCGCAGGAGTTTCGTTTTCTTTGCCAATTGGCAAGTAATTGACATAGATATTGGCATAGGTATTGGCAAGCAATTGGCATAGATTTTTAAGATGTAACTGTGTAATTACATTTCTATATACTATGCCAATTACCCTGCCGATTTGAACATCGATTACTAAAAAACCCGCATGGAGCAAGGAAAAACAGTGTGCCAATTGTATTGCCGATTAGCACACTGTTTTAGATGTTTTACTTGAAATTACACCTCTAAAGAGAACGGGGTCACTTAAAGTAAGGTTAACTTTCAGACTAGATTGCCAAAAGTTCCTACTTTAAATACATTATCAGTAACAGAATGCAAAAAGAGCCACACGCCCAACGTGTGACTCTTTTGTATTCTGTTTTACTTTTTGCATTTACTTCTATATTAGCGGCAACAATATCTCCACTCGGACGCCTCCACCCCTTCGATTTGTCGTGGCGATTCTCCAATCGTGCTGATCGAGGATGCGGTGCACAACAGATAGTCCTAATCCAGTCCCTTTTTCCTTCGTCGTGAAAAACGGGTCATAAATGTAGGGCATGGCGTCTGGTTCAATACCCGGCCCCTCGTCACTCACGGCGAAGCCTACGAAGCTATCTTTCCTAACGCCTTCGAGCAGAATCACGCCGCCTTCTCCTTGGGCGTCGATGGCATTCAGTAAAATATTCAAGATGACTTGCTTCATCTGATCAGGGTCTACCTCAACCACTTTCTCGTCAACCTGGTTACGCACTTGCTTTAACTCAATATGGTGCTGCATCAAGGCGGGTTGAATCAAGGTAACACCTTCGTCCAATATGTTCCGTAAGGTAATCCGCCTGCGTGCCGGTTCGTTGGGACGGGCAAAGTTCAAGAACTCGCTAACCAAGCGATTGAGCCGTTCACACTCTTCCAAAAGCACGCGACAATATTCCGCAACCACTGAATCGTCCACTTTTTCCTGAGCCAAGAGTTGAATACTGACTTTCATAATCCCCAGAGGATTGCGTATCTCATGAGCCAACCCTGCGCTCATATGCCCCAGCGCCGTTAAGCGTTCCGTTTGGCGGATCTCCTCCTCCAAGCGTTCGCGTTCCATCCCTTCTTGCTTTAACTTCTCTACCAATTCTTGTTGTACCGACAGGGCGAGTTGATATTTGCGTTTTGCCCTTCGCTCTTGTTGACTCAAAAATCCTGTCAACCAGCCAATGACGTTAATCAAGCCAATTTCCACCCATTGCGTAACCAGGGTGGATGGGTCCATGTCATGCATACTTATCATAAACGGCAGTATGAGGAGGGTTATGAGCAAGCCAGATAGAATTCCCCCAGCAGGACCAAAGCGCATGGCCGCATAAATAACCGGGAGATAGTAGGCAAATTGCAATAAAATATGATAATTCATTTCGTAATGGTAATGCGTGTAATGAATAGCTGTCATAATTGCCACAACAAGCCCTATAGCCATGAGGTCAAAAATCGTGCGAGCGTGATTTTGGTCAGAGGATTGGTGCTTCAAAAAGTGGTCCTCCTTTCTAAATACCCCAGTGAGGATCTATCCCATATTTGTCTATACGATATAAGAAAGCGTGCCTGGAAAGTCCTAATCGTTTGGCGGCGTGGCTTTGATTTCCACCGGTTTGTTCCATGGCCTGCAGTAGAAAGGATTTCTCAATTTCTTCCAGAGAAACTCCCTCAGGCGGCAGTACAAAGGGCCCTGGATTGTTCTGCGACTTTAGAGAAGTATCAAAGAGGGGCAAGCTATCCATCCCAATCACTGCCCCTTGGGAAATAATGACCATGCGTTCCACGATATTTTCCAGTTCACGCACATTTCCCGGCCAGGTATAGATCATGAGTTGAGACAGAACCTCTGAGGAGAGGGTTTTGCTTCCTCCATAGGTGCTGAGCTTGTCCAAGAAATGTTCGACAAGGCTGGGAATATCCTTACGATGTTCCCGTAAGGGAGGCATTGAAATTGGAAAGACATTCAGTCTATAATATAAATCCTCTCGAAAGCGTCCTTGTTGAGCCTCTATCAGTAGATCTCGATTCGTCGCTGCAATGATCCTTACATCGACCTTAATGGTTTTCTCTCCGCCAACTCGCTCGAACGTCATTTCCTGGAGTACCCTCAACAATTTGGCTTGAACATTCACCGACAGTTCGCCAATCTCATCAAGGAACAGGGTCCCACCATCGGCTAATTCAAAGCGCCCTGTTTTGCGAGCTTGGGCCCCTGTGAAGGCACCTTTCTCATGCCCAAACAATTCGCTTTCCAAGAGTGTCTCTGTCAATGCTGCACAATTCACTCGAATAAAAGGTCCATTAACGCGTGTACTTAGGGCATGAATAGCCTGGGCCACCAGTTCTTTTCCGGTACCCGACTCTCCTTGCAGAAGGACTGTTGCTGGCGTTGGTGCAACCCGTTCAACGAGATGTTTTACGGCCTGCATCTCCTCACTCTTCCCCACCAACTGCCAACCGGCGTGTTGAGCCTCTCCTTTTAGATAATCCACCTGTTCGCGCAAGCTTTCTACTTCAAACGCCTTAGCCACCGTGATCAGCAGTTCATCAATATCGAACGGCTTCATTAAATAATCCTGGGCTCCAACCTTCATGGCTTCAACGGCTGTGGAGGTGCTACCGTGTGCCGTCATCATCACAATTAGTAAATCGGGATAATGCTCTTTCAGCGTGCGCAGAACAGTTAAGCCGTCCATCTTCGGCATCTTCAAATCCAGCAAGACAAGATCTGGACGTTCCGCAAGAGCTCGGTCTAAGGCCAGTTGTCCGTCCTCCACCGTTTCCACTTCATAACCAGCTTTTGTTAAGGCCCGCTCTAGAACCCAACGCATATTCGCTTCGTCATCAGCCACTAAAATCCGGCGCAACGCTCTCCACTCCTTTTATCCTCATGAATATATTAAGGATATTCTAACTTCGGCCATGATCAACCATGAAAAGTGATAAACCAGTGTAGGATAAGACACACTCCACTGTGTTTTATCCTACACTACTTCTAATCTCCTGCGTCTTCAAAGCGATTTAAAGATGCCTTTTGAGATCTTTAGTGAGTATCATTAATTATTTTCTAAACAGTTGGAAGTACTGTCAAATGCCGACTCGCATTGTTTCTAGACCCTGTTACTATTACATCATAATCACAAACCAAGCGCAACTTGGCATTGCTCTTGCAGTTAGATTATCCGTAATAATTTTTAAGAGGAGTGTGTTTCATGAATTACCCAAGAAAATCATTGAAAAAGATACTTATTTCCCTATCCCTATTAGTTTTAACTCTCCCGTTTGCTACAAATGCCTTGGCAAGTGAGCCTGCGTCATCAAGCAAGATTGAACAAGACACTGGCGCTTATCACGTGATTATGCAGACCAATCCGGAAAGCCTTATGGCGAACCAAGCAGGAACCATGACCATCATCATCCAAAATAAGGCGACCGGGCAACCAGTCACCGGGGCTAAAGTCATGATGATGACATCCACAATGAAATCTGGTAGCGCTGATACCGGCATGGGTGGCATGGGTATGTCTTCCGGTATGGATTCAACACAAGGTGGGACGGCCATGAAAGAACAGTCTTCAATGGGATCAATGGCTATGGCCCCAGGCACCTACATGATGGAAGGCATGAAGTTCAACCAAGCAGGGCAATGGAATCAAGCCATTATTATTTCTTCGCCTCTCGGTGAAACGACGACCAATTTCCCCATAACTGTCGGTAAATCCGGGCCGAATTTAGTCCTCATCGGTAGTGTTGCAGGAGCAGTTGTGATCGCCGGATTACTCGCGGCTATGTTAAAACGGAGAAAGTCTGAGAAGGTCTGAGAAAGTAGAGGTCATCAATATGTCATCTAAAAAGCAACCCATCAACTTCCTTAATGTCTCCTGGCTCAAGCGTTTTCTTAAAAGCTATTTCTATCCCAGAATCTTTCAATGGATCACTGTTTTCGCTTTTGCGATTATCATGTTTCAAACGTTAGCAGGACCGACACTCGCGCATGATAACTTTGGTACTGCCGCCACTTGGGTTCTTTGGTGGCCTCTAATTCCTTTTTTCTTCTTTCTACTCGGTCGCTTTTGGTGTGGAATTTGCCCCTTTGCTTGGGTAAGTGATATGACACAAAAATTATTTGGAGCGAACCTCAAGGTTCCCAAATTTATTCGTAAAAACGGTCTTTGGATCATTGATATTACCTTCATATTCATCACCTGGTCTGATCATGTTTTTGGAATTGTGGAATCTCCCCGAGGATCGGGAACACTCTTATTACTCATCTTAGCTGGCGTTATGATCACCGCTTTGTTCTTTGAACGCCGCACCTGGTGTCGTTATCTATGCTTCCTTGGTAGTTTGTCTGGTAACTATTCTCGGGCAGGAATGTTAGAGCTTAGGGCAGACAAAGAAACTTGTAATACCTGTACAACAAGGGATTGCTATAAAGGCAATGACAAAGCGCCCGGCTGTCCTATGTTTGAATTTCCGATGGCCATGGAAAACAACGCCAGCTGTAATCTCTGTGGAAGTTGCATTAAGAGCTGTCCTCATGATTCAATTCGCCTAACCCCCCGCGTCCCCACCAGTGAATTTTGGTCAATGACTAGAGTCCATTTCGAAGAATCGTTCTTAGCGATTGTCATTGTCGGGATTGTCTTCGTTCAAAACATTACCATGCTGAACTTTTACCCCGCTTTTCTAGAGTGGGTAGAGCAGACCTTAGGTATTGCGAATCAAGATGTTGCGTTCACAATTCTCTTTCTGATTGCTATGACAACTCCAGTCTTACTCCTTTTCGCAGCAACGGCAGTTTCTAAGCGTTACTCAGGCGAGACTTTGTATAATGCCTTTGCACGTTTTGGATATGCAGTCATTCCGCTCGACCTCTCTTCTCACATGGCCCACAACTTATTCCACCTTCTAGCCGAAGGGAAGGCAGTCTATTACACGTTCATGGGACTGTTCGGAGTGCATATGGAGGGACCGACTGAATTCGTTTCCGACCCAACCATTCAAATAATGCAATACATCTTAGTAATCGCCGGAACGATCGGTTCTATGTACACGGCCTATCGGATTGCTAAAGGGAATTATGGTGCAAAAAAAGCCTTATCCGTGGCTATGCCGTATTTAGTGGTCATCTTCATCTTTGGCGTTTTGAATTACCTTACGTTTGTGGTAAGAATGGGAATGCGAATGTAGTTTATTGTGATACAGCGATGAATTTCAATGAATATGCAAAGTTCTAAAATATTCCTGTTTAAAAGTCTGATGAAAAGCAATATAATTGGCTTATAGCTACTTTTTTAATGCAATAAGCCAATTTCTAATCAAAGATACGATCTATTATTAGATTTAAAGGAGGATATACAGATGACCGATAAACGTGAATCAAAAAACCACAAATTTACCCAACCAAAGAAAAGTAAGGCAGGACTTTATAGTCTAGTTGGCATTGTAGCTGTCATTTTGATTATTACTGCTTCTTATTTCGCATTGGGTAGCAATAAACCCAGTGCCTCTGTCAATGCCGCTGCTGATGCTGGACAAAAAGTGACTTATAGCCCTACCGAAAAGTTAGAGCAAACAGTTGTCGACAGCAAGGTTGAAAATGGGAAGGAAATTGTCGCCACGCTAAGTATGGTTAAAGAAAAGAAATTCATCCGGACAGAGTACAAAGCAAACGGCAAAACGGTTCCCGTGACAGCCTTTGTCCAACCTGACGGTAAAGTGATGGTGGCAGTGAGCTTCTGTGAGCCGTGCAAAGGGCAAGACTTTCATATTACCGGCAATCAAATAATTTGTAACACTTGCGGAACAACTTGGGATCTTCAAACACTCAAAGGAATCAGCGGCGGTTGCCAAACCTATCCGCCTCAAAAGTTGGACTACACGTTAAACGGTGATAACCTTGAGGTTCCTCAAACAGTTCTGGATGCTTGGGCACCTAGAGTTTAGTTGCACTGATGCCACCCAAAATTTATACTTTTTAAATTGGTAAATAAAACGAACAACAACCTAATCACGATTCAAACGCACTCGTTCACACGGGTGCGTTCCTTCTAATGAGGATTCTAATAGAGGTAAGGTCATTTCAACTTTACGTTTGACCAGTACGAATACTAATAGTCTTCGTTTAGGGTAGAATAGTCCCATAGGTACATACAGCAATAGTTATAGTAGCTTATCTTGGAATATTTGCGATATAGGAGGAGATTCCTAGGTGTCATTGATAAAAGTGTGTGAGGTTACCAAGACGTATAAAGGCGGCGACGGTGTTGTTGAAGCCTTGAAAAATGTTAACTTAGAAATTGCTGAAGGTGAATTTTTGGCCTTAATGGGTCCTTCCGGTTCAGGAAAAAGTACCTTATTAAGTATTATTGGAGGCTTAAATCCCCCCACCTCTGGCAAACTCATCATTGATGATATCGATGTTTATGCTTTAGAGCCTGAACGATTAGCCGATTTTCGGCACGAATACGTGGGCTTTGTTTTTCAACAATATCAATTGATCCCTTATCTCACCGCCTTAGAGAATGTCATGCTTCCACTGGCGATCACCTCTCGGCCTGGAAAAGAACAACGTGAGATGGCTCAAACTGTCCTCGACAAAGTGGGCTTAGGTAACAAGTCTAACCGCCTCCCCAATCAATTATCCGGCGGTGAACAAAACCGCGTGGCCATTGCTCGCGCCATCGTGAATCAACCCGCCCTAATTTTTGCCGATGAGCCGACCGGAAGTCTAGATTCGAAAACGGCCATCGAATTATTGGAATTATTCCAAGCGCTTAACCGTGACGGTTTAACCATCATTATGGTGACTCATAACAAAGAAAATCTAGCCTGGGTCTCCCGCACAGTTTATATTCGTGATGGGGTTTTAGAGGCCGAAGGGGGAAACTAAGTGCGCTTAACAGATATAGCACTACAGAACTTGCGTCGACGTAAAATGCGCTCTGCCCTATTGGTAATCAGTGTCATGATTGGGGTGGCTTCGATTATCTTCCTCTATACAACAACCCAGGCCATGAAAGAAGACGTCGCCAACAAGCTTGATCAATATGGCTCTAATATTCTCATCCTCCCAGATACCGGCGAAGCCATGACCTTTGGAGGCATAACGGTTGAGGCGCCTGCTCAGGTGAAAGAACTGGACATGTCTCTCATCCCACTGATGAAAACGATTAAGAACAAGGAAACCTTAGCCACAATAGCCCCCAAGCTTTTAGTCAACACTCAAATCAACGGACAAGAGATCCTGCTACTCGGCGTTGACTTTCCTCAGGAATTACACCTTAAAAAGTGGTGGAAACTAGAAGGTCTCTCGAAAGGCCAGCTTCCCGCTAAAAACGAAGTTATATTAGGCAGTGACGCTGCTCGTTCCCTTGGTCTTAGCCTTCAGCAAACGGCGTCGATTAAAGGCCAGGATTTTAAAGTGGCAGCAATTATCCAACCGACGGGTTCAGTAGAAAATGACCAAGCTGTGTTTATCGACTTGGCAGTGCTCCAAAAGCTGGCCAATCGCCCCAACGCTATTAGCCTCATAGAAACCGCCGCTTTTTGCTACACATGTCCGATCGCTGAGGTGACCCAACAATTAACGGCCATTCTACCTGGTACCAAGGTGACTGCTCTAAAATCTACCCTAGAATCTCGAAATGATACGATAAGACAGTTCAACTTATTTGCTAGAAGCGTTTCTTTAATTCTTTTCCTGGCCAGCAGCCTCGTGATCACGATGACGATGAAATCTTCTGTTGAAGAACGGACTCGAGAAATTGGCATCTTACGGGCAATCGGTTTTAGAAAACGCCATATCCTTCAAATCATTCTGACTGAAGCCGGTCTCTTAAGTCTATTGGGCGGGCTATTAGGATATCTTCTTGGAATGGGTGCAGCCGTAAATTTCGGAGCCGCTTTAGTTAAAGCTCAAGTTCATATCCCTTGGCAATCTAATTTGCTTGGTTATGCATTAGGGGCCTCTCTTTTAATTGGTCTTGTAGCAAGCTTTTACCCAGCTTGGAAAGCAGCCAGGCTTGACCCAACTGAATCTTTGCGTTATATCTAGGAGGTACTCTATGACTTTAACCGACATCGCAATCCAAAACCTGCGCCGGCGTAAAGGGAAAACAACCTTTTTACTTTTAACGTTTATGTTAGTGATTGGTATTACCGTCACGTTGAATACGCTGGCTAAGAGCATGCAAGCCGATCTACAAAAAAGCTTAACCCAATATGGTGCCAATGTTGTCATTACGCCCAAATCTGAGCATTTCACACTCAGCTATGGCGGCATTTCTGTTGCTGGGGTTAATTACGAGATCCAACATTTAAGCAAGGATATTTTGCCGAAAATTAAAGCCACCCCTAATCTTTTAATCAGTGGAATTGCGCCCAAAATAATCAGTTCTGTCGCCGGCGTTAATAAACAATATCTGATCATCGGAGTCGACTTTCCCAGCGAACTCAAAATGAAGCCATGGTGGCATATTCAGGGACAACAGCCCGGTGACCAAGAAGTTATTGTCGGATCAGGTCTTGCACACAAGGAAAGTCTGATCGTTGGAAGTACTCTCGAACTCAACCACCAGAAATACCCCGTCGTCGGCGTGATGCAGGAAACAGGCGGCTCCGAAGACAAAGGTGTTTTTACGAATTTCAAGACAGCTCAAAACATTACTGGGCTTGATTCTTGGTCCATGATCGAACTGAATACAACTCAACCCGATAAAACAGCGACCCGCTTAAGCGAACTCTTACCAGAGGCAAAAGTCGCCGAAATATCGCAACTGGTTCAAGGTGCCAAAGAGAACGTCGATCGCTTCTCAAATTTTTCCTTAATAGCCTCCCTTCTCCTAGGCATCATTGGTGTCTTGATCGTGTTCGTAACAACAATGGGGAACATCAACGATCGTGTTGCCGAGATTGGCGTCTTCCGAGCGATTGGTTTTCGTCGTCGCCATATTCTATCAATTCTAATCCGGGAAATTGTCTTTGTCAGTCTTTCTGGAGGCGTTCTTGGCTATCTTTTAGGGGAACTCACCCCCACTTTACTCGGTCCAATCGCCTTCCAAAAAAGTATTCCGTTTCAACTTCACCCCTTGATGGCTTTGGTTGCAATCATCACCTCCGTCTTAGTCGGTATCCTCTCAATCCTTCTGGCTAGACGTGCCACTTCCCTCAATCCCTTAGAAGCGCTTTCTTATATTTAGAAAATCTGAATATACTTGATCCTTTTTCAAAATAGTTCGCCTTATATAACTCATAAAACCATGGTATAGTGATGGGAATACCTTGCAGTTATTGAACATTATTCACTCGCTAAAATAGGAATTGAGGATTGAGCGTATGAAGACAAAGATCAAAGTTCTCATTTTAATAGGGGTTGCACTTTTATCTGTGATGGCTTGGGTTATCCCTAGATATACTAACCCCTCTGAATTTCACGTAACCAATCAACCGTTAGTGGCTTACCAAGAAGCACAAAAATCAGATAAACCAATTTTCTTAGAATTTTATGCTAAATGGTGACCTAGTTGTAAGAGCATGGAGCCCGTGGTGCTGGCTCTAGAGAAAAAATATAGCCAAAAGATCAACTTTATTGTCGTCGATATTGATGACCCGCAAGGACAGGTTCTTGCGAAACAATTTGACGTCTACTATATCCCTGCCTTTTTCGTATTAGATCAACAAGGCCAAATTACCTACAATGATACTGGGCCTCAGAGTGAAGCCAGCTTAGAAAATGCCCTTAATTCCGGCAATCCCAACGACAACTGGTACGAATCCTTCTTCAGAGAAACGATTCCTAACGCTTTGTCTAAGGGCGGGCTAACCATTGTTCTTTTAGTATTCTTAGGGGGCATAATGACGAGCCTTAGCCCGTGTATACTATCGATGTTACCGATCATGCTAGGGTATATCGGTGGCTTGGAAAAACCAACGAAAACGAAAGGTTTCATTACTTCCGTTTCCTTTGTCCTTGGTTTAGCCGTTACCTTTGCTATTTTGGGTATCGTCGCCTCACTACTCGGTAAAGCTTTTGGTCAAATTGGCCCAGCCTGGCTTTATATCATCGGTCTTTTTTCTATTATTATGGGATTACAGCTAATCGGGGTTATTAATATCAATATGCCAGGAATAAAGGCTATGCCCGAGAAAAGGGGTGGAGTCTTCGGTTCTTTTGGAGTGGGCTTATTATTTGGTCTGGTTGCTTCACCCTGTGCCACGCCAGTTTTAGCGGTTTTAATGACTTATGTAGCGGGCCAAGGTGTCCTTTGGTATGGCGCGATGTTACTCTTTGTCTATGGACTCGGCCATGGAATACCGCTGATTCTTGCCGGTACTTTTACAGCCGTTTTAAAGAGTCTACCTCGCCTAAAAAAGTGGGGTCACTATATTACGTATCTAAGTGGTGGTGTACTGATCCTGTTGGGTTTATATTTCATCGGTCGAACTGGTTAATCATCGATAGCAAAGGGAACTTCAATTAAATCATGACCTTAGAAACGTTTTTGAGAGGGGTGCGTGCGCCCATGAAAATCTTACTGGTCGATGACGAGAAGAAGATTACGACTGTCCTGAAAGCCTATCTTCAACAAGAAGGGTTTCAGGTTAGCACCGCTGTAAACGGCCTTGTTGCTCTAACTATGTTTAAAGAAAACCCCTTTGACCTTCTCATCCTTGATCTAATGCTTCCCGGAATGTCCGGAACAGAGATTTGCCGTGAGATCCGCAAAATATCCTCCGTCCCCATCATTATGCTCACTGCTAAAGTCGAAGAGGAGGACCGCATCCAAGGATTAAGCCTCGGTGCCGATGATTACATCACAAAACCCTTCAGCCCACGTGAAGTGGTCGCCCGTGTTCGAGCTGTTCTACGTCGAACTAATAATGATACCTCCCCGCTAGCCGACGTGATTTCCTATGACAACGGACTGACCATTGATAATATCCAACATGAGATTCGGTTTAACGATCAGGAGGTCTCTTTAACTCCTACGGAGTTTAAGATCCTCGGGGCTTTAGCCAAACACCCTGGCCGAGTATACTCACGGGGACAGTTAGTAGAAATCGTTCAAGGACACGACTTTGACGGCGATGACCGCGTGATTGATGCGCATATTAAGAAAATCCGCCAAAAAATAGAAACTACGCCTAGTGATCCTCAAGTTATACTGACTGTTTACGGGATCGGCTATAAATTCAATCCAAGCATGGGGGAATAAAATGCGCAAAAAACTATTTCTTTCTACACTGATCATCGCACTTATCACCTTAACGCTCAGTATGCTTGCCGTAAATCTAGTTTTCCATCAACAATTTAGTAATTATCTAACCCAAACAAATGAAGCGACGTTCGATCAATTACCCTCTCGTCTAAGTGCCCTTTATCTGAGTAAAGGCACTTGGGATCCTGCATCTCTAGATGAAATCAGTAACTCCCTCCCAGCTAGCACGACTGTCACGTTGACCGATCCGAATGGCAAGCTAATTGCCACATTAAACAACTCCATGGAGGGTATGATGCAGGGTCAAGGCGGAATGGGAATGGGTATGTCTTCCTCTTCCAACACGAGTTGGAAAACGAAAACCCTCACGGTGTCAGGGCCTCTCGGCACGTTGGCCACCGCAGTCGTTCGGTACCCAGCGACAGCACCGATTCTCGACCCCCAAGATGTCCTCTTCCAATCCTCAGTCTTTCGATCTCTTCTCTTTGCAGGAGGGTTGGCGCTTTTATTCGGAATTATCCTCAGTTACTTCACAAGCCGTCGTCTCGTAGCACCGCTGAAGCGTTTAACTCAAGCCGCCGATCGCATCGGACAGGGGCGCCTTGATGAACGCGTGGCTATTCAAGCCAAGGACGAGGTAGGGCAATTGGCAACCGCTTTTAACGCAATGGTGGACAACCTAAATCGCCAAGAAATGCTTCGCAAACAGTTTACCGCCGATATTGCGCATGAACTGCGCACTCCCTTAACCTCAATTAAAGGTTATATAGAAGCTTTTCAGGACAAAGTCCTTCCTGCCAATCAAGAAAATCTTAACTCTATTAATGAGGAAATCGATCGTCTTGTTGACCTGTCAAGCGACCTGAAGGACTTAAACGTGGCTGAAATGGGCGTTTTGCAGCTAAACCTAGAACCTGTAGACTTGAAACCTCTTCTGGAAAAGATTATTCGGAGCCTTAATCCTCTCATCCAGGAAAAAGAATTAGGTCTAAGTTGGAACGCCCTGGACGAACCCGTGACTATGTTGGGGGACGAGCGCCTTCTCACTCGGCTTTTTTACAATCTGGTGCACAATGCTTATCGGTACTCTAACACAGGCGGTCAAGTTACTATCACGCTTACGCAAACACCTAATTTAGCAGAAGTTAGAATCAATAACACCGGCGTAGGAATCGCGGAAGAAGACCTCCCTTTTATATTTGAGCGTTTCTACCGTGCCGATAACTCACGAACCCGTGAGACCGGTGGAACTGGAATTGGTCTAGCCTTGGTTCAGCAAATCACCACCCTTCATCAAGGTACCATTACCGTACAAAGCAAGGCCGGACAAGAGACAGAGTTTATTGTCCAGCTTCCAAAAGCGATCAAAGTGGCTGAGGATTAAATCCTCAGCCACTTTTTAACGTCTACGAACACCATTTGTGTCCAAATATCTGTGTTTCACTCGTAAGAGCTGTTGAGCCGACTCTTTATGATTGGTTACAAACATTTTATGAATGGCCTCCCCGCTTGTGCGGGATATGACACAGTTCAATGTGCCTTATCCCGCACAAGCGGGAACTTTCTCGATACTGATTCTGATTAGTCTCCAAGCTT
>JGI24143J45723_1000316_pt1 | contig 25541 bp, 10 predicted proteins | sample BarGraIncu00432A_FD_45723 | JGI IMG/M metagenome (IMG submission 45723) | reverse complement strand
GCAAAACCACTTAACGGGATAACATTCTTGGCAGTGGCTAAAGCTTTATTGGTAGCATCACCAACAAATAAGTATCCCAGGGTAAGTGACGGAATCGATGAGAATGAAGCCAGCGAGTTATCAACATACTTCTTTGTTACTGCATCCTGAGCAGTTACAGGATCTGCCATATTCGTAATCTGATACCCGGCAAGTGAAAGATTGGAAGTAATCGCTCCAAATTCACTCAGGGACACATTGCTTTTTGCTACAGCTGCTGCCTGGTTGGAAGCATTACCCACTAAGATATAATCGGATGTCAATGTAATGGAAGTTGGGGTGATCACTTTTTTATCCACATAATATTTCGTGGCTGCATCCTGATCACCCGTTGGATTGGCTACGTTGATAATCTTATAATTATTCGAACCCGTCCCCAAAGAAATATTAGCTTCTGCATCACCAAAACCGCTTAATGTAATCACGCTCTTAGCCGTTGAGGCAGCTTTACCCGAAGCATCACCAACTAACATATTTCCTTTCGGAAGTAAAATACCGGAAACTACATTAGTTAGCGAAACATCGACATATTTCTTAGTAGCTGCATCCTGGTCATTCGTCGGATCAGCCAACCCTGTGATTTTAAAAGCTCCTGCAGCGACATCGGCTATTGGTGCTCCAAACCCGCTTAATGGGACAGAACTCTTTGGAGTAGCTATTGCTTTGTTGCTTGCATCCCCCACATAGAGCTGGCCAGTAGGCAGGATATTATTAACAGGGACCCATTGGGAACCATCAGAAATGTAGTATATTTTATCGGTGGTATTGTAATAAGTGGTGCCAACAGCTCCAACAGTAGGAGGAGTTCCAGAAGTAACGATACTTCCATTCTTCCCATCCACATATTTTTTGGTTGCAGCATCTTGCATACCAACCGGATCGGCTAGGTTAATCAGATTGGTACCTCCCATGGAGACACTTGCAGTAGCTGCACCCCAATTACTTAAAGGAATTGCTGCTTTTGGCACACCAACTGGTGAATTGGTTCCATCCCCCTGGAAGACATAGTTACTTGTCAGGGATAGGGTTTTTGAATCTACATAATTCATTGTGGCTGCATCCTGTGCACTTGTTGGTTCATGAAGGTTTTTTAGGTTTTTACCCCCCATCATAACATCGGCAGTTGCTGCTCCAAAATCACTAAAACTAACCAAGGATTTGGCTACTGCTAAAGCAACATTTCCTGAAGTTCCTACCAGTATTTCATTATTGGGTAATGTTATACTTGAAGGTTTAATCATTCGATTATCAACATACAATCTTGTTGCTGCGTCTTGATCAGCTGCAGGATTAGCCAGGTTCGAAATATTATAATATGGACCACCGGCTGTTCCCATGGATACTGTATTTACAGCCTTTCCAAAATCGCTGATTGGAACAGCACTTTTAAGTACTGGTACTGCTTTATTTGAAGAATTACCAACAAACACATTATTGTTTGCCAATCCAAGAAGAACTGGAGCAGATAAGGACAAATCAACATAACTTTTAGTGGATACATCTTCCGGATTGGTTGGATTTGCAATACCCTTAATTTGATAATAAGGCGATCCGGTTCCAATTACAATATTATTGTTTGCATACCCGAACCCACTGATCGGGATATTTACTTTATCCAATTTAGAATCTGATACGGCAGCAGCATTAATTGTCATTTTCCCCAGATTATTAATTGTCGCATCCCCTGACAAGGGAACAGAAACCGGCACATTGGAAGAATTCCCAATAAATATCTGGCCACTTATAAGCGAATTGCTCAAGGTTGCCCATGATGTTCCATTATAAAAATAAAGCTTTTTATCTGTTGTGTTATAGAACAATTCACCTTCTTTTACTGCAGTCATAAATGGATCCGGATTTATTATGCCAATAGGTGTTGAACCGTTTATAGAAACTTCTACCCAACGTCCCTGCGCATCAAAAACATACAAGATATTATTCGCATTATCAAAAAAGAATTCTCCGGTTTTAGGGGATCCCGGACGGTCGGAAACAGGACCTACAGGAATAGATGATCCGCTTATAGCCATCCAGACAGCATTACTTCCCATCATGTATAACTTGTTTTCACTCGTATTAAAAAAAACGTCTCCTAATTTAGGAGGGTAAACCAGTGCTGTTACGGTTGGAACAGGATTCCAGGAAGATCCGCCAGTACAAACATAATAAAGGCCATCCAATATATTCGTAACGACATCCCCTGCACTACCGGAACCCAAACCAAAAACACTGGTGATGCCGCTAATGGCTACCCAGCCAGCAGCAGTATATTGATATACAACGCTACCATATAAAACAACTGTTCCAATGGTAGTCGTGAATGTTGGAGATACAGCACCATTGGTAAATGTTGGAATATTATTGTTAATTTGCAGTAATGCGGAATTTACAACAGTCCCAACCAGGGTAGGATCAGGAGAGAGTCCCAGTAAATTAATACCTTTCGATGTAGAACGATAAATTACACCAGGACCAAAAATTATACTGACACCATCTAAACTTTTTACAGTCAAATTGAGACTACCTGCATCCGCATTAGAAATTATAGTAACTTCAAAGCCATTCCCGGCCGAATCAATAATACGATCTCCTACCTGAGCATCGGTCCCGTAAAATTTATTTGCAGGGTCAGCATACGTCATAACACAACGTGTTTCCACGTTTGGTATTATAACTGTGATATCTGTTACAACAATCACTCCGTTAAATTGTCTGAGCACTTGAGCAGTAATGCCTAGAGCACTAAAAAGGAATATCGAAATAATTGCTATTTTTTTGGAACAATTCATAGTCTTTGACTTTTAATCTTTTTAAATACCAGATCTTCCTCTATTTTTTATAAAATAAATACACTTGCTTATCTCAAAGAATATTACATTCGTTGATGGTGAATTTTTTTTATTTGGTTCTATTATTGTACAGGCTTCAAAAAAGATGATTCTTAATTTGAAAATCTATCCATATTCCTTACTTAAAATACAAGGTTTATAATGAAACCTGTTGCATTTGGATGTGAGGCTATACTTGGCGTCATAAATGTTACAGAACCATTTCCGTAAGTGAAAAGACTCCAGGTTAAATTAGTTGTTCCAGGAGCCATTTGGACACTTTGCATCGTAACTAAACTGGAAGGATCAAATAATGTTACTTCTGGGAGAAACATGTCTTGCAACGTGTTATTTACAGATTTGTCTTGCCAGTTAATCGTAATATAAAGGTTATTAACACCACCCATTCCTGCCTTACTCTGCCAAAAATTCAAGGAACGTAACATTACGCCGGTAGGTACCGTAAATGTAATCGTACCACCTGACCAGGAAGCTGTTACACCTGGCCCACTGGCCACACAGGAAGCATTTAGAACCGGACTGTAGCGGATATAGCTACCAACCGTTGCCGGAGCTTGCCAAACAGGAGTTCCTGTTGCATCGACCGTCAAAACCTTAGTTTGATCAGCTGGCATGGAGGGAGTGGGTAAGGATGTTCCAGTGCCCCCAGTAGGTGTTGACCACACTCCATCCCCACGTAAATATGTTGTAGCACCGGCTGTTCCGGAAGTAGTTAAGATATCAGCAACAGGTATCGAATTTGTAGCAATCCTGGCTGTAGGAATAGTTCCAGTTGTTAATTGAGATGCATCTAAACCATAGATACTACCACTGGCATCCCTTTTAACAAGCATATTAGCAGATGCAGCTGGGGTAGCTATTTTCACTAATTCTGTCGCAGTACTAACGTCTGTGGCTGTTGAAGCACCTACTTTAGCCACCGTGGGTAAAGCAGCTGTTCCACCTAAATCGTTGGCAAGCATCACAACACCTTTTGTTATAGCTGTTGCATCGGATACTGTAGCTGAAACCCAGGCTCCGTCTCCCCGCAAGAAAGTAGTGGCATCTGTTGTCCCTGTTCCTAATCGTGCCGGAGCTACAGTTCCGGCTGTCAGATAGGTTGCATTTAAATTTGCTATATAACCCGAGGCATCTCTTTTAACAATCATATTCGGAGTTCCCAATGCTGTTGCAGTATTTGCTAATACGGTAGCCGTACCAACTGCAGCAGCTGTGGATCCACCTACATTGGCAACTATCGGTAAAGAAGCGGTTCCTCCCAGATCATTCGTCAACATCAGAACTCCTTTTACTGAAGATGTTGCATCCGATCCACCTGCTACTATAGCCCACGATCCGTCTCCTCTTAAAAAGGTCGAAGAACTTGCAGTACCAATACCCAATCTTGCCGTAGGTACAACACCTGCAGTGATATTTGAAGCATTTAGATTTCCACTAAAAGAAGTAGCAGTTAATGCACCTGTTGAAGGAACAAATGAAAGTTTTGAAGAAGACACTTTCTGAGGCATAGACCCTGAGGATGCAGTTACCCAGGTTGGATAAACAGTTGAAACATTTGATACATCATCAGTTATTGTAGTAGTAGTAGCCGATCCGGCAGTTCCTGTTATGCTGCCATTTATAGTAGCTGTTACCGTCAAACCACTCAAAGTACCTACAGAAGTGATATTCGGTTGTGCAGGATTAGTAACTGTTCCGGCTGTAGTAGCTGTGGCAGCATTTCCTGTTGTATTTTGATCTAATTGAGGTATATCACTTGCTGCTAAAAGCCGGAATGCTGGAACTCCCGAACTTCCTGTTGGACCGGCCATTACCATTTTTGCCCCCTGGCTTGCAAGTACCCCTGTTAAAGTTCCTGAACCAATAACCGGCGAATTGGTAACCGTAAAAATGTTTGGTAAGGATAATCCAACTGAAGTCACGGTACCTGAACCTGTACCGGGTGTTTGCCATGCAGGAGTTCCCGAAACTACAGTTAATACTTGTCCATTGCCGCCAGGAGCTGGAAATTTCGCATCCACATAGTTTTTTATGGCATCCACCGTCGGATATTTTGTAAAAGTACCATCGGCTGCAATAACATTTACCTTGTTGGATTTATCTTCTTTGGCTACTACTGTTGCATTAGCTGAAACCAAGGCATCGGAATAATACTTGTTCGTGGTAGTCGCGGTAACCTGATCCGTGGTATAATCTCCGATACCTGCTACAACTGTACCTGTACGGCCAAATACGGAAGAAATAGAACCTCCGTTAGCCACCCTGTCCCAGGAGGATCCGTTCGAGATAACCCAATCTCCGGTATTTAGTGTCATTGGGATATTTCCGGGCACAGTGACCACATAATAATACCCCTGGCTACCGACTACAGAAGGCAAGGTTGGATTGCTACCGGTGGAAGCATCATAGGTACCTTTGTATGTTACAGCACCGGTAACAGAGCTCGGCAAATAGGATGCAGGAATTTTGGAAGAGGCATCCAATGGAACCACACCATTGGCAGCTCCCCTGGAGCTTACATCAACCTTAGACACAAAATCAGATATATCTGCACCTGTCAAGGTACGGAAGGCAGGTATACCGGCACTTCCATCTGCAGGAGACGCTAAAACAACATGGGAAGATTGGTTTGCCAGAGTGGCTGTTAATGTACCGTTGGTGGTAACAGGTGAATTGGTGACCGTAAAAATAGTTGGCATTGTCAACCCTACCGAGGTAACGGTACCGCTGCCGGCTGTTGGCAATGCCCAGGTTCCATCACCCTTTAAAAATGCATTTGTATTTACTGTACCTGCATTTAGGGCAGCCAACGGAATAGTTGTATTTGCATATTGTGCCGTAGCAATGGTACCGGTCAGATTGGCGGTACTTAATTTTCCGTTAAAAGTAGGTGCAGTAAAAATACCTGTTGTTGGAGAATAATTAAGTTTCAACGTATTTATATTAAGCGGTCTATCCCCGGCAGCATTAACAAATGTAGGATAAACCAATGCTCCGGAGCTTATATCAGTAACTGTTACATTAGTAGCCGTAGAGGCGGTAGTAGCAGTAGTAGAGGTTGCTGCATTCCCTGTGATATTACCAACAATAGGATTTACAACCGACAAATTGGTCAGCGTGCCTACTGAAGTAATATTCGGCTGTGTAGCAACAGTAACCGTTCCTGCAGAAGTGGCAGAAGTAGCGGTTGCTGCATTCCCATCGATATTACCAGTTATAACTCCTGATGCATCCCGTAAAACAATTGTATTGGGATTAGCTGCAGGATCAAGAAGGTAAGTTCCCATACTTACAACCATAGGATTATCGGCAGTACCTCCCAAATCACCTGTTAACTTCAAAATTCCTTTTGTTCCACTTGCTGCATCCGGGACACTTACACTCCCCGGGGATACCCAGGTGGCAGCATTGCCCAGTGCATTTACTGTTAATACTTTATTTGCATCACCGGGAGCACTGATTACCGGAAGTGAACTGGCACCTCCTGAAGGCGTGGACCAGTTACCCGATCCATCAAGATAAGTCCCTGCTGCCCTTCCTGGCGCAGCGATGGCTGCAACCGGAATGGTATTTGCAGCATACCGTGCTGCAGGGATAGATCCTGTTAATTTTGCAGCATCCAGGCTTCCAACCAGTGTAGTTGCAGTAACTGTTCCGGCTGTTGTTACGGAAGTTGGTGTAATAGCACCCAATGAAAATGTAATAGACGGAGTTGTAGTTGCATTAACTACGGTTCCTGTGACCCCGTTAGCAGTTACTACAGAAACACTAGACACGCCTCCTGCCAACCATTTAGGGACACCACCGGCAATCGACAATACCTGACCGTTGCTACCTCCTGCCGGTACTTTTGCATCTACGTAGCTTTTTACGGCATCAACGGTCGGATACTTAGTAAAGCTGGCATCCGCCGTTATCGCATTCACTTTGTTTGCCACATCTTCCTTACCGGTTAAGGTAGGGTTCATATTGGCCAGTGCATCGGAATAATATTTATTAATACTGCCTTCAGTTACCAGGTCAGAGGTATAATCCCCTGTTGTGGCAACGACAGCGCCCGACCTTCCGAAAACCGACGGAACAGCACCGCTGTTAGACACTTTTTCCCAGGCAGTACCATTGGATATCACCCAATCGCCCAGTCCTAAATTCATGGGGGTGGAACCAATGACATCCACAACATAATAATTTCCTTTATTGGCTGCAGAGGCAGCAGATAAAACAGGAACACCGGTATTAGCATTATACGTTCCTTTATAGGTTACCGAACCAAGAATGGCATCCGGCAAAAACGTAGAAGGCACTTTCTGGCTGGCATCCAACGGGGCAACCCCCAAAGCAGCTCCTTTGGCACTTACATCGATCTTATTGGCAAGAGAGGGTATATCAACATCCTGAATGGCGCGGAATGCAGGTGCACCGGTTGCTCCTGAAGGTGCTGCAAAAAAGGTTCCCTGTGCCTGGGAAGTCAGGGTACCAGTTAATACACCGGTTGTGGTAACTGGCGAATTGGTTACCGTCATAAACGATGGCAACGACAACCCGATCGAAGTTGCCGTACCTGCCGGTATCCAGGTGGCACCATCCGAAACCCAATATGTTTTGGTTGAAGTATTGTAGAATGTATTTCCGGCTGGAGCAACACCCGGCAGCACATTGCCACTCGGTGTACTACCTGCGTTCACCCACTTAAACTGGTTGCTTCCGGCAGAGGACAACACCTGTCCGGTAGTTCCTGCTGTCAATGCGCCACCTCCCGTTGTTTGTAACTTTGAATCTGTAATGCTGCCATCAGAGGTGCTGCTTGCAGGCACCCATGCTGTACCATTAAAAATTTCCAACACATTCAGGGCAGGATTTCCATTGGTAATATAAAAAACATCTCCTTGTTTTGAATCTATGACAGCTGGTGTCACTGGTCCGTTAGGTGTTGAAGAAACAAGCACCCACTGAGTATCCTTGTAATAATAGTATCCTTTTGTGGTGGTATTATAAAAAACATCGCCCGGATTGGGTGAAGGTGTAACAGGTAATGTAGGACCACTTGGGGTGATTTTTAAATCATCCTGATTGGTAATACGAATCCATTGACCGTTATTTACACTTGGATTATTAATTGCATCTCCTGTTGGATTACTAAAATAATAAAAACCAGGTTTCACTAATGAAATAATACCATTATTAATTAATGAGTTACCTGTTCCAATATTATAAACAATCATACCATCAAATAAAGTGTTATAATTAGATTCATCAACTGTACCTGTATTAAAAATAAATTGTGTCAAATCAGTTCTTGGAAAAATCAACCCTTTACCTACACTACCATCAGAACCTGTAAGAGTATTAAAATTAGATGCACCATCAAAGAAAGGATTTTCACCAGCAATAACAGGAACGCTAACTCCATTACTTCTAACTTGTGCCATACTTAAAAATGGCAGAAAGAAAAAAGATATACATAACAGAAAACATTTCCAACAATCTATTATTCTCATATATACAATCTCGATTTTAGGAATTCTTGTTTCAATTTCCACATTGATGGTTCTTTGAGAAATTGCGTTATTATATAAAATAGGTCGTTCCATTATAATAGTCTTATAAGTTCTAATTCTTTTATTTTAAATCATGTCAATAATAAATTAAAACATAATTTAATAAATCTTATTTTCCAAAATTTTGCCATTGTGCTCCATCAGAAATGGCCATAATAGCAGCAGCAGTTGCCAGGTTTGGTGCTCCAAATGGCCAGAGAGTACCATTATCAATTGACTTATTTGGAGTATATGCACTCGAGGAAGCATTTCTTATACATAGCACTCTACCAGCATTTGCAACCGGATCAGGAAATGATAAAGTATTCACTGGTATTGCTCCAGTACAAACGACAATATAATCATCTGGTGCCCAGGTAATATTTGCTGTTCCTGCATAAGTCCTAACTTTAGCATAAACAGCACCTGCCGTTTTAAAACTACCATTCATAATTGTTTGACCTGTAGTACCGGCATTACCGGTATTTGTAAAAGTTAAAGTATTTGCACCCTGGTCAATAATTGTATTTGCCGATAAAGTTCCACCTAAAGCAACTGTATTAGCACTTAAAGTATTATTAAGCCCATTGGAAGTTGAGGTAATTCCTCCGCCACCACCTGACGGTGCTTGCCATACCGGAGTTCCTGATCCATTTATAGTTAAAACCTTTGCAGCATCTGCCACAACCGAAGCCGGCACTCCATTGCTATTAAGTGTAGCACCGGACATACTTAAGCCGGTTCCAAGGGTAATTTCAGATACAGTTGTAGAACCTGAAACGGATCCTATTAAACGACTGTTAGCTGACAAAACTGCCATTTTTACAAGAGAAACTTTATTCGCACCAATTACAGTTGCCCCTTGTGTACCGGTAATATCTCCCCCTAAATTTCCATTAAAATTAGAGGCGGTTGAGGCATTTCCGGTTAAGGTACCAACAACAGAAGCATTTACATTGCCGGAAGCATCCCGTAAAACAATGGTATTGGCAGTACTGGCAGTAGTTGCTGTAGTTGCAGAATTTGCGACCTTCCCGGCAGTTGAAATGGTCGCCAGGTTTGTATCGGTTATTCCGGCTGTTCCGGAAAGGTTTGTGTTAGTTAAACCGGTAATAGTATTCGACCCTGCTGCAATAGTTTTGTTCATTAGTGTTTGTGGAGTAGAAACACTGGCAAGTTGACTTGCAACACCTGCCGGATCATACGTGGCAGCCAACATGTCACCGCTACCACCTCCACCTGCACCATTTGACGCAGCCGTTATACGACCCTGTGCATCAACGGTAATATTGGCTGAAGTATATGGACCAGCAGCAACAGCTGTAGGTAATAACGTAATGGTTGGGTTACCACCTACTCCATCCCCATTTGTTACTTTAATATCAGGTGATCCTGTAATCGTAATTGGGGTAATAGTATTTGCAGCTGTATGGGCAAGAATACCATTTGTTGATATTGCTGATAAAGAAGAAAGTTGAGTACTTATTGGCTGACCGCCCAGTGCAGTTAATCCGGCTGCAGCACTTGTTGCACCTGTACCGCCATTTGCAGGAAGAACTATTCCGGTTACATTCGATGCTGTACCTGTTGTACTTTGATTTAGTAACGGAAAATCTGCGGCAATAGCTACTTGCATAGCAGTACCGTTTCCTTTTAATATTCCGGTAAGCGGAGTACCAAGTGTAATAATCGGAGCAGTAGCAGTACCACCGTTCGTACTGTTAAAGCCGTTGCCCGTTGCTACAGAGACACTATTAATACCTGCTGCAGACCATATTGGGGCAAGAGTACCTCCAGCAGAAGTCAACACCTGGCCAGCTGTACCATTGTTTAATTTAGACGTCACACCGACAGCAGATTGATAAAGTATCTGACCACCTGTTCCGGCTGCAATATTGGCAGCTGTACCTGTTAAAGTTCCTGTAATCCCCCCGGTAGCTGTAATAGCTCCTGTTGCAGTGATAGTTCCTGTTGTAGTAATCGATGTTGGTGCGATAGCACCAAGTCCCAAGGTTAATGTCGATCCTGATATGTTGCCGGTAATACCATTGCTCGCAGCTAAAGTTGTTACACCACCTCCTGCGGCATTCAGAGTGCTTCCCGTGAAACTAAGGTTTGTACCAAGCGTTATTTCGGATGCTATTGTACCTGCAAGTCCTGATCCCAATAACCGATTCGCGGTCATGGTTGGTAATAAATAATCTGTACCTGGAATTGCGGCAGAAATGGTAACTCCATCACTTTTCACCATCCCGTTTATGGCTTTTACCATAGGGTCGGCTTCAACAGCAGATATCGATTCCCATTTATTGGTAATTCCGTTATATACTGCCTGACCTCCTTTTGTAAATGTTTGTACTCCCAAAGTAGCCGGACTCCCTGAAAAAGAAACCACATAATAATCGCCATTCACACCTACCCCATTTGCTAAAGTTGGAGTATTGGTTGAGGCATCCCACATACCGTTGTATGAAGAGCCTGCCGGATTCCATGTAGCATTACCCGAAGCATCCGACTTCAACACATATCCGCTTATTGCTCCGGTAGTAATCTTTAATGATGAAGCTGTTAATGAACCGGTGGCAGTGATTGAACTACTTGATGAAATTGCTCCGGTAGTTACAGAGGTTGGATTTATAGCTCCCAATGAAAGAGAAACGGTATTTCCGGAAGGGGTGGCAATAAATCCATTTGCCGAAGTAATGGAAGTGATTCCGGCAACAGCTGGTGCCTGCCATACCGGAGTGGTTCCGTTCCAGGACAACACATTACCGGCAGTAGCTGTAGTATTCAGTATCTGGGATGTTGTATTTGCAGCCGATTGGTAAAGAAGACCGGCAGCACCTCCTGTTATATTGGTTGCTGTTGTTGCATTTCCGGTTGTGCTTTGATTCAACACAGGAAAGTCTGACGCTACGGCTGCGACCATTGAAGTGCCGTTTCCTTTTAATATTCCGGAAACGGAAGTGCCAAGGGTAATAACCGGTGCAGTAGCAGTTCCACCTGAAGTGCTGCTGAAGCCATTCGCCGATGCCATGGATATACTTGTAATTCCTCCTGCTACCGGTGTTTTCCAAGCCGGTAAACCTGAAATATCCCACGTCAACACATCCCCTGTAAGCAAGGCTTTTGGAAGTGCTGAAGTTGTATTTGCAGCCGATTGATAAAGCAACTGTCCTGCAGTACCACCTGCAATATTCGTTGATGTAGTAGCTGTAGTAGCGGTAAATGCATTTCCTGTAGTACTTTGGTTTAAAACAGGCCATCCGGTCAATCCAGCTGCACTACCGTTAGGTTTTAAATAATCGGTTCCTGCTATTGCAGCAGTAATGGTTGTCCCATCACTTTTTACCAATCCGTTTATTGCTTTTACCATAGGATCTGTTTCAACAGCTGCTATCGATTCCCATTTCGCAGAAGTCCCGTTATAAACAGCTTGTCCACCCTGGGTAAAAGCAGTACCTCCGTATGAACCGGAAGTAGATACTACATAATAATCCCCATTGGAACCTGATCCATTCGTAATTGTCGGAGTATTTGTTGCAGCATTCCACATCCCTTTATACGAAGAACTTGCCGATTGCCAGGAAGCATTTCCGGCATTATCTGTCTTTAACACGAAGCCGTTTGTTGCTCCTGTGGTTAATTTTAGACCGGTTGCTGTTACGGCTCCTGTATTTACAGAAGTTGGGGTTATATCTCCTAATGTTAATGCAATTGCCGGAGCTGTTGTCGGGTTACTCACCACACCTGATACACCTGCATTTGTTGTCACTGAAACATTGGTGATGCCACCAGATGGAATTGCCCATGTACCATCACCTTTCAAAAAGGTCCCTGCTGTACCGCTTCCTGCTATAGCAGAAACCGGAATAGTATTTGCGCCAAATAATCCGGCACGAAGAGTTCCTGTAATATTGGAAGAATTTAATGAACCATTTAATGTGGTACCGGTTATATCACCTCCGTTAATGGAACCTGTAGTAGTAATAGTCCCGGAAGTATTGATAGAAGTTGGCGAAATGGCTCCCAGACCAAGCGTGATGGTTGAAGTTGGCAACACATTCGATACAGTAGCTGTAATACCATTATTCGGAATTACATTTACAGATGAAAGACCGCCACCACTTCCTGAACCAGCATCCGTCCAGTTAAAACTTCCGTTTCCATTTGAACTTAAAACCTGACCAGCATTCCCGTTTGATGATATACCACTCATTTTTAATGGAGTAACACCTTGATTAGCAATTCCCAATACACTTGAGGAAGTACCGTTACCGGTTAAACCAGCATCATGTGATACAATACCGCCTGTTCCACCTGAAGCAGCTGCAATGGCCGCCAGGTCAACATGACTGTCTCTTGGCCCTGATATAGATAGTATAGTACCTGCCAGGCTAAGTGATTGATACAAATCAGCCAGACTGACCATATTACCACCTTTAATCGATAAATTCTGGCTGTTATCCAGACTCATTATAGGAACAAATGTGGATGATCCGGTTGATCCTGTTGATCCTGCAGCAATGGCATTATCGACATATATTTTATTGACAGCATCTTTGTCACTTACCGGAGTTCCAAGATTAGTCAGCTTATATCCGTTCATCGATATATTGGCAGCAGGTGTACCAAATCCACTTAATGGAATATTTGTTTTATCTAAATCTTCATCTTCAATAGAACCATCCATTATTTTGGCAGAGGTTATTGCATTGGTTGAAATCTTAACAACACCTGCTGCATTCATAGTCGCGTCACCGCTCATTGTCACCGAAGTACCGGTACCATTCCCAATGCTACCTCCATCCGTAATTCCATATCCGGCAAGGGTCGTTGGTTTTCCTTTTAAATCACTGAAATTACCGGTAGTTGCAACAGTTGCCAGTGCCGAAGAATTTACTTTATTACCCAGTTCTGTATTTATTTTATTGGATGACCATGTCTTAGTCGTCGATATGGTTGCATCATCGATGGATACTCCACTCCCACTGGCCGTTGAATATAAAGCATATGGTACACTTAACAATTCACTTGTACCGACAATGCTGTAGTAAGTTCCCCCATCAGGATCTGTTTCTGTCTTAATATAATAGACACCTTTTCCCCAATCAATATTAGCAAAAACACCTGTTAAAACGATACCATTCCCGATTTCAACGTTTATCAGACCATTTTCATTGGTAGTAGTATTTTGCAATTCCACATAAACCGGAGTCTGGTTTTGTAAAATACTGATCTTCATGCTTACCTTTTTATTCGTTACCAATACGTTATAGCTGTTCCTGATAATTGCCTGGTAACTCATTTTCTGGGGAACCTGTGCAAAAACACTTATGACTATCAATATTGCAGCGAAAAGAGTAACTATTTTTTTCACCATAATTATTTTTTTATAATTTTAAACGTTTTTGTTACATGAGGAGAATTTTTCTGCTTCTTCTGATCAACAACCAGGTAATAGGTTGTCGGAGGCAGATTACTCATCAATATTAATGTTTTCTTGTTATTAACTATTTCTGTCATTAAAAGCTGTGAATTAGAGTCATACAAACTGTAGGTCACATTTTCATCAACATAATACTGTACCTGTAATGTCAGGACTTTCTCTACCGGATTTGGATATACCGAACATTGCAAGGATATACCGGTAGCTAAATCAGAACCTGATTCAGCTAAAATTTCATAGGGCTGCTGTACTCCCTGTGCCACTGAACCTGTAATTTCAGAATTAACAGTATATACCACCTGGCCAACGCTATAGGATACAGATCCCCCATAACCATATGCCATACCGCCGGAAGCTGGTAATGATTCCTGTGCATGCAATCCTGTTATTCCAAAGAATAAAATGATTGTAATACTTATTTTTAGTAATATATGTCGCATTCCGGTTTAGTTTTAATGAGATATTTCCTACATTTCAACATTGCTTATTGTTGAATCTATCGGTTTAAGCTAATAAATTGTTCTGTTTTTTTTATACGGTATAAATTACATTTTATATGTACATCTGTTTGGTGAACCTTAATAAAAGATTTATTTTAATAAATAATCATCGATTATTCGTTTTTTAAAACCGCAACCATCCTATAATTCACTTGTCTCTTAGTTAATATTTGACACACTGATTTCCATATCTCCAATGGTACTTGTAACCAATTAGAATATTTATTGTTGCTGTGAACATTTCAATGTCTAAAATCGTCTTCAACAACTAAATATTTATGAATTTCAGATTAAAAATAAACAGGTATGATAGACTTTTCAATTGTATAAAAAAAGATAAACAATATTCTTCATGTAAGGAGTTCAATACTAAAATAGCATAATACCCGTTGCGAAAGTAATAATTATTTCCAAATTATATACATTGCAATAAACAGGTTTANATACTACATCTGCTGTATTTTTTACTACATNTCATNCATTTCATATAAGCTGTCGGCATTATATAATATTTAACGTCCTTTCATACCAATAATATAGCCTGCTTTTCATAAAACGGTTGGATTTAAATAACTTGTGCTTCATACCACTTCAATTGGACACAAATTTCATACTGAAACCAGTACTAAAACAATATTATATAAAAAAAACTCATTTAATTTAAGAATGTATTTTATATAAAAATATCTATCAACACTTTAAAAAGTTAGGCATTCAGATTAACTACTAAATTAAAGTACTTATAGCGCTATTTTACAGTATATTAAATTCTATTTCGCTCAACAAGTGTGCTGGTAAAAAAACAAAATGTATATATTAATTAAAATCCAAATTAAACCTCTTTAATAGGCAAAAAATGAAATTATTACTTTTATTGAATGTAATAGTGTAGTAATTACAACTACATTCAGTTGGATTTATCAATGTCTTATTTGTTAATATAAACTTATTATTTTGTTTATATGTGACTATTTCTTTACGTTACAATGATTAATCGAATTATATTTAACCTTATTTAACCTTACAATATTTGTTTCGGTAACACCATTTAACAATATAACGAAGTTCTATGGCCTTTAACAAAATAAATAAATTGATTTAATAACTAAAATGGAATGACTGAATTTCATTTTTATAGGATGTCATATGCTACTATTTTTATGAAATAGTGTATAAATATGAGATGAGATAATTTCTTATCTGAAATTATCTGCAGTTTATTTTAAAAAGAAATATGAACTATAATAACAAACTCAGATTTAAAATCATATATTTTCAGTGCAAATTGGAGATTAAGTTGAACTGATTATTCTCTATTTATTAACGTTCTACAATTTTATACTTTCATTTCATTTCAGGCAAANGAATCACCTGGTTTGACATTAAATACAATTTAGTTTTTATGATCCTTTTATATTTATATTAACATTTTGTTGNTTTAGATATTTTTTTTATTAACCAACATATTACAGATAAATTAACAATAAATTTGAAGTACTTGAAAGGTTNGAAATTTGAAGAGTTATAAAATAAAGACAGGGTGTCTCAAATCGAATTTGAGTCACCCTGTCTTACTAAGTGTACAGTCCTTTTAAACAGAAGCTGTGATTAATGTTTGATTTCTANATCCACCTTACATANCANAAATCCTGNCGGTGTGGCAAATCTTCATTTTTAGGGAACATTCGGAAACCGTATTTAAACGTTCCGGCCATATTTAATTGAAATTCAAGGTTGAAAAACAATTTTGTGCCTTCGGTCTTTACAAGTTTAAGTTCTTGTACATCATATAGGGTATCCACATTGTTCTTTCCTAATTTTGTTGATACCAATTCAATGCCAATACCTTTATCATTAATTTCATGAACATCAATAACAATATTGATGGTATAAACTTCACCTACTTCAGGATTATGAGTAAGCTTCTCAGGTACATCCATCAATGCTATTTCAATATTATCCCAGCCTTTGGCTATTTTCTCTTTCCAGGCAGCTATTTCTTTTGCCTTTGCAAACTTATTGGCTTTCAGGATAGCTGAACGGGTTGACAATTTTGTATAAAAACGTGAGATATAATCATCAATCATCCGCTTGGTTGTAAAGCGTGGAGTTATCTGGGCAATGGAGTTTTTAATTACCTGAATCCATTCCGGGGAATAGCCTTTTGTGTTTTTAGCATAGTAAAGTGGAATAATTTCATTTTCCAGCATGCTATAAATNGTAGCTGCATCCAACTGNTCCTGATGAACATCATTTTCNTAGGTCCGTTTTTCAGTCAANGCCCAACCTGCCCCTTTTACATATCCTTCGAGCCACCAGCCATCAAGCACAGAGAAGTTAAGTACTCCGTTCATTTGTGCTTTTTCACCTGATGTACCTGAAGCTTCCAACGGACGTGTTGGTGTATTCAACCAGATATCAACACCGCAAACCAACCGTTTTGCCAGACGCATATCATAGTTTTCAAGGAATATAACTTTTCCCAGGAACTGTGGCATACGTGATATTTCAACAATACGTTTAATCAATCCCTGTCCTCCACCATCAGCAGGGTGAGCTTTTCCTGTAAAGATAAACTGAACAGGTTGTAATGGATTGTTCACTATGCGTTCCAGCCTTTCCAGGTCAGTGAAGAGTAAGTGTGCCCTTTTATACGTAGCAAAACGTCGACCAAAACCGATAATTAGTGCATTTGGGTTTATAGCTTCCAACACGGATACTATACGCGATGGGTCACCCTGATTCTTCAACCAGTTTTCACGGAACTGTTCTTTAATATAATCAACCAGTTTATTTTTAAGCCCCATGCGGGTATTCCATATTTCCTGATCCGGAATTTTATAAACGCCTTCCCAAATCTTCATATTCGACTGGTCTGCATAAAATGCCTTTGTAAAATATTTTTCATATACAGCTTTCCAGTCGGAGGATGTCCATGTTGGCAAGTGAACCCCATTGGTCACATACCCTACGTGTAACTCTTCAGGGAAATACCCCTTCCATATTGGCTGGAACATTTCCTGAGATACTTTCCCGTGCAACCAGCTAACTCCGTTAACTTCCTGGCAAGTATTACAGGCAAAAGTACTCATGCTGAATTTTTCATTGTGATCACCCGGATGTTCACGTCCCATATCAATGAATTCATCCCAGCTAAGATTGAGTTTTGCAGGATATTCATTCATGTATTTCTGGAACAGGTTTTCTTCAAAGCTATCATGTCCGGCAGGAACAGGTGTATGAACAGTATACAGTGAACTTGAACGAACAATTTCCAGTGCCTCATTGAATGATAAATTTTTATCTGCCACTAAATCGACCAGACGTTGTGCATTTATTAATGCGGCATGACCTTCATTACAATGATAAACATCTTTTTCAATCCCTAGTTTTTTTAGTGCCAGAATACCTCCTATTCCTAACAGGATTTCCTGTTTCATCCTGTTTTCCCAATCTCCCCCGTAAAGTTGATAAGTAATCGGACGGTCGAATTCGCTGTTCATATCGTTATCCGTATCCAGTAAATACAGGGCAATACGGCCCACTGAAACTTTCCAAAGATATGAATAAACAGTTCGGCCAGGGTATGGTACTTCTATGATGATCGGTTCATCATTTTCATCTTTCATCTGTTTCAATGGAAGATTGTTGAAGTTCTGAGCTTCGTATACGGCTACTTGCTGTCCATCAACCGAAAGTGACTGTGTAAAGTATCCGTATCTGTATAAAAAACCTACAGCGGTTAAATCGACATTGCTGTCGCTTGCTTCTTTCAAATAATCTCCGGCAAGCACTCCTAAACCGCCTGAATAAATTTTCAATACTTCAGTCAATCCGTATTCCATACTGAAATATGCAATTGAGGGTACTTTCTTGTTTTTAGGAACGTTTAAATAAGTTTTAAACTCATTGTAAACTGTTTCCACTTTTTTAATAAACTCTACATTTTTCCCCATTGCCACCAACTTTTCATAGTTGAGTATATTCAATAGCAGTACGGGGTTGGAAGATGCTTCAACCCAGGCATCATGATCTATCTGACGAAACAACGTCTTTGCATCGCTATCCCATGTCCACCAGATATTCTGGGCTATTTCTTCTAACTTATTCAAACTCTCAGGCAGATGTGATCGTACATTAATCTCCTTTAAATTTGTATCATTTACGTTGTTAACTTTAAGTTTCATAAGCGTTGTATATCTTTTTTATTTAACTAATACTACTATTTTATTCTAAACGATATTCTGTTTATCTGTTCATTCGGGATTAAAGAAAGAACCTGATTTACACAGTTCAAGCGGATAAACGCGGATTCTTTTAACTACTTAAGTAATCTATAATATTTAATGAACTATTTGTTAATCTACAAAAGCTCACATTTCAGCATACTGATAATTATGAATTATGAATTATGAATTATGAATTATGAATTATTTAGGTAATATTCAAGCTACAAAAATAATTAAAAAGGTCTGGTTTTCGAAATAATACCTTTTAAAACTTCTGATATTCATTTCAAACGTTTGCGTAAGTTTTTACTTTACGATTTAATTCGCTTGTTTTTCTTACCAAGTGCTATGCTGTATGCTTTATCATAATAATGAATAAAATGTTTCCAGAGGGCTTTTTCGGCAATCACTGATGCTTTTTTCCGTACGCTTTTCACTTCTTCTTCATTCAGTTTGGCAAACTTATAAATCATTTCGGCTATGTTTTTCGCCACTATATATCCGTTATAGTCGGAACGTTGAATCACTCCTACCCCCTGGTCTATCTCATGGAAATTATGCGATACCCATTGACCAAAGCCGGATAAATCGGTGGTAATGGTCGGCACCGACAGCGCAATACTCTCCAATGGTGTATATCCCCACGGTTCATAATACGATGGAAATACGGACAGGTCCATACCTATTAACAAATCATAATACGATTTGTTGAAAATTCCATCCTCTCCGTTTAAATAAGAGGGAACAAAAATTATTTTTACAGCCTGCGTGGGTATATTGGTAAAATGAAACCAATGTATGGCAGACATAATATTATCGCTGTAATAATCGTACAATTCATGAGTCGTAAAACGATTCCAGCTTTGAAGTTTATTTTCGGGATGAATTAAACTTGACGCTAAATCAATCCGTGAACCCTTTATATGAGCAGGAACCATGATAAAGACCACAATTTCCTTTGCCAGGTCTTTATAATCTGTCAACAGCTTTAATGACTCCAGAAAAGTGTCTATCCCTTTATTTTTATATTCATACCTTCCGGCAGTACTTACAAACAGGGCATTTTTGCTCAATTCGTAACCAAGTAAGGTCTCGGCTACTTTCCGTAATGAGACACGGGCTTCAGCTCGTTTTGCAGTGAATTGCCTGCCTTTAGGAATAAAGTCATCTTCCCAACCGTTGGGAGTTATTACATCCGGTTTCTTGTCAAGCAGTTGTTCACATTCAAAGCCGGTTATTTCACTCACCGTAGTAAAACAATCAACCAGATGGGCAGCTGTCTTTTCTGTCGAATGTTTCGAAACCATATTCAATTCATACGACATCTGATCCCCGTTGTACTCGTACAGGTAATCGTATAAAGGCTTGTGATTCCCTGCAATGGAACGGCCAATGGAAGTGGCATGCGTTGTAAAAACTGTCGCTACTTCCGGAACGTGTTTTTGTATATAAAAAGCACCAAAAGTAGTCATCCATTCATTAAAATGTGCTACTACCTGGTTTTCGGCATTCAGTTTAAAAAAGCGGTAATAGCTTTCAATAATCATTCCGGTGGAATAGCCAAACATCGACGATTCATCATAATCGCCATTGGCTGCCATTGAGTTTACACCGGTTTGTTCCCATACCTTGCCATAAATTTCATTTTTCTGAAGCATCAATGGGATAAAATCAACCAGTACGGCAATTGGCCTTCCCGGAATATCCCAACGTCCTACCCTGATTTTCAACTTATATTCTTTGTCTGTAAAAGTCTTCCAATCTTCATACATATCGGGTATTTCCTCAAAATACGGACAATGTTTATCGATCCACACATCAGGTCCGATAAATATCAGTTTATCAGGATGCATTTGTTGTAAAGTTGCTGCACGGGTGGATAGCACTGTGTAAATGCCTCCCACCATGTTACATACTTCCCAGCTTGTTTCAAAAATATACTCAGGTTTCAACGTTAGTGGCATGAATTTTTGTTTTAAATTAAAAAGCAAAGATAATATTATTATGTGCAAAATTTTGTTAGTATTCCAAAAGTGTATAGGTTTAACAATGTCCGGCAAGAAAATACGTTGAAATTATTTTTTATTTACACTTGAATTCAAAGCTTCTTTTTATAAGGCAAGAGCACAATCATAGCCAGCCTATTGGCTAACTGAATATTTTAAATGAATTTAATACGAACTAATTTTGTATAAAATTGTTTTATTTTTCAATTGTAAATTGAACTACTTTATCCTTAAAGTAGCTAACACGAACAACATTAGCCTTAAAAACATGAAAATACTGATGCTCCTCTTTGCTTTACTGAGCAATTTGTCCTTCTCATACGGACAAGAAACCTTTTTTTATGAGAGTTGTGGAAAAACAGATGTTACATCTCCCAAAAAAAGTAGACACATATACCGACTGGGACAACGCAACACCAATTACTTACACCAGAACAATCACACTGGATGGTTATGCCGATGTCAGGATAACCTCTTCTACTTCCAACCATGTCTGGTTTCCTTCCGATAAATGCTCTGATTTAATCATTTCAAACATTCCAGCCGGTGGTTACACGAATTTAAAATTATCGTTTGATATTGCACCCTACAAATTAACCGACGCCTGTGTTGACAGACTGAAAATATTTTGTAACAATACACCATTGGTACTCCCTGCTACAACCCTTACTTCCCAAAAATTTATTTCTGTTACTGACATTCCACTTGTCACCTCAAATTCACTCACCCTTAAATTTGAATATACTGCTGAGAATAATACCAGTAGCTATCGGCTTGATAATTTCACTATTACCGGAGAATAAACGACCAATTATATCAACAATCCTTCAACTTCCGTTTTCAACCCGATTATTTCAGGCAACAAGCTGTTAATTACCGGAATTCCCGAAGGAAGTGTAGTCGTACTATACAATTCTTTGGGTTCAATCCTTCAAATGTCTGCTCCTTATAATGGCGTTATCACACTCAACGGCAATTTAGTAAAAGGGGTGTATATTGTTCGTGTGGGAAATAGAACCGTAAAGATCCTGTTATAAATAAACCTTCGTAAACCTTCAAAAACATTTTGTTGTACGAAGTACACAAAAGTGTTTTCTTAAGGAATATCAATAAATACGTTTCCTGCTATTCCCATTAAGAAAACAGTCAAAGATACTTCGTATACTTTGAGGTTTGATCGTTTTAAGATGTTTGTAAGGTTTGTGAGGTTTTGTGATGTTTTTAAAGGTTTAATTGTTAAGGTAAGTCCCTGAGAGTAATGCTTAGAGTGTAAAAATAAAAATATTTCATCATTCACATATATTTAACTTACTATACATTCATTAATTCTATATTGAATTCCAATTATTTACACTAAAACACACTTCCATTTACTAAAAGAAAGCATATCGCTTTGAAAATTGTATTGTTTTTGTAATATATATACATTATCTTTGACAGTAAATTCTTTAAACCCATAGTATTCATATTAAAAAGAAAGAACATGAAGAAAATTACCCTTTTAATGTCATTTATTGTTTGCGTTGTTTTTGCTCAAGCGCAAACAACTTTATTCTCTGAAAATTTCACAAATGTAACTACAACTGCAGTTGCTGATGGAAATGGAAATATTGCAGCTTCCAGGGATATTGGAACAGCTTTGGTTCTTGATAGTGCTATTGTAACCAACCCAGGGTGGGTCGGATCGAAAGTCTATATGTCCAATGGCAAATTGAAACTTGGCACAAGCAGTGCTATGGGATTTCTCACAACAGCTCCAATTAACTTGTCAGGAAGCAACTTCAAAGTATCAGTTGATTTAGCTAGCTGGAATAACACCGGAAATGTTGCAGATACCGGTTCTTCTATTGATGTTCAAGTGGATGGAGTAGTAGTTGCAACCCTTGCATATACCACAACTTTAGCTACATATTCTACTCCGGTAATAACAGCCAAAACAGCAGCAAGCAAAATAACATTTACTGCTAAGGTTGCAAAAAATAGATTCTTTATTGACAACATTTTAGTTGTATCTGCTACCGTTAGTGATATTACAACTCCAAAAGCAGAAACTTTAAGCATTTCACTTGCCGGTAAGACACTAACAGTAAAAGAAGTAGCTGCAGGTTCAATCGTTGATATTTATTCTTCTCTTGGTGCCAAAGTACATTCTGCTCAACTGGTAAATGGTTCAGTTCAACTGGACAACTTATCAAAAGGATTGTATATCGTTCGTGTTGGCAACCAGTCTTCAAAAATCATGTTGTAATTCATCATATATAACATTGCATTAAAAAACCGTTGATACAAGCATGTATCAACGGTTTTTTTGTATCCAAAGATTGCTCGGTGAAGCTTTAATTTAGCATCTTCTTCATTTCTTTTATACCTGTTTTAGGTTGTCCATTAATTATCACGTAGATAACCTTAGTGGAAAAGTAGAAATAGGAAAAATACATGAAACACAAGAATGGCTATCTAACAAAAAAAAAGATAGTGCAATGATTATGTGAAATATAGGTTATTATAGAATGTGCATTAAGTTTCTATTTAGAAAAGAGTTAGCAGAACAAAAATTGCTGCAAATGGAAAGCAAACCGCATTCATCCTAATATAACCTATTCATCACATATTCTTTGTATTTATATCAATAAAATACAATTAAAACTTAGATATAACTTAGATGTAATATATCATTAATAGGTTATTATATCTAAGTTATATCTAAGTTATATCTATATTACATCTAAGTTATATCTATATCATCATCATGATAACGTGATGGAAAGAACTGGCATGTAAAGAATCAAGGGAGTGGGAATATTTTTACTAGTTTTACTCATGCAGGTTGTAAAACCATTCGAACCGGAATAGGGTGTTATTTTCAATTCAGCATCACACCCGTTGCCATTTCTTTGATTTTAAAAAAGACTCGCATAAAATTAAAAGGCATTTTACTTAAAACTATTTAACCAAAGTGTATGTTTAATTCAACAGGAATCACTATTTTTAGTGCAGATTTATAAATTCATTTTACTCTTCATACTTAAACAGTTAAATATATGGGAAGCAAGAAAAATTTTGTATTGGACACCAACGTCATTCTTCATGATTATAAATGTGTTCATAATTTCGAGGAAAATGATATTTATATTCCGATCGTGGTACTCGAGGAACTCGATCATTTCAAAAAAGGGAACGAACAAATCAATTTTAATGCCCGCGAGTTTGCCCGTGAACTGGATTTAATTGCCGACGACAAACTGTTCCTGAAAGGGGCTGACCTGGGTCAAGGAAAAGGAAAACTCTTTATACTCGTTGGGGGCGAATATCCCGAAATAATATCCAAATCGTTTATTGAAAAGACTTCCGACCACCGCATCCTGGCATCGACGTATACCTTGCGTGAAAAGAAAAAAAACACCAGGACCATACTCGTCACGAAAGATATAAACCTTCGGATGAAGGCACTTTCACTGGGGCTCGAAGCGGAGGATTACATAAACGATAAAGTAACGGACATCAATGTATTTGAAAAGACATACGAAATATATGAAAACATTCCGCCGGAATTAATCGACAGGCTATATACCGGTGATGGGACTATTCCGTTGGAGGATCTGGCTTTTTCTTCGGATATAGAACCGCAGGATTGTTTTGTGCTGAGAAGTGTACGATCGAGCGTTCTGGCACGGTACATACCGGAGTCGGGCATGGTGAAACGCATTGAAAAAGAACGGTGTTTCGGCATTGAACCAAGAAATGCCGAACAGACATTTGCCATGAACGTATTGCTTGATGATAACGTGAAACTTGTTGCTTTAACCGGAAAATCGGGTACAGGGAAGACATTGCTCGCATTGGCTGCCGCCCTGCAAAAGAATGAAGCCTATAAACAAATCCTCCTGGCACGTCCCATAGTGGCATTGAGCAACAAAGACCTGGGTTTCCTGCCTGGTGATGAACAACAAAAAATAGCTCCTTACATGCAACCCCTGTTCGATAACCTGAATGTGATAAAACACAATTTTTCGTATCAGGGGAAAGAAATCCGCCTGATTGAAGAAATGCAACGAAACAACCAGCTCGTCATTGAAGCATTGGCTTATATCAGGGGGAGGAGTTTGAGCGATACGTACTTTATCGTGGATGAAGCACAGAACCTGACACCCCATGAAATAAAAACCATCATTACCCGTGCAGGCGAAGGTACAAAGATTGTATTCACAGGCGACATACAACAGATTGATTCGCCCTACCTGGATATGTTCTCAAATGGATTGGTGTATATGATCGACCGCATGCGGGGACAGAATATTTTTGCCCATATCAACCTGGTAAAGGGTGAACGGAGTTATTTGTCGGAACTGGCAAGCGACTTATTGTAGTAGGTAGTTAGTAGTAGGTAGTCGGTAGTCGGTAGTGGGTAGTGGGTAGTTGATAGTAATACAGAGAGTTGCAGGATTAATTTTTGACTTCTATAAAATTCACGACATGCACAATCAGGGTTTTAAAGAATTAATGGCTTATATTAAAGCATTTCAACTTGCAAATGATATTTATGATGTTTCATCCAGATTTCCAAAAGAGGAAAAGTATTCATTGACGGATCAAATTCGTAGATCATCACGTTCTGTTTGTGCAAACTTAGCCGAAGCATATCGCAAAAGAGATTACCCCAAACATTTTTTCCTTAAACTAACCGATTGCCAGGGAGAGAATAGTGAAACATTAGTTTGGCTTGATTTTGCAATGGAATATAATTACAACACTGTTGAAGAATATAACAGGTTGATAGAATTAAATAACGAAGTAGGCAGATTGCTAACATACATGATGAATAATCCTGATAAATTTGGTGTAGCTCCTATATAATGCCTATTTTTATACAACATATAATATCATTCCAACTAACTAACTAACTAACTAACTAACTAACTAACTAACTAACTA